>Ga0123353_10016265_pt1 | contig 10865 bp, 12 predicted proteins | sample TergutLab28metaG_3_FD_92763 | JGI IMG/M metagenome (GOLD analysis project Ga0123353, IMG submission 92763) | Labiotermes labralis P3 segment gut microbial communities from Petit-Saut dam, French Guiana - Lab288 P3 | ecosystem: Host-associated > Arthropoda: Insects > Digestive system > Gut ... | reverse complement strand
GGTAATGAAAGAGCCTTTGACCTCGATGACTTCTTTGCCCTGTATGTCTTTCGATATACGTCGGTAATGTATCTGCCCGGCTTCGTGGTCGCCTTTTTTCATCACCAGATTTCCCTTTTGTAACAGGGTATTGTTGTGTTCTGTAAATGGAGTCAGAAGTGAAAACTCGCCCGCAGCCGAATACCGTCGCGTCCACACAAGGCTCTCGTACTGATCGACGATTCCGTTTAGTGATAGGTCGGCATCATAAACATATATATCCATGACTACACCCCCAGATACCGTGTGTTGTGAGTAATGACGACTTCTAAGTTGTCCTTGCCGACATCTGCGTCGTATGTGTACTTGCTCTTGCCGACGGGCAGCTGTAAAAATGTACTGTCAATATCGATCTCGTTTATCATATTTTCGCTTGTCCCGTTCGGGTGCGTAAGTGTGACGCCCTTTTGCCCGTAATTGGTATCAACTATCAGGACATCGCCGCCGTCCATTGATATATTTAAAAAGCGTATAAACTCATAAGTGTGCACGTTCATGAGTGACGGGTCATGCACAGACCCCAATGCCTTAAACATTATCCGAATACCCGTCGCGACGTCACCCTTGTTGTCGACCTCTACAATGAGGTCGGGAGAGTGCCTGCCGAACTTCATGGGGAACTTAAAAGGGAACCTGAAAAGCGACTGCCACTCGGCGATGATGTATCTTGTCTCTGTCAGTTCCCGCCAGAATGGGTCGAGGCAGTTGAATTGTATTTTGAAGTTTGTGAGTACCATACCGCGTCTCGGCGATATTATCATGGCGTTGCACGATATCACCCGCGTAAAATCGCCGTACTCATAAATGAGTTTTGCCGACAAGTGCGGGTTCAAAACGTATATCAAATAGCGGCGAGCTTTTGACGCCGCGTCCTTATTTTTAGTCCGAAAGTGACCCGTGATCTCAATGTCCCGCGATAGTATCTTATTGCCGACATACCCCGCGCCGTCCATACCGACGCTCTCGTAGGTGTATATCTCATTGCGGATGGTAGAAAGGCCGTCGGTGTCGTTTACATGGTAGAGGCTTCGCGTGGAAAACTCGACACGCTCACCGTTTTCGTTTTCATAAATGAGCTTTTCTATATATTTCATGATCACACTGCCATGCCGATGAGCTTTAATTCCCGCGCCGCCGCACGCTGCTGCTCTGCATAGTTGTACTGCGGCGTATATATGTTTTGTGTAATACTAAAATTACCTGAGCTACCAATATTTCTCGGCAGCCTGCCGTCATCGTGGACGGATTCAATGGTTCTCTCCCCCTTACGCGATCCTGCCATAATGATCTCGAAATTGGCCGGCCGCGCATGTGTTGCAGCGTCGAGGGCTGCCCGGGCCATGCCGCCGTATGTAGCCTTTAACTCTTCTTCCTTGCTCTTCGCGCCTTGTATTAAGCCCTCAAAGTCAAAGCTGCCGGCTTCGAACATCTTTTTGGACGGCGACATCTGGGCCATGACCGTCTTGTATGCCGCAAGTGCAGCTTCAGCCATTTCGACATAGGTCCCAACAAGCTCCTGCTTTTTGCTTATAGCTCCATCGATCAGGCCCTGTATGTTGTCCGAGCCTATGATGTATGCGTCGTCAGCGACGTCCATGTCTATGATGGCGTAGTTGAGGTCCTTTACGAGCTCACCCATCTTCTTGTTGAAGTCGGTCTCCATATCGGCGACAATGTTAGAAAAGTTCTCCTTTCCCTCCTCGACCTGAGCGAGCTTCTCGTTGAGTGCAGCGATCTCCTGCTCTCCGCCGGCTACAATGGATGCGAGGATCTGAGCAGACTCCTGCGACCCGTCCGACAGCTTTTGAACAAGGTCTTTATCCACCCCCAGCTCCATCGCCTTTTGTATATTGTCGGCGTAGGTGTTCATGTACTCGATCTGCCCGTCGAGTGTAGATATGAGACTGCTGATACTCTTTTTTGCGGTACCATCGAGCTCGCCAAACAGCCCGAGCTGCCGGTCAATAGAATCATAGGCAGATCGGTAAGCCCCGTCATAGGCTGCTTGCAGCTCAGTGATCTCGTTGACAAGCGAATTTACGCGAGATTCCATCTCAGTTATGTATACCCGGGAAGTGGCTACAGCGAGGTCGTGTTGTTTTTGTGAGATGATATATGCGTTTACTTCGTCATCGAGAATTGATATCTGACCGGACAGATCAGACTCTGCATCGGAAAGCGCCTTCACCTGTTTTTCAGTGGTCTCTATAGCAACGGCAAGATCGAGCCACTTTTGGTTCTGTTCACCGGTCTCAAGGTATTGCTCAGTTTGTGCTAATTCCTCATTTGCCAGCGTTAGACGGTCAGTTGCCTCCTCGAGTTGGTTGACGGCGGAAGTCTGCTCGATGTATAGCTGTGAAAGGCGCGCGACATTTTCTTCTTTTTCGGCATCTTTTACTGCCGTATCCGCCAACCGTTTTAGTGAGTCGGTCTCCATGTTGATGGCGTCGGAGACCGTGTCATAATTGAGCGCAAGATCGGGCAGCGCGCTATTTAGCTGCTCTACGATCTTTAGTATCGCCAGCTTTTGGGCCCCGGTCTTGGTTTCTGCTTCTAATGCTGTCAAAAGCGCTGTTATGAGGCTTTGAGTACTTTGGGTTTCCCGTCTTATGACTTCGATGTTTTCTTCGTACGCTTTTTTCGATTCTTTGAGACTTTTTACAAACTCCCTTGTCTCGTTATTGGCGTCCCTCTGTGAAGCGACGAGCGTCCCTATCGCAATAGTGAGCCCGACGACAGCGGCGGCGACTAATATTGCCGGGTTTGCGGCGAGGACTAAGTTGAATGCCTCGATCATGGGTATGAGTTTTTGGATGACGGTAAATGCTGTAAAAGCGCTCAGCAGCATACCGAGTGCCGAAACGACCCCTAAGACAGCAGACACTACAGCAGGATTGTCATCAATAAAATCCGAAGCCCACCTAAAAGCAGACGCGCCCGCTTCCGCTAAATCTTCGAGAGCGGGCGTCAAAGCGTTGCTGACAGAGATCTGAAAATCGGTTGCGGCACCCAGCATGATCTGCAGTTTGCTTTTCAGGTTATCGGCAGCAGTCGCCGCCATGCCCGCCGCAGCGCCCAGCCCGTTAAAAGCGTCATCGGCTGCGTATATGACCTCGCTTGCGTCCGACATCTGCTGTTCGGTCGCCCTTATGACAGCGAGCATTCCTGACATGGACTCTTTACCGAAGATGGTCGCGGCGTACATGGTCTGCTGCGCCTCAGTGAGTCCACTGAAACTGTTTTGTAGTATCGATATAACTTCAGACATGGACTTCATGGAACCGTCTTGGTTCTTGACTTCTATGCCCAGACGCTCCATTACTTCCGCAGCACTGTCGGTAGGCTTTACAAGATTGGTCATAGCGCCGCGCAGGCTTGTGCCCGCCTGCGACGCCTTTATGCCGTTGTTGGCCATCAAAGCGATCGCGATTGCAGCGTCGTCGACGCTGAACCCAAGAGCGGACGCTACGGGCGCAAAGTACTTGAGTGTCTCGCCCAGCTGTCTGACCTCGACGTTAGCCACATTGGTAGTGGCCGCTAAGACGTTAGCAAAATGGTCGGTATCCTTAGCTGCGAGTCCGAAAGCTTCAAGAGAGTCTGCGACGATCTCCGCAGTGCGCGCGAGCTCGAGCCCGGAGCCCTGAGCAAGGTTTATGATGCCGTTAAGACTGTCTAGCATACGACTGGGGTCTGCGCCGGCTACCGCCATGTACTTGAAAGCACCGGCAGCCTCAGTCGCGGAATAAACAGTCGCCCTTCCCATCTCACGTGCCTTTGATTGGAGTATATCCATCTCCTCTGACGACGCGCCGAGTATGGCCTCGAGGCCGGACATTGTGGCGTCAAAATCCATGCCTGCCTTTACACACGACGCCAAAGCGTCCGTGATGTCGTTTATGAGCCTCGCGACGCCGGCCGCTACAAGGGCGGTTCCGAGATCGGACACGGAATCTTTTGCTGCTTTTGTCTTTTCCCCAAAATTATCTATTGATATTGCGCAGCCGTCCGCGGACTTCTGTGCCTCGCCGAGATATTGGTTGTTCTTCTGCAACTCTTCATCGAGACCGTTGAGCTCGATGTTTGCGTTATTAAGTTGCTTTTGCCAGTTATTGACCCCGCGCTCTGCCGCGGCCTGATACCCCTGCGCCTCTTGCAGTTCCTTATTCCACCCCTCGAGCTCTTTTGTGAGCACTGCCTGTTCATCTGCAGTATCGCCGGTCGAGTCCTTAAGCGTCAAAAGAGATTTTTCGCAGCGCTCTATGTTTTCTTTTGCTGCGATGATTCGCTCGGAGTACTTTTCCTGAGCATCTTTCGCATTTGACAGCGCCGACTCGAGAGATGATATTTTATCTTTTTGTTTGTCGTAGACGGAAGAGAGAGCCGAGCCTTTAGCCGTGAGCGCATCCATAGAGTTGGCATTGCCTTTGAATTGGCTCTCCACTAAAGCGAGGGACGACTTCAGCGTCGACAGCTCGGCGTTGCACGATGCCACCGCCTGTTTATATTGAGCTTCGCCTTCTACGGCAAGCCGTGTCGAGATTGTCCGTACCGCCATACCCTCTCCTCCTCTTTTAGTGATTACCTAAGCTCTTATATTAGTCTTTTTATTAGCGACACTTGGTTTTTCTTCCGGTGTTGTGTTTGCTTTGTAGAATGCTGCTCTGTCCAGATAGTTATTTTTCTTAAAAAACTCTGTAATCTCACTGATAATGAACATGAGAAGGTCTGAGCAATCCATAACATTCGGCGTCCTGTTTTTAATGATGTCATTAAAAGCACCTGTGCCTAATAAATCATTCACAGTTTCTTTGCAGAGCGTGATGAAATCATCATCCGTTTTCTCTCCTTTTGACAATTGCCCGGACATTTTAGAAAATGCGGCATGATATTTTTGTGCCCTATCTCTAAGCTCGTTATCACAATTTACCTTAAAGTCATTTCCTGATATATTGAGATCGAGAACACGATCTCTAAATTCAAATGTTAGCATCAATCGTCGTCCTTCCTTTCATAGCCCTGCGTTTTTAAAAAGAGCTCGAACATGTCGTAGACCAGCCCGGGCGGCGCTAAAAGCGTCTCGCGCGCCGATAACCCCGACAGTATCCCCATGCGTATGTAGTGGGCGCGGGTCAGGTCGTTTTTTTTGATTTAATTCGGCGAGACCGAGGTCGACTTCGTCGTTTTCGGGCACTATCTCACGGCCGAACCCGAGAGTAATGGCCTGCGGTATAGCCTGTTTCATGGCTAATATATCTTCCGGCATTGCAAACCTGCGAAAATCGTCGGCGGTATAGATGCGCTGCGGGTCGCAGCCGAGGTCCCGGCGTACAAGCTCACCTTGCTGTGCCAGTATGGCGACGGCCTTGCAAAGAGAAGCGAACGCATCCTTGGTGTTCGGAGCGATATCCTCTAAAAGGGCCTGTGCGCCGCCGAAAGCATCATGAATATCGAACATAGCCTCGCCATTAAATGCGAGGTAATGCTCTGTGCCGCTGAGAGTGAGCTTAACTGCTTTCATGTTTTTTATCCAATGGGCGGCGTCTCGACGCCTAACTTCTCGTCGCACCACGAAGCGGCAGCATCTTCTTCCGGGAACTCTTTTGTGACCTGCCAGTCGTCGCAGTCGCAGCGAAATACTGTAAAAGTAGTAGCGGCGGTCCCGAAGGTTATATTGTCAGCCTTAGTTTGTGCCGTGTCGTTGCCCATGACGGCCTTGACCTTGGGGTAGTAATACCCCTTGTAAAACTTTATGCCGTTTCTCATGAGGTTCTTGTAATACACGAGCCCGCCAAATGGCGGGGTGTCCCCGGACCTGTACCGGACTTCGCCGTCTTCAACTTCCGCACCATAGACCTCGGCGGCAATCTCATCCTCTATGTCGTCGGTCTCCATCGCGATCATTCCGGAAACGAACTCATCCATGCTCTCGGCGAGCTCGTTGTCTGCGTACAGCTTACCTGATGCGTAGCTGATAGACCTGTCGGCCTTTACGAGCCTGCCGATGGTGACGGCGTCTTCGTATGTGGGAAGAGTCGCTTCAAGCTCTGTCTTTATCTTTGCAAAGCGCGGCCGCTTTGCTCCAAAACTTGCCATCTCCTAATACCTCTCTTTTTGTAATTTGTAAATTCATAGATTTTTGTTGTTGATAAAAGTGTCTAAAACTTTTTCAGCCTGCGCAACAGCCTCATCAGCCCTATTCTCATTCGCTGTTCGTATAAACGGCCGGGCAGGTTGATTCTTTTTTCCGAACTCATTTACGAAGGCGACCTCCGCATTTGCATTCCCTGCTGCGTTCTTGCCCTGGGGATAGATATCGATGTATCTTCCATCTTTACCGATCTTTATCTTCGTGCGCTTAATAGATCCGGCAGTGACGCCGGTGCGATAGACGCCCATGCTCTGAGCCATTTTGCGCTGCTCAGGCTCTATGACGTCGGCCTGCGCGGTGAGTATGTCATCGATCACGGAGTCGGGGATCTGAGCGAGAGACGAAAGGTCATCGATCAGGTTTTCTAAGCCGATCGTTGTGATACTGCCCATCAGTCCATCTCCAATCCATCGGCATACTCGCACTCGAAAACAATGTGTTGCCCGTCTTCATCGGAAGCACTAAAAACATCCGGCCACGAAAATCCGGTAGCGAAAAGTTTTTTCTGCGTTTGCGATATACGTTGTACGCTGTCGAAAGCACGAGAACAAAAAAAATGCACTTGGATAAAGTACATTTCGTGCCCGGGCATGTCGTCACCGTAATCGACGCCGCGCTTTGAGTAATTAAATGTGTAATACCTGGTCAGCTTAGGCTTTTGATCCGGCGCTATGTATTCACCGAACCGGACGGGATCACCGAAATCCTCGAGCGCAGTGACAATGATCTCATTTATCGTCATCGGGCGGGCACCCGCCTTTGTACTTTTATCTCCAGCCAGGTATTTTGCTGCTCGACATTGTCGATGCTGATGACCTCAAACGGCTCGGGATCTTGTTCCCGATAAAGGATGAGAGTCTCATCATCGAGCGCAGGCGAATACCTCAGTGTGAGCGTCGCAGGGTCTTTGAGCTGCTGCTGCATCGCGGAGAACACCTCGCTGCCATGGGCATTGACCCACTTGCACATGACCGGGGCGGCAGCGTCGCTAAATACATTTTCCTGCGTCTCTTCCTGGAACCCGTTTTTGTTGGTGGTGCGTACGATCTTCTTGAAAAAGACGGCGGTGCGAAGCTCACCGGCATTTGCATTTTTACTCATGGTTCTGCCTCCCCTTTCGTAATATTTTCCCCGGCAAACCTGAGTTCTAGAACGAAGCTGTTTATTAGTTTCCTCGCGTTCTCCTCGGCAGTGTACTGGTACGCACCTGAGAATGAAAGACCGCGGCTGTCGTAGTACAGAGCGGCGAGCGCCAAAAGGAATAGGTCGTACTGCGCATTATCCGTGTACTCCGGTATACCGGCCGCACACGCTTTTGACTCCGCGGCGGCAAGATATATTGACAGATCCTCCACAGAATCAGGAGACAGCCGAAGATATTTCTTTAGGTCCGACATAGTCACAGACATAGTAATGCTCCTTTCCTGTTTCCACATATTTGATGCGTCGCTTTAGCGGCTCTGCCGCTAAAAAAGATACCTTAAAAGCGACCTGAAAGGAGCGCTTTCGGCTCCGTGAGGCGAAAGAAAACTCCGCCCGTGGCGGCTTACGATTGTGAAACCCCGGTTTCGCAATCGCCTATGATCTCGATAAACCCCGGCAAGTTTTCTTCTACTTCAGCGACGCGTTTCTTAGCCAGCTTGACAACCTGCCCGGGAAGATAGATCTCCTTTGAATACTTATCACGAAAAGTCTTGAGTACTCTTACATCCATCTTCTTAGCCCTCCACAGTCTCGTCCGTGACAGATGCCAGCCTGAACGCGCTCTTGAGGCGGATCTTGTGGTCGCCCCACGCGGTCAGTACGAAGTAGTACTCGCCTTTTTTCGCGTCTTTATCGGTTTCATAGATGGTACCAATATCGTAATTCTGCCGGCTGTATGAGAAGTCACCGATGACAGGAGTGACAGCTCGGTCATTGAATATGACGGGTATACCTATGACATCCTCAGGCTTCTTACCCCATAGGTCGTTATTGTTGTTAGCGAGGACCATGATGGCAGAGTAGTAGTCGCTCTTTCTCATGACGCACCGGGCTCGTGTAGCAAACACCTCGGGCAGGTCTGCCCAGGCATTTATGATGGCCTGTATGATGTTGGGACCTTCCACCGTCTTTATACCATTGAGATAAAAACTCATGTGGTCGTGGGTACCGTCGGCAGTTACCCTAAACGCATTTATCTTCTCTTTTATGGCGAGACCCGAGCGCAGCGCGTTTTCTATGGTAGAGACTAGGTTGGTCTCGGTCCCGTGAAGGACTGTATCTTTTACGGTAGCAGTGATCTTGGTCTTGAACCTGCCGTATGTGACGGTACCGCCCGTCATCTCTATTTCCCTTGCCGTATCCTTATCGGTCACGTCGGCTAAGTCGGCGTCCTCGATATCAAACATGAGTGTGGGCTCTTCGAGCCCCGATATCTGGGATACGGGCTCTACCTGCCTAAGTGAGTTCTCTTCTACAGGCTCGGTGATGAGCTCGTTGCTAACATTGGTAGGTAATAGGTTGTCGCCGTACCCGAGGTCGGCGCTGCCGACAGGGATACCTCCGAGCCCTTCATAAGCTTTCTTTACGTCGCCGCCGAGTAGAGCAGCTTTGTAGAAAGCAGCCTTGGCCCGTATCTTGCCGGTCTCGGCATCTATCGCATACCCGCCACTGTTCTTTTCCGCGAGCGCCCTGCGCTGTGACTCCTCCATCTCGTCGTGCTCTTTCTTAATGAGCTCATAGCGCGCGGTCAGCTCGTCGCGCCGCTCTTTCTTCTGGTTTATCTCCTCCATGGTAGTGCTGGGATCTATCGCCTTATCAGCGATCCATTCTGATACGGTAGCTATCTCGGCCTGTATGGTAGCCACCTTTTCCTTTAGTTCATACAATGTTACCTTTGCCATCTTTTACATCCTTCCTCAAAATTTTTGATATATTCTTCATTCTCGGCAAGTATCCGTGCCCGCTCTTCACGCTCGGCATCATCCACACTTTTTACAGCTTTTGTAACTCCGGCCCCCGGCTGTGCTGGTACAGCGACAAAGGAAAACTCATAGGCGTCGGTCGGGTCTTCTAAGTTACCTACGCACAGCTTGTTGTCGTACCGGTCGCCCTTGATATGTCCGTTACTGCATTGGTACTTCCATGTGCGCAAGTCAAGACTCAGCGGCTCGCCGCATATGGAGCAGGTACATTTACTGACAGAGCACCCGATGGATACCTCCTTCATGATGCCGCCCTCGATGGCTTCTATGACCGGCCGGTTGTTTTCGGTGCTGAGCATGTACGCACTGCCCCGCAGCAAACGCAGCGGCTCACCGAGCGCGTTCTTCCTCCCGCCGTCCTCGACCTCCACGCGGTAGAGCCGCGCTATCTGGCGCTCGGCCGACCAGTGGTGATCGCTTATGCCCGTCTTCCCTAAGAAAAGCGGCACAAAAGCATCAAGGCAGGCGTCCGTGAAGCGCTCGGTATCGCGGTCCACATCGTTGTCGCACAGGACGACGCAGAAGCAATACACATCCTCCGGGGTCAGTTCCTTTACGCTGTATTGGTTTATGAGCTCTATATCGGCAGCAGCGTCCGCCTTTTTAAGACTGATAGCTTTATACTTTTCAAGCCTCTCCATTCTTTGTTACTCCTTCACTAATTCGCAATATCATTTTTCCCCCGGTTATTATCCGGGTTGTTGACTGTGTACTCCAATGTAGTCAGATCCCGTGACACTAAAAGACTGTTACCGTCCTTATCGGGCGGCATGTTGTACTTAGCACGGATCTCGTTGGAAGTGAGCCACCCGCCCCTTATCGCTTTTTGGTGCACCTCCGCCTGTGTCGCTGCGTCGGCCCTCAGTATTGCGTCCATATTGAACTTGAACCGGTACCCGTTTCTCCGCTGCTTTTTAGTGAGCAGCTTGCGGTCGAACTCCTGCTCATACGCCGTCACGATCGGCAGCATGGTCAGCATAAGGAACTCGAGCATGACCTGCTCCTGTGACCGAAGCGAAGTTTCAGAATAGTCACCGAGCAGATGCGTGGGTATGTTGTATACCATAGCCACCTTGGAGCGGGTGATCCGCTCCACCTCGAAGAGCCTGCTGTCTACGGGCGACAGGTTCAAAGACTTAGCAGTGACCCCGGACTCCAGAAGAAGGATATTGCCCGACGTCTCTTTGTATGTAGCCATGAATGTCTCGATCATTTCCTTTTTCTGGCTTTCGCCCAGGTTAGCAGGGGCCTCGAGTACAACGGCGGCGTTGATGCCCTGCTCGAGCTGCTTGACGCTGAATGCCTCGATGTTGTCACTGTAACTGAGGGTGTCATACAAAACGGCCACCGGGTTTACTCCCGAGTAGCCGTTGGTGGAAAGAAAAGGTATATGTATGACGTAGTAGTTGTGGACATAATATTGAGCACCTCGCTCCGGTGTGATCCTGTACCACAGCTCACCGCTGTCTGTCTCGATGATGGGTACCACCCGCGACGGGTCGAGGATATCGATGCGGTCGAGCGAGCCGTCCGTATCATATACTTTCATGGCATAGCAGTTACCGGACGTGCACCTGCACGCTTCCATGGTCTTTATGAACTGACAGCTCGTCATGTTGGGGTTGGGCTCGAAGCCGACGAGGTCGTTTAAGTCATTCTTTATCGGATTGGCCCCTTTATATAGCTGTACGGGCATGGTGGAAAGTGAGTTT
>Ga0123353_10016264_pt1 | contig 10865 bp, 4 predicted proteins | sample TergutLab28metaG_3_FD_92763 | JGI IMG/M metagenome (GOLD analysis project Ga0123353, IMG submission 92763) | Labiotermes labralis P3 segment gut microbial communities from Petit-Saut dam, French Guiana - Lab288 P3 | ecosystem: Host-associated > Arthropoda: Insects > Digestive system > Gut ... | reverse complement strand
TTTTGTGACAGGTATTATTCAAGATAAAATTGGGGAATTGAAGAAAATCCACCCCCTGCCCCCGCCAGCGGGGGAGAGTGCAAATTTCAAATAATAGCACCTCAAAAAAAAACTTAACCGGAAAAAAATGAAAACTTGATTTGAAAAGATTTATTATACTTTCGCGCTTGATTTACTTCAATACTTCCTTTTTACTGTTATTCTCTAAATACTAACACAACTCTGTAAATCAGCGTTCTTTGTTTCTTAAAATTAAAGCGTTTTTGCTTTATTTCTTGTTCTTGAATTCGTCTACAAAATCAAAAAGGATTGGATACTCCGATTATCACAGTAACCAAGAGTAAAGTAGTTAATGCTCACGCCAAGCGTGGGCTTTACTTTATTTGGTTACTGGTAGTAGACGACCTCAAGAACAAATAAAAAAAGTACCACGTTTTTTATTTGTCGAATTTCCTGAAAAATAAGTTACAAATCCATTTAATAAACAATTAAAAATTATCATTATGAAAAAAATTCTATCCATTTTAACTTTTGCCTTGATAGGCATAACCGCAATGCACAGCGCACGCGCACAAGAAGATAATGAAATCTTAGGCTCAGGCACTTGGAATGGTATCACATGGACTGTTATCAAGCCGATGTGGCAAGTTCCTCTCTTTACATTAACCATTGGAACTTACCCGTTGAACGGGGAAATTGCTTGGGAACAAGATCCGGATAATCTTCCCCCGTGGGAAGAGTGGAAAGCCGGGATTAACAGCATTAGTATAACTTCCGCGTCTGTAATTGGAAGAGAAGCTTTTGCTCATTATCCCATGTTAGGAGAGATAACCTTTCCAGCGGGCCTTACCACTATCGGAGATAAGGCTTTTTATTGGTGTAATTCTCCTTTTTCTATATGGATAAACTTCCCGGCGAGCCTTACCTCTATTGGAGACTCTGCCTTTTTTAATTGTGTTAATCTAAATAGAGGATGGGGAACGTTAGCGCTTCCGGCAAACCTTACCACCATTGGAAAAGAGGCTTTTCGATATTGCTCCTATTTGACGAACATAACTATTCCTGAAAATGTTACCACTATTGGAGACGGAGCTTTTAGTAATTGCGTACGTTTAGATACCGTAAATTTTAATGCCATTAATTGTACCACAATAAATGACGGCGCTTTTGTATTTTACTCCTGCCCTTTCTCTACGTTAAACATCGGAAATGGGGTTACAAATATTCCGAACTATCTTTTTTCCAATTGTAACGGTTTAACTTCTTTGACAATACCTAACAGCGTTACAAATATTGGGACTTCTGCTTTTCGTATGTGCAGCAATTTATCTTCCGTAACTATTGGAACAGGGGTTGAAAGTATTGGCGATATGGCTTTTTCTTATTGCACAAGTTTACAAACCATAACCATTCCTAATAATGTTACAACTATTGGAAATATAGCTTTTGCTAGTTGCACAAGCTTACAAACCGTAAATTTTAATGCCATTAATTGTACAACAATGGGTAGTGCTTCTATGAGAGTATTTAATGGCTGTACTGCTTTCACTACATTGAATATAGGCAATGGAGTTACAAATATTCCTAATTATGCTTTTAATTATTGCAGCACTCTATCTTCTGTAGCAATGCCTAATAGTATTACTAATATTGGAAATGCTGCTTTTTATAGGTGCAGCACTCTACCTTCCGTAATAATACCGAATAGTGTTACAACTATTGGAGATGATGCTTTTTATGGTTGCAGTAGCTTAACTTCCATAACCATACCTCATAATGTTACCGCTATTGGAGGCGGTGCTTTTTCTGGTTGCAGCAGTTTACAAACCGTAAATTTTAATGCCATTAACTGCACAAATAGTAGTAGTAGTAATTTTGGTATATTTATGGAGTGTCCGGCATTCACTACGTTGAATATAGGCAATGGAGTTACCAATATTCCTAATTTTGCTTTTGTACATTGTAGCAGTTTGCCTTCCGTAACCATACCGAGTAGTGTTACAAATATTGGACATGGCGCTTTTGCAGGTTGTAGTAGTTTACTTTTCGTAATAATACCTAATAGTGTTACAACTATTGGAGGTAGTGCTTTTCATAATTGTAGCACTCTATCTTCTGTAACAATACCTAATAGTGTTTCAGAAATTTCTATGGCCACTTTTGCAGATTGTAGCAGCTTACTTTCCATAACAATACCTCATAATGTTACAAGTATTGGGACTCAGGCTTTTGGCAATTGCAGCAGTTTACAAACTGTAAATTTTAATGCGATTAACTGTACCATAATGGGAGAAAGTTATCCTCCGTTTCAGGGTCGTGTATTTTATAACTGTCCGGCATTTACTACATTGAATATAGGAGACAGTGTTACCAATATTCCACCTTATGCTTTTTTTGGTAACGACATAACTTCGGTAACCATACCCAATAGAGTTACAAGTATTGGACATTGTGCTTTTTCTTATTGCACAAGTTTAGAAACTGTAACGATTGGAACAGGAGTTGAAGATATTGGACAAGCTGCCTTTGAGCAATGCAGTAGTTTACAAACTGTAAATTTTAATGCCATTAATTGTACAAGTGAAATTGGTTTGTTTTACCACCCTACACTCACTACATTGAATATAGGAAGTGAAGTTACAAATATTCCGTATGGTGCTTTTGCCAGTTGCACCGGTTTAACTTCTGTAACTATTCCTAATAGTGTAATCTCTATTGGTCGTTATGCTTTTGAAGAGTGTACCGGTTTAACTTCGATAACTATTGGAACAGGGGTTACAAGTATTGATTATCAGGCTTTTCGGTATTGCACTGGTTTAGAAACCATAACTTGTCATGCCGTAACTCCTCCTGTATTGGGCAATTACGCTTTTAGTGGTGTACCTGTAAATATTCCTGTTACTATCAACTGCAACTCTCTATCAAACTACCTGACAACGGCCGGTTGGAATAGCTTTACCAATTATCAATGTCCTTTCACTGCCGTAACCAACATTACCGGCATACCCACTGCCACTACAGAGATTCCGCTCACACTTTCGGCAACCGTAATCCCGAGCAATGCTACTTGCCAAACCATTATTTGGAGCATTCCGGATGCAGGAACTTCCGGCGCAAGCATAACCGGCGGCAATACGCTTAATGCCATCGCATCAGGAACGGCAACCCTAAGAGCAACCATACCAAGCGGCACGGCTATGGGAGTTGCTTACACACAGGATTTTGAAATTTCAATAACCACTGCCGGTATTTTCTGCGGCGGAAACGGCACAGAAAGCAATCCCTTCCAAATTTGCGACGTACAAACGCTATCTACTTTCAGAGAGTATATAAACAATGGGAATGGCGCTGTTACTGCCGGCATATACTATAATTTAACTCAAGATATTGACTTGAGTGGATACGCTTCAGGTGAAGGTTGGGAACCCATGGGTAGTTCCGGCAATTATTTTCAAGGTAATTTTAATGGAAATGGAAAAAAAATCACTAATCTTACTATTAATCGCCCGGAAACTTCTAACATCGGGTTGTTTGGATACACCAACGGCGCAGATATTAGTAATATAGGAATAGAAAATGGCAACCTTACCGGATATTTCTGTACAGGTGGCTTGGCAGGAGCAGCAGACAGTACCACCTTCAGCAACTGTTATGCTACAGGATCTGTAAATGGATACGACAGGCGTACAGGCGGATTAGTGGGATCCTTGACTGCCTCTTCTATTTCAAATTGTTATACCACTTGTTCGATAAATGATGGAAACACTTCAGGCGAATGGATAGGAAATAGAGGAAACAGTTCAGGTGGATTGGCAGGTCGTATTGCAAATACTGTAGTTGAGTACTGCTATGCAACGGGCAATGTAGCCGGAAACCTGTACGCAGGCGGCTTAATTGGAACAAGTAATACATCTGTCATACGAAACTGCGTGGCTGCAAACGAGGTTGTTAGTGCTATGAATGTCAATGTGAATCGCATTGTGGGGTTCAACGAAGCCCCTACTGATTATGATAATAACTACGCAGTTAGCAATATGATAGTAACCATGGATGGCGTGGTACAAGATAGAACAGATGACGACAATGTTAATGGCACAGGGAAGCCGGTGGCTACGCTGCAATCGTTCAACTTTTACAACACAGGAAGCCATTGGTACGACAACATCGCATGGAATATTACCAACCCTACAGGCGTTTGGAAAATATGCGATGAAGAAGGTTTTCCGTTCTTGCGTTGGCAAAATATTACTTGCGATGATGATCCTTTTGTAGTTTACACCATCACCGCCTCTGTAAACAATCCGGTTTGGGGCAGCATTAGCCCTGAGGGTGAAATTACGTTGGAAGAAGGCGAGTCTGTAACTTTCACCATTACCCCCAATGAACTTGGCGAGATTGAAGACATATTAGTAAACGGCATTAGCCAAGGCATCATCACCATTTATACTTTTGAAAACGTTCAATCAAACGGCACAATTGAGGCAATATTTAAAGAAAAGGTAGGCATTTGCGAGAATGAGTTTGGCAACATCAGTATTTTTCCGAACCCAACCACCGGTGAGTTAACCATTACAAATATCCCCCGCTGGCGGCAGCAGGGGGTGGAAGAATTACGAATTGAGGGTATTGAAATTTTTGATGTTTACGGTAGAAACGTATTCTCACACACCGCAAACCTCATACCGCAAACCGTAATCAACATTTCGCATCTTCCCGCAGGTGTTTACTTCCTAAGGATTTACAACGAATCGGGTTTTGCAACAGCAAAAGTGATAAAAGCCAATTAACCTTTTTCTGTTCATTATTTTGCTATTTTCGCGCCTCTTATAAATTAACTATAAAAGGTCAATTTTCATGGCAGAACCTCCAATGTACCCTTTATTAGATACGGTGCAATTTCCTGAAGATATAAGAAAATTGTCTGTGAAAAAGCTACCGCAACTATGTGACGAACTGCGCCATTTTATCATCACACAATCGGCGAATAATCCCGGACATCTTGGCGCAAGTCTGGGCACCGTTGAACTTACCGTAGCCATTCATTATGTATTTGATACACCGAACGATAAGTTGGTTTGGGACGTAGGCCATCAAGCCTACACGCACAAAATCATTACCGGAAGAAAAGCGCAGTTTGCCACAAATCGAAAACATAAAGGCATAAGCGGTTTCCCAAAAATGTGTGAAAGTGAATATGATGCTTTTGGCACCGGGCACTCCTCCACTTCCATATCCGCCGTTTTGGGTATGGCAGCAGCAGCGCGGCTATCGGGCAACATTTCCCAACAACACATTGCGGTAATCGGCGATGGCGCCATGAGCGGCGGCATGGCTTTTGAAGCGATGAACCAAGCCGGCGGCAATCAAGAAAATCTGTTAGTCATTCTCAACGATAACCGCATTGCCATTGATGAAAATGTGGGCGCCATGAGCCAATATCTGCTCCAAATTACCAGCTCAAAATCATATAACCGCGTTAAAAAAGGACTTTGGGAGTTTTTTCATTTCAGTAAGTTTATTACGCAGAGTATCAGTCGCTTCGGAAATGCCATTAAAGGACATATCGCGAGCAGAAGTAATCTGTTTCAACAACTTGGATTTCGTTATTTTGGTCCCGCAAATGGACACGATGTGGTAAAGTTAGTTCGCATTTTAAACAATTTAAAAGAGATACAAGGTCCCAAATTATTACATATTGTTACTGTAAAAGGTAAGGGATTGCAATTGGCTGAGGAAAACCAAATTACGTACCACTTTCCCGGAAGCTTTGATCCGGAAACAGGGGAAATTATTGTTCCCGATGAGCAAAATATACCTCCAAAATTCCAAACTGTTTTTGGAGAAACGATTTTGGAATTTGCGCTCGAAGATGATAAGGTAGTGGGCATTACACCGGCTATGCTTACCGGATGTTCTTTAACCATTATGCGTGAAAAACTTCCGCATCGTGTGTTTGATGTGGGCATTGCCGAGCCTCATGCGGTTACCTTTGCGGCGGGGCTTGCGGCGGCGGGCTATATTCCGTTTTGCAACATCTACTCCTCGTTTTTGCAACGCAGTTACGATCAAATTATGCACGATGTGGCGCTGCAAAAACTCCCCGTTATTTTTTGTATTGACCGCGCCGGCTTGGTGGGCGAAGACGGACCAACGCATCACGGCGCTTTCGACTTGGCATTTTTGCGCACCATTCCCAATATGGTCATCGCTTCGCCGCTCAATGAAAGAGAGTTGCGAAACATGATGTTCACCGCTTATAAAGAAAGAAAGCAGCCGGTTGCCATACGCTACCCGCGAGGAAAGGGCGTGTTGGTAGATTGGAAAGCGCCGGTTGAACAATTAGAAATCGGCAAATCAAAACTGCTTAAACAAGGTAAAGGTATTGCCGTTTTATCTTTAGGACCGCTTGGAAACAATGTTACTCAAGCCATTGCCCTCCTCGAAACCGCAAACCCCACACCGCACACCCCAAACCGCAAACCGCAAACCGCAAACCGCAAACCGCACACCGCCACCCACGTAGATGTTCGATTTTTAAAGCCATTTGATAAAAAGATGTTAGATGAAATATGCAGCACGCATCATACTATCATTACTGTTGAAGATGGTACGGTAGTCGGTGGGCTTTTTTCCGAAGTATCAGAATATATCATTGAAAAACAATACACTACTAAGGTTTCTGCCATAGCTTTACCCGATGCATTCATTGAGCACGGAGATGTTCCAAATTTGTATAAATCAGTGGGTTTTGATGTGGAAAGTATCGCGAACCATATCAAGATGCTCCACCCCCTAACCCCCGCCAGCGGGGGGAGACCCTACCCTATAACCCCCATACCCCCATACCCCCATACCCCCCCATGCCCCTAAAATCCAAAATACTAGTCATCTACACCGGCGGCACGATCGGAATGATTATGAATCCGGAGACCGGCGCATTAGAGCCTTTCCCTCTTGAAAATATGGATATGTATTTAGCTATGTCAAGTTTGGTGAATGCGGAGGTTTCTTTTAAAGAGATGCTCCCCCTCATTGATTCATCGGATACGACCCCTGAATTTTGGGTTCGCCTGTCCACATTAATTTATGATAATTATAATGATTATGATGGATTTGTGGTGCTTCACGGCACGGACACGATGGCTTATACGGCATCGGCGCTATCTTTTTTATTGGAAAATTTGTCTAAACCGGTCATTCTCACAGGTTCGCAGTTGCCGTTGGGTGTATTACACACCGATGGGCGTGAAAACATATTAAGCTCCATTGAAATAGCTGCTGCGAAAAAAGAGGATAAACCCAGAGTTCCTGAAGTATGTATCTATTTTGAGAATGCACTACTTCGGGGAAATCGTTCCTATAAGGATAATGCAGAGCATTTTAACGCCTTTCATTCTCCCAATTATCCAAAATTGGCAGAAGTGGGTGTGCACATAAAATATAATGATCCGTTTATTTGTTCCGCCACCAACCGGCTGTTGCAGCTGCATACCAAAATGGACGCCAATATTGCTATTATCAAGCTCTTTCCGGGCATTAGCGACTCATTAATGCGTGCAATTTTTAATACCGAAGGATTACGTGCGGTAATTTTGGAGACTTACGGATCGGGCAATGCCCCTTCCCACCCCGAATTTATCCGAATTTTGGAAGATGCCGTAAAAAAGGGGATTATTATTGTAAAAGTTACGCAATGCAAAGGCGGCGGAACCGTACTGACGGGCCGTTACGGAGCGAGCGTGCTGCTCAAAAAAATAGGCATCATCAGCGGACACGACATCACCACCGAAGCTGCTGTGACTAAATTAATGTATCTTTTCGGCGAAGAATTTACCAATGAAGAAATAAAACATTACATGGGGATTTCGCTGAGAGGGGAGATTACGGTGTAAGAGCAAAAACTTTAAAAATTAAGATGCTCCTTTCGCACAAAACAGAAAATGAGAAGAAAAAATTTATTTAGTTTGTGAGTTATTAAAACTCTATCGCAAACTTCAAATTAATTAACCTTGGAGTTAAATAATTGGCAATGCGTCTGTTGTGGTTGTAAATATCTTTTATCCACATATAAGACGAAACATTATTATTGCCCAGTAAGTTAAATACTTCAAAATAAACTCCCGCATTTTTAATAGCGCGCACAAATTTGCTTTTATTTTTAAATCGGTCTCTGCTTTGTTCAAAGAAAATATACGAAAATCCGATGTCCACACGAAAATAATCTTTCATTTGAAGTGTGTTTTCTTTTGTGCGTACAAGGTCAGGATTCCAAACCGGAAGTCCGGTAGAATATACGAAGTTTAAACTTACGCGCAACGGGCGAAATCCGGGAATATGATCTTGGAAGAAAAGATTCAACGCAAAACGCTGGTCAGTGGGACGCCTTCTATAGGTTGGGTCTTCCCACTCTCCGTAATTGTTTATATAAGGTTCTTTGTATTTGTCCATAGTACTCATAATGGATACGGATAACCACGATTCTAATCCTTCAATTAATTCGCCGCTAAAACGCGCATCAAATCCTGTGGCAAACCCTTTCGCATCGTTCACCCCACTATAAACAATCTGAATATTATCTACAAAGTAGGAAACCAAATTATCCATGTATCTATAATATCCTTCCATTGAGAGCTTAAAGGGGCGGTTCCAAATCTTAAAATTATACTCGCTTGCAAAAATCGCCTGGTAAGAGAATTGCGATTTAATGTCGGGATTTAGCTCCCCTTCTCTATTTCTAAACTCTCTGTAAAAAGGCGCTTGGTAATATACGCCGGTTTTTAACCAAAACAGCCATTCGCGTTTCCAGCGCGGTTTGTATAACAATGCTGCGCGCGGCGAGGCGGTAAATTCATTATTATACGACCAGTAATGAAACCGCATGCCGGCATTTAGCGTAAAACGCGGTTCAATGTCGCTATCTATTTTCCATGTGTCTTGCACAAATCCGGTAATACGAATCGTATTTAGCTGATTGGTAGCATCCAAAAAATTAAACTTCCCAAGCACCAATCTGCGTGAAGGATCGTCAGGACCCACTCCGATAGAGTCATTGGGAATTACAGGGATGTGAGGCAGTGTATAATCAGCGGAATCAACCAGACGCCATTGATATAGCTTGTCATTAATTCGCTCATTTTGAACTTTGAGCCCCCACGATAAATTATTTCGTTTGGGCAGTTGATGGGCTCCACGAATGTCGGCAGCCGAAACCAAAAATTTGATATGATTTCTAGCGTGTTCTATATTCTTCCCCACTGCAAGCACTGAAATTTCTTTAACTTCTTTTCCAATACCAACTTCAACTTCACTAAGCCAATACTCGCTTTGAATGTCAAAAGTTTCACTCTCTTTTGCATAATAGGAAGAGAGAATGAGTCTTAATTCATTTCTTAAATTAGGACGGTAATCGAAGGTTAATCCACCTAGATAGTTTTCATACTTATCCACTTCCTGACCTTCAAAATAGATTTTCAATTGTATTGGTTCCAAAAGAGTTCCACCCGGAGTTATTCGATCCGAGGGAATAAATATAAATTGGTTAATAGCAACATTTCCCAGCAATTCAATTGAAAATTTATCGGAGATATTCCATCCGAGTAGCATTTGGGTATCAAAAAAGTTGGGTTTGTAGTCTCCCCTTGTTTCCATTGAATCCAGCAAATAGCCATTGTTTCTATATCTTACACCCACAAGATAAGTGAACACATCTCGGTTTTTTTGTTTGTTGCGCGCGCTGCCCTCAATGTGGGCGGAAGCACCCAAAAAACCAACCATGAATGAGCCGCCGAGCTGCTTGGGTTTTTTGTATTCCACGTCCATAACGGAGGACATTTTGTCACCATATTGGGCAGGGAAGCCGCCGGCAGAGAATTTTACGGCGTGCGTAAGATCTAAATTTACAAAACTCAACCCTTCCTGTGTGCCGTTGCGCACTAAAAAAGGGCGATATATTTGAATGTCATTTACAAAAATCGAATTTTCATCGTAATTTCCACCGCGCACGTTATACTGTGAACTTAGCTCATTTACAGAAGAGACACCCGGAAGCATCTTAATAAGACCTTCCGCGCCGCCGGTAGGGGAGGGTAATTTAAACGTTAACCTCGGATCCACGCGCGTATACCCGTCATTAAAAGTGGTGAAAATATCAACTCCTGCCAACCGGGAACCGGTAGCTATAAGCTCTAAATCCAAATTCAAACGCTCTCTCGGTGCTCCCCTTACAATAATAATTGTGTCACTATATGACATACGCCTGAAGTGAAGTTGTACCTCAATGTTTGCGGGTACATTGATTTGATATTTCCCATCTTCAGTAGAAAATGCAGTATTTTCGGTTTGCGGAGACAGCACCATTACGTTGTCTATCGGGTTGTATTGCGCATCACGTATAACTCCGAGTACTGTAACTGTATTTTGTGCGCATAAAACAGTGGTCGTAAAAATGAATAAAAATGAGAAAAAAATGCGCTGTAGACTCACCGGAAAATGGTTTTCGTATATAAATATAGAATACGAAATAATGGTGGTTTTATTGTATGACTTCTTCTTTGTTCGAGATTCCTCGCTGCGCTCGGAATGACGGGGTGCTTCGCGTTACACGGGGGCGGAAAATGCGGCGGCGCAAATACAGAACAAATTAGGTAGTGTTTTCTGCCGCCGCATTTTCCGCCTACCCCTCATCGCAAGCATACGTCGTCATTCCGAGCGCAGCGAGGAATCTCGTGCTTATCATCTCATAATTATATTTTTCAAAATCGGAAGAAAAGCAACCACCGATATTAAAACAGAAAGAACAGTTAGTATAGCAAAACACCCTTTAGACAAAAGCCAGCTATTCTCCCAATTATCTAGTATATAGCCAA
>Ga0123353_10016260_pt1 | contig 10866 bp, 8 predicted proteins | sample TergutLab28metaG_3_FD_92763 | JGI IMG/M metagenome (GOLD analysis project Ga0123353, IMG submission 92763) | Labiotermes labralis P3 segment gut microbial communities from Petit-Saut dam, French Guiana - Lab288 P3 | ecosystem: Host-associated > Arthropoda: Insects > Digestive system > Gut ... | reverse complement strand
CAAGACAATGAAACAGAATACACAGAACATAACATACATAATAATAAGAATACATAAACATAAAAACAAAAATACACAATTTACAATATTAAACAGAAACATAAAAAAATACAACCTTATATACAATGATACTTTAAAGTTTTAATTGACTTTCTATGTGAATTCTCCCGATCGACAAATTGTGTGCACATACACAAGACAGAATGAAAGATACAATTTATAAATGGCTGACAGATGACGCGGTGGACATTATTTTTGGCTCCAGTTGCGCCGGTTCACATTTTGAACTGGAAATCCCTTTCAGTGTCTGCTTTCTCGTATATATCTTCCGAGGTATAATTTCCTTTTTCCACTTTTCGTGGAAACATCTGCACTTGAAGCACTAAAACCCCAAAAGAATAAAAAGTTCTCTTTGTAATTTATTTGTGTCTGTGTTCCTTTCCATCCAAGTACTCTGCAATACATCCTGAAATCTGTAATCCATTGAAAGTGTTTTCACGCCATGTCAGTTCAAACAAACGGAACACGACATTCCACAAATGCATTCCAATTGAATTATATATATTTTCCAAACATATTCTTTGATAATATACCCATTTTTCTCTTTAGTTCGTCGACTGGAAACAAAAGTGTACCGTTCCGCAACTAATCGCCTTACATCAATTACGCTGCAAAGAACAATTTTACGTACTTTCATTTCGTTAATTACACGATTCACAAAATAACATTTGAAACTAACGTTGTACATGCTGACGTATGATTTTAGGCTGACTTTTTTTTCCAGTGGCCATCAAAAACAATATTTGTTTATTATCGATTATTGACTACTTCTTCTATCGGCTTCAGCTGAGTTCCCTTCAAACGATCATTCTGCGTATACAAATTACAAAATAAGTGCAAAACCTAACGCTTCTTAGGCTAGGGTTTACCATACTTAAAGCCAGAGTTGACAATAAACATTCAGAAATTTGCGTAAGTGCTATACTAACACAGTTCGTATGATACACAGAATAAACAGCGACTGCTTCCTTACACATTATTCATCGAATTATCATTCCAGTGGATGAAACTGATTTCCCTATGGGGTGACAATTACGTAATGAAGAGTCGCTTCAGTCCTCAGAGAGTTACAATTTGTTTATTCCTGCACAGCCATGTTTATTTACGTGCTACACTCTTGAACACAGACTACACGAATGTCTTACGCGAACAAGAAGCCTGTTTCAGCAGTAGCACTCCAGACTTACGTTCCAAAACTATTGTTTCGAAGCTATAAGAAGTTTCTTTCTCTCCTGAGTGAGGAAGATGTTCACCATTTTTATATGCCCAAAGTTTGCCACTGTACAAATATTAATTTAACAGCGTTAGTTTCTTTCAGTGTATATATATTTATGTACAGTACATATATATATATATAATTATACATATATATACACACACACACACGTGGGCCGGGTAGCTCAGTTGGTATAGTGACTGACTACGGGCTGGACGGTCCAGGATAGAATCCCGGTGGAGACGAGATTTTCCGCCCGTCCAGACTGGCCCTGGGGCCCACCCAGCCTCGTGTAAAATGGGTACCGGGTCTTTACCACGGGTGAAGTGGGGCCGGGACGTGCTACTGACCACTCACCACCTTCTAGTGCCGCGGTCATAGAAGAGTAGAGCTATACCTCTACCCAACCTCTGGGCCACACCGGAACTGTAACTGGATCACTTTACCTTTACCTTTACATATATATATATATACAAGCCTATATTCATCACATAGACCATATTTTTATATTGATAACTAGAACTACAGTGCTCGCGGTCGTGCAATTCATTGAGGCACTGCGCTATAAGTCGTAAGGTCACGAGTTCGATTCCAGAACGGGTCAATGTGGATGTCATTGACTCAATCCTTCCGGCCGCAATATGGCCTAAACCTCCTGGATCCTTAAGGGTCTGTCCAGGTCTCTAATGGGACAGCGTAACTATAACTACAGAATTTTAAATGTGCTTAATCTTATATCTTGTTATCCGATTATTTATTTTAATGTTCAACGATGTTTTGGCAGCTCAGTTTATGTTCCATCGGTAGCAATGACACCTGCGATAAATAGCGAATAATCAAATGGTGAGGATGTAGAACGCTGGTCTGTTCTGAATTCATACAATGGAATCTGCCGTGGCGCCTGAGGTAAATCATGAAAAGCTTCAGATAGAACATCTGGGTTCTAATTTTCATTTCAGCCCTTACACTCCCTATACGAAGGAAATGTTCTGTCCTCTGCCCGCGATGTTCGGCTTAAATTTTTACAACAACAATAATATAATTGTGTCAGGCTTTCTTGAATTTGGCATAACTTAGTTATCTCTTTATGCTGTGCTACCATCCTACCAAGAATACTTGTTACTGAAGGCTATACGGTGTGTATCTGTCTCCTTGTACGTTTCAAGTGTCAGATTAACACAGCAGACATGAATCAAACCACTCAACATTGTGCACAAAACCCAACAAACGTCACTCACTAGGACAATAGAGCGTGACATCCATTTGTCATCATTATTTCGACATTTTATACTTAAATACTGAGCAATGACTCAGATGGACCCACAGGATCTGTTTGATTACATATAATTAAATTTAATTTAATTTACTTTAATTATATTCTCTAAATAGAAGGATCGTGGATTTTGTAACCACTTTAATACCACTGAGGAGAAATTACAAAATACTATGACTTGGTATTCTGTAGTTGCGTGACACTATTGCCACATTTCATAAAAATCCATCAAAGACATATACCCAGATAAGATAATGTACTGATAAATTAAGAGAAGCAGGCCAAAAGTGACCTATTTCACCATCCATTTATCTCTATGTCTCTAGAGATAAACATGATCCAGAGCATCCCCTTTTCCAGGTTTCTAAATCCCATGTAGGTTATTTTGTGGGACCCTGTAGATGACATCAGCCCCTCCTAAGTCCTATACTTATACAAGAATAAAGAAACATACAATAAAGGCAGACATACACCCATGATGCTCGACGGACTCAAAACCATTTTCCTTGCATTCTAGCTGTAAAAGAGAGCAGACATCTTAGACGGTGCTGTCGATTTTGTCCTTATCAGAAGTTTATCATCTTTTCGTACGCCCTAATGTCATTCAGTTAATTTCAATCGTTTGATGGACAAAATGACACTGGTACAGGTACTTCAGTTCTATTCCACCATTAATCATTCCAACGATGATAATCTCCCGTACAGTAGGCCTCACCGCAGAACCCCTGGACTCAGTTTCATTTCCCCAATACCAATAACAAATTTAATAAATGAAAAACAATCCTTTTAAAAAGTTCAGTATATCTTAGCTGGTTGTCAGATTCCTGTAATTTTATGGAAGTCAAAGCATCATTGCGCTGGTCGCAACATGTCCTAACTAAGCCACATCCGGAGTCACATAAATCCACTCCAGTCCCCGTTCTTATTCTTGCGAAATACTGCAATCAACGTAAGCTCATATCTTTCACTAATACCGTGCTTTGATATTACCTAACCAGAATTCACTATAAATGTTTCACCAATTTCCTGCTTGTTACGCACCCAGTTTACCCCGTATACCGTGACTGATGTCTAACATCTGACAAACAGTAAAAAATTAGAAGCGCCTATAAATTCCAACATCGCCTTCTTCTATGCTGTCTCATGCCCAATCTTTATCCATTAATGAATCATTACAACAGTAAACTCGTCCTCTCTGTTCCAATTATTCAGTTACTAAGACACGTATTGCATTCTAATTTGGCGATTACTATAAAATACTAGAATATTAGTGTAGTGTGTGTTATTCCTCCCAGACACGCTTTTGGAAAGGACAAACCAAGAAATACCTCACCTTAATGACCTGACTGACTTATCCAACTAACTGGCGGTGAAAGTTGCTACACCGCATGGCTCGTACAGAACTGTGTTACGTGCAAGGGTTCACATGAACACTTAGCACAATGTAACGTAATAACGACGTTAGCGCTATCCATTGCGACATCATCTATCTTATTAATAAAGCCTGAATTATTATGAATATGAGTCTCTTCAAACTGTGCATAGCGCAATCTCAAAAGGCATTTAAGCTGGATATTCTATGAGCAACTATTCCCTAATTGAGCTTACATTGCAAAAAATAGTTTTTTATCGCCTGAAAGTTTCAAGATTTCGAACCCAGTAGCTTGAGATGTCAAATTTATTCCCCATACAAAAGTAGGATAATGTAAAACGGATATTTCTTTTCAATTCCAAACATTAAAACTCTAGTGATTTAATGTTCTTAATTGCACAAAATGCCACTCGACTTTTATCTAGGAATGCAAAAATTGTTACTGCTCAACCTATAACAAGTGGTAGGAAGAATTCCTTTTGATTCAGAGTTCTGAATAGTCATTCAAAGTGAAAATCTCAATTCCGAGAAACCAAATGTGGCATTTATAAGTTGTTTTTGTTGCTCTCTTACTGGTTTTTCTAGAGGAACATTGCATTTGTATCACCTATAAATTCCCAAAGAAATTCCAACAGACGTTCCAGCAAAATGTAAATTTTTTTATCAGCATTTCTACGAATATATTATTCAATGTCGACTTGCAAAGACACATAGAGTAAAAATATTAAATATATGTTAATGTTTGTCTGTAAGTATATTGGAAGTTCACTGCACGTTGTTACTTGCAGTAGTATTCTACTCGAGTTCCTTTAATCTATGATAGCATGTACCTGAATTCTTATTAAAATGGATAACGACATCAAAATAACAACCCTTACACCACCTCACAATTCACCGTCCGTACAAATCACATATCAAATTCCTACAGGTATCCAGTAACTAATACCACATTCTACATGTTCACAGACGTAAAAAAGTCGCGGTATAATTGTTTATGTCCCGTCCCGGTGCTTTTTATCCGGAAGTCTGAGACATGAATCTCGGTCTAGAATTTTACATTATTCGTACCGTGCATGTTGGTACAATCAATATATCAACCAAAATATGCACTCTGTGATACACAATTTATGACATACATCAACTCCTACCTGTCTCGGCACTAAGGTGACAGCCTTAGGGAGTCATTGTAACAAAGTTGTAAAAGTCAACTTGACCATCTTGGTTCTGCTCCTCTTTATGTGAATGACTAAAATCTTAAAATTCTAAAATACGTAAAATTGATGACCACAAATTACAATGACTGTTTCCATTGACCTTAAGGTTAAGATCAGTGGAAACAGTACGAGTTGATGTATGTCATAAATGGTGTATCATAAAGTGTGTATGTTTGATAGTATTTTGCGCTATCTACAATTCCGCCATTCTGAACGAAATCTGCCACAGGTTTCCTCATTTCGATCAGACAAATGAAATGGCGTAAGATTAATATCGCGAAAGACTCTAAGACATCCTTCTTCCACGTCCCTGGACTCCTATGCTGAATATTCATCAGTAGGTGCCCTAGGCATAAATTTTGCAGTTAAAACAACCGTTTAATAAGCAAGATAAAGTCATAATCCAAGCCTAAATACAAACAGCGACAAGATTTTCATTTTTCCACACAAGCGCACACAAGTTAAAAAATGTATTATCCTTCAAAATTTTGGGTTAGTGTTAGTTATAATAATACTAATGTAGCATAAACATCATATTCACAGACCTTGGAAGCCAACGTGTGATTTACATCACCACACGAATAACAACGTTCTGTAAAGCAGGATGTTATGGTATCTAGGCTCATCACAAGCATTTGTATTGCATGAATATATTGTGTTAATGCTTTTTAGTTTTAATATAATAATAATAATAATAATAATTTAAGGGCACAGAAAATCATCCGGTCCCAGCCTCAAATTCCACATGTCTCTCTTGTACGTCAGTATCACGTTTTCCTCTTAGTGTATAATGGAAGACTGTCTTTGTCGCATTACCGATTCTTTGAATGTGGTCTAACCATCGGCTTCTACGAGTATTCTTTTATACTATACCAATTATTTACAAATCAAACTCTTTATATTTCGTCTCTCCATTCTTCTAATTTCCTTGCCTGGTCCGCAGAATTTCCTTTCTGAGGATTACATCACAGTACAGGAGTCTCGCAGAGTGGGAACTGCAGATCTTGAGGCTGCGGCAGGACAAACCCATCAAAGTGCATAACAATGGGCTTGTATCTTGTCCGGGTAAATTATTTATTACTGAAAGTAATCAGTGAGAGATAACCGACTTGAAGGATACGGAGACAACATTTGAGTCATTAATCAGAAATATTTCCCTTATTATATACATGGCTTCTTCCATTAGCAACCGTCAGGTAGATTCTGCGTGTGATTCGCAGCGAAGTTTAAATTGCCTATCATTAATTCACTCTTACAAACATTAACTACTGTTACGTTTATTTTACTTGTAACCAGACGCAGCATAGCTTACACACACGAGAATTCACGAAAGTAATAATATAACCAATCACAGACAACCTTACACATAATCTCTCCCACCCACTCTGTTGTAAAGAATAAAACGCGATCAACTATGCGCTATTATACTGAACAAAACATAAACAGGTATTACGAAACAGGTTAAGTTTAAATGTTAAACAACATGTCAGGAGGGGCATTGCCAAACCGTTTTTGTTCACGGCACAAGTATTATCTTATGTGTTCATTTTTCTTCGTTCATTTCTCTATGTGAGAAGTTGGATGTAGTTATTTCTAGTCTGTAGCAAACAGTAAGTCCGGTGGAACAGACGCTAGTAGTGCTACAGACAAGCTACGGCAGTAACAGCCAGCAGCTGCAATCGGTAATTTGAATATACGGACATCTGCATTAAAGTTTTCTTTCCCCATTTATTTACAAAATCTCTGCAAGTCATAAAAGCCTCATCAAGTTTTCAGTTATACAGACGGAATGTAATTAATCACTTCAGATTTCCTCTTGTCATTTTCGGGTGCATGTATATAAACTTGCCGTAAGTTGGTATTTGACACAAAGTCTTGAAAGGTATTTACAGTTAAACATTCAAAATCGAATCCAATTTGTGATTAAGGTGCAAAACATATAACACTGACAAATATTCTGAGACATCTTGCATCCAGTTGACGGCCTGGCAATAATTTCAAAATTGTGAAGATGCAACTGTTGTGCCTTCTGCTGCTGTTGGTGGTGGTGCCGTTTTTGGTAGAGGGATTTCCTGATGGTGCGCCGGTAGACGCTTGTGTGAAACCCAGGCCCAATCAACCGTACCACGGACAGGCCAAACCACAACCGCCGGAAACTCTGCCTTACTCTGTTACAGCATCCAGTAATGAATATGGACCAGGATCAAAGATCACAGGTAACCGAATGAGATTACTATTATCTGTCTGCCTAGCATAACTGCATTTCGGGTAAATTAATTATATAAAATAATAACAATTAGGTAGAACAAAGCGCTGTAAAGTATTTCCATAATTGTTTTCCACTAATAGATCTCTGTAAAACTGGAATTTTTTTTAAGATTGTTGGCTTTGGGGCTCTGCTGTTAAATGCTGGAGAATATCTGCCCACTTTTCACGATTTTATTATATTTTATTTATTACAGCCATTCTACAAAACCAAGTGTTTTCTTAATAAAACAATCAAAAGAGACAATAAAGGAAAATTATAAGGTGAAACGTAGAAAAATAAATTAACATTACATTACGACTTTACATAATTTTAGTACAATTTTTTACACACATTAATTTCAAGACAATTGCATAAATAAACAAAATAGTTTTAATAATTCAATGATCTTAACTAAGTGGAGTGGGGAGGAGTATAGAATAGAAGGTATATCGACTGGCTATGGCCTGTACAGCCCGGGGCTCGAAACCCGTAAGGGGGGTCAAAAGCTTTCCCTTCTCCACATCTTTCCAGATGGCCCTGGGGCCACACCACAGCCATCTCTATAACAGGTAACGGGGTTTTTTCCTGGAAGTAAAGCGGTCGGGGCAGAGCCTTGACCACCCACTCCATCCCGCGCGGAGGTTAAGCAAGAGTAGAGCTATACCTCTACCTTCTCCTCTATGCCAGTCAAGCTCCGTAGGGGTGAATTTTACTTTTATCTTCACGGCCGTAATGTGCAGGTATTTTTTAGAACTGTATACATAAACGTAAATTTCTATGTATATGTGAGATTGGGATAATTGTAGCTTCCCCAGCCTGCATCCTCATGAGGACCAAATTCGGTAGAAAACTGTGTGGGTTTTGACATAGTTGCTGGTTTCCGTAATGTTGTACTCTAAATCTTGTGACTTGGGTTAGTGGTAGTATTCAAGAGCCGGAAGGAATACAACGTAAAGGGACACGCTTTACAGCCTACTGTTAAGAGTAATTAAACCAAAGACGACGATCTGGACTCAGTTATAGGACACGTGCCAGAAACTGCAGTGGCATGTAACATTCTGTTCGAAAGAACTCAGGGACAGAGATCAGCATAGCTGTTACGAAGTATGTGGAATGAGCGGATGTGGTGTGGATGCAACTTAAAAGACAAATGACAAGTTTCTTCATTTTTACGTTTTGTTGACCGTGCATCCTAATATAACGATAGTCTTTTTTTTTAGCAACTTGATGCACAAATTCTTTATTTTAATACATTTATTACATTCCTTTACATGTTTCGAGCACTATTGTGCTCATCTTCAGGAAGACAATTGTATTAACACAGCATCTGGTATCGTCATTCTAGAAACAAGTGAGTGGTCTATATTACTAAAATATACAAGTATACGTAGATTATTCGGAGAGTAAGTACCGTCTGCGCATATCGCTCGCGCATCCTCGGAACTGTCACTTTGCGCATGTGCAGTGACTTCCTCTATCAATTGAGAAGCCACAAACGCCATTTCGTGAAATTCGTGTTATGTTTATGTTTGTTACTGTGCGTTAAACATTTTAAGATAATTGAAGGGGCCGTCGACTGTGAAATAGGTCTGTAATTCGTTTTTTGAAAGCTAGGAATGTGTTACCAAGTGAGATTCATCACCAGATGTGTCAAGTGTATGGTGACAATGCGATGAGTGATGGCATGGTTAGGGAATTGGTTCGGATGTTCAATGAAGTACGAGAGAACGTGCACGATGAGGCGCGAAGTGGGCGTCCATTTTTGGTGAATGATGATTTGATGAGTAAGGTCAACGAAAGAGTGATTGACGACAGACGTTTCACAATTTCTGCATTTTCCTCAGATTTCAAGGACTCTACTCTATGACCTGAAAGATGCAGTGCAGAAATGGTTAACATTGCAGGCGGCTGCATTCTATGAGGAAGGTATACAAAAACTTGTGACCCGCTAAGATAAGTGCCTGAATAAGGGCGACGAATATGTGGAAAAATAGTTTTAAGAATGTAGAATCTGATAACAATAAAATTTTGTACGAAAAATTATTCGATTTTTTTACAGCGAAACGGTACTTACTTTCTGAATAAGCCTCGTAGTGTGTTGTATTATATGAACATTGGAAGATGGTAAAATGTTACCATCTTCCAATGTTCATATAACACAACAAACTATACACTTTAGTAATTCAGACCACTCACTTGTTTCCAGATTGACGATACCAGATGCTGTGTTAATACAATTGTCCTCCTGAAGATGAGCACAATATTGCTCGAAACATGTAGAGGAATATAATAAATGTATTAAAATAAAGAATTTGTGCAACAAGTTGGTAAAAAAGACTATCATTATCAAGGTCCTTAATTTTGTTACGAAAACTAAGACTTCTTAAAAGAAGACAATCTTTTGACACGGTTTACCTGCCATAGAGAATTTTTGTACAGAGTTAGGGAAACAGAGCAAAAAAGACTCTAGAATCAAGGTGCTAAATTATTCTTACGTATTATGTCACTGGTTCTTGTGAAATGTACACCTAATACTGCAATCAGACACTGTTTTAAGGCATCAACAGCACGCAGTACATAACAGGCAAGAAAGTGACAAGTCCATTTTGTCAATTGTAGCTTTATATTTCTTAACCATGAAGTCTCCTGTTATAGCAATACAAAAAAGGGCCAAACGTCTGTGACTACAGGTTTCCAGGTTTTCAGGACGGGTGGTGTTAAAATGATATATTCTGGGCTTCAACACCGTGCAGCAAGAAGCCCCCAAACTATTACTATGCAGACGTCCTCTTCATAACCAGCAAGCTTACATTAGTTAACCGCATACACCGGGTTCGCAAAGCATCATATAATGACAATCATTTGTAATGGGTTCTTTGTGACGATTGGAAAAATATGCTGACTTCATTTTCAGGCCGATTCTTCCACCAATATATCGGAATATACCCAATGCATACGGCGTAGTAACGGAGATCGCAGCTTAGTAGGCTATTGCATAAAGTATGGAACTGCAGGAAAATTTTGCGAAGTGTTGATAACTTACTCACGATGGTCCCTAGCAAAATTAGAGTTCCCTCAACTTCTATTTCACAACCACTTTATCTTCGGCAGCTAATGTAATTGTGTTTATTTTTCTTATGGTATTTAATATGCTTCTGGGGATGTTTGAGAACATGGTGTTGAGGAGAACGTTTGGATGTAGGAGGGACGAGGTACTGGGGGAATGGAAGAGAGTGCATAACGAGGAGCTAAATGATTTGTAATCCTCACCCAATATTGTGCGGGTGACCAGTTAGCTTCTCAAGGACTCTACACCATGGAGTAAGTAAGTAAGTAAGTAAGTCAGTCAGTAAGTAAGTAAGTAAATATGGGTGAGGAGAGGGGGGTGTATAGGGTCTTGGTGGGGAAGTCGGAGGGAAAGAGACCACTGGGGAGGCCTAGGCGTAGATGGGTGGATAATATTAGGATGGATCTCCAGGAGGT
>Ga0123353_10016259_pt1 | contig 10866 bp, 4 predicted proteins | sample TergutLab28metaG_3_FD_92763 | JGI IMG/M metagenome (GOLD analysis project Ga0123353, IMG submission 92763) | Labiotermes labralis P3 segment gut microbial communities from Petit-Saut dam, French Guiana - Lab288 P3 | ecosystem: Host-associated > Arthropoda: Insects > Digestive system > Gut ... | reverse complement strand
TTGGGAAACTAGCAATCTTGAATACAAGCCAGGTGGAACAATCTTCACAGCCGGTGATTGGAGTGGGTTTGCACAGATAGTCATACAGGCTAATTGGTTGGAGCCTTCTGCAACGATGACAATCTCAAACTTTGTATGGATTTATGGTACCGGCGGCACTGACCCCGGTGGCACTGATCCCGGGGGTGGCGGTGTGGCTACTGCGCCTTGTATTGAGCTTGTAGCAGCACCGATAGTCACTACTGATTTAGCCGGTATTGCGATATGGGCACCGCTTGCGCAGCTTGATATATCCGGAAAAGATTTAAGGGACTATACAAGAATTGTATGGGACATTGATGTAAAAGCTACGGCATCCGGTGGTGCGGCACATGCAATTGATGTTCCGCAAAGTGACGGTTGGGGCCTAATAAACGGATTCATTTTTGCTGATGGCTCCGATTGGGGCAGCGCCAATCGAGTTCATGAATTTGGTGGTGGTAACCATTTTTCACACCAAACACCATCTAATGTAGCCAGAACAGTTGATTTAAACAATGCAGCCAGAACTGCTGATTACAGTAATCCACAAAGCAGATTAATAATACAAGCCGGAAACGGGAATACCGGAAACTACGGAACGCGCGGCGGCTATACAGGCGCAAAAGGCATAATGACTCAGGTTATTATTAACAGTGTGGTACTAGTTGCCGATTGTGTAGGCAACTGCTTGTCCTGTGCAGGCGGCGTTACCACACCTCCTCCCGGCGGTGGCGGCGGCGGCGGTGGCGGCGGTGGTGGAGATACCACTCCGGCAGCTTCCGCGTGCCCGATATGCGGTGTTGTAGGCAACTGGAGATGGGGCGGCAATGACGACCTCCACTGGGCGGACGGATGTGCCTGCACCGGTAATGCTCCGCACTTCTTTGACGCAAACGGCAGATGTATCTGCGGCGCGACAGGCGCACCCTCTTCGGCACCTCAGGTTGCTTCCCCCTGCGGAATGTGCGGTGTTGTCGGTTACTGGAGATGGGGCGGCAATGACGACCTCCACTGGGCGGACGGATGTGCCTGCCCGGGTAATGCTCCGCACTTCTTTGAAGCAAACGGCAGATGTATCTGCGGCGCGACAGGCACACCCTCTCCGGCACGTCCGGTAGCTTCTGCCTGCGGAATGTGCGGTGTTGTAGGTTACTGGAGTTGGGGCGGTAATGCCGACAGACACTGGGCGGAAAACTGCAGTTGTACAACAAACGCTCCGCACTTCTTTGACGCAAACGGCAGATGTATCTGCGGCGCGACAGGCACACCCTCACCGGTAGTATCCGCCTGCGGAATGTGCGGTGTTGTAGGTCCCTGGCGCTGGGGCTTTAACGATGAAAGACACTGGGCGGAAAACTGCAGCTGCACAAGCAACGCTCCGCACGTCTTTGACGCAAGCGGAAGGTGTATCTGCGGCGCCAGAAGACTCGTTGCTCCGCAAGATGCATTCCTTGAAGAAAACTTCATGGATTCGGAAATGCTCATCAGCGAATTGCTCCGGGCAATCGCAGCGGGAGAAGTGCCTACAATTGACCTGACCGATGCAGGCAACGTCACAATCATAAGCTCTGATGTCTTTCTCGCAATCGCCGAAGCCGGTGTTGATGTTGTGGTTGTCCTTTCGAGCGGATTTTCATTCACGATTATTGCTGCGTCAATCACCGCCGACGTTGGTGCATTCGACCTGAACATCGTAGTCGAAGTCATGCACACTGAAGAACTACATGATACAATCGGAGGCGGTATTGTCAGTGTTGCTTCAAACTCACTGGTATTTAAGCCTAACTTCCACGGTGAGTTTGGATTTGATCTTGTGTTTAATATAACCGAGGAGCAACTTACACACGCGGGGCTTGACAGCGAAACAGTCATGCACTTCCACATTTGCGCAATCGGCAATGTAACCGAAATGGATGAGCCGACACGCAACAATGACCGCTCGGTCGAGATTACACTCAGTCATGCATCCTTCCATGTATTGTCTAGTGAAGCACCGGTAACTATCGAAACCGGCATATTGGTGGCGGCGCCGGGTGTAGTGGAGGAAACAAGCCCCGGCACTACAAGCCCGGGCAATGACCAAAGCAGTGCCATTGCTCCTATTGTACAAGACATATTAACACAACAGAGCAACAGCTTTTGGCTCCTTATAGCCATAACCTCAACAATAATCCTCGCATCAGCAGGAGCAACAATATTCATGCTCATGCGCCGACGCGGCGTCAGACAAGCCTGATGCAATAACGTTAAGATACTAAAACACCAAAACGGGGCTGTTGCAAAACAGCCCCGCTTTAGTTAAGACAACTTAATTGTCTTAGCGGCTTTGACAACAGCGTTTATACATTGCGCGGTGGCACCCATAGGGACACCGCCGCCGACACTTAGCAGTAAGCCTCTTGTACTTCCGTTTGCCGCAATATAACTGTCTATACAAGCTATCGACATATCATAGACCTCTTCGGGAGTGTTTCTTGCCAAAGACATTGGCGGAATATTGCCCAGCAAGGAAACATTCTTACCAACCTTTTTACGGACATCACCAATGTCCTTCATATGAGTAAAGTTAAAAATGTCAACCCCCATATCCTCCATGTATTCAAAGCACACATCACTGTCCGTGTCGTTATGGAAAAAGTGGATACATTCGGGGAATGCGGCAAAAATCTCTTTAAGATAAGGGTGCGCAAACTCTTCGTAGTCTTCCTTCCCGAAGAAACCCGTTATATCATCGAGAACCAAAATCCCATCAGCAGTATTAACTGTTTCAAGCTGTGCCGAAAGCCAGTCCTTACAGAGCAGTGTTGTATGTTTGAGAAGCTTGTGCACAACATCCGGCTCTACTTTTGCGCACATCAGCATTTCGGTGACCGTAAACAAATGTGAGGCGATAGTGAGCGGGCCTCGTGTACTGACTATCTTTATTTCCTCGCCTATATCCATAAGCTTCGGTACAAAATATTTCTGCAAATTAAGCAGAAGCGGCATCATACCGTTTTTTCGCGGATTCGGAAGAATAAGTGAGTTTACAATATCTTCGGCATCATCCATATCGGTAATCAATGGATGGGCATTTGGAAGATTATCGTCAAAAAAGTCAATCCTTACACCAAATCCAGTCGGCTCGGTCACCATGCCGTACTCAGCCCACCAATCGGGTAAAAACAAAACATCCGGAAAATCCTGCTTGATTTTCATGTATGAATTAAACCACACTTCCGGGCGCACATAAAAATCGATAGTGGACACACCGCAATACCCCGGCATCCAGGGACTGTCCACAATCAAGCCGACATGCAGATCCTCGGACTCCCCCTTGATGATTGATTTTAGTAAGTTCCATTGTTTGTTTGTCATAATTTACCCAACCCTTCTCTCTATAATAAAACATACACGGAAGTTTCTTGATTGTCAATTGCATTAAATGATGATATTATATCCAAAAAGCAATCAGTTATAAGGAGGAAAAAATGAGATATTTATTGGGAATTGACCTTGGCACTTCGGGAACAAAAACAGTACTCTTTGACGAGAACGGAAAAGCAGTTTGCAGCGCAAGTGAAGAGTATCCGTTATTGCAGCCAAATAACGGATGGGCTGAACAAGATCCCGCGGACTGGTGGAATGCCTGTATATTAACTCTAAAAAGAGTACTGTCGGACTCAAAGATAAATCCCCGCGATATTGCCGGAATAGGATTTTCGGGACAAATGCACGGACTTGTTATGCTCGATGAAAAAGGCGAAGTCATTCGCAACAGTATAATCTGGTGTGACGGGCGTACTGCCGTCGAGTGTGAAGAAGCAACAAAAAGGGTAGGGGAGTCACGCCTTGTAGAGATAACGGGAAATCATGCCTTGACCAGCTTTACGGCAGGGAATATTCTATGGGTAAGAAATCACGAGCCTGAATTATACAAAAAATGCAGGCACATTCTGTTACCTAAGGATTATCTGCGCTTTAAACTGACAGGCAAGCTTGGAATGGAAGCAAGTGACGCATCGGGGATGAATCTTCTTGATATACGAACAAGAAAATGGTCGGATGAGGTGCTCAAAAAGCTTGACATAAATCCGGAGCTCCTGCCTGATGTATACGAATCTTCCGAAATAGCCGGACACATCACAGCCGAAGCAGCTGCGCTGACAAACCTTGCAGAGGGTACACCTGTTGTGTACGGCGGCGGTGATAATGCGGCGGCGGCAATAGGAACAGGTGTTGTAGAAAGCGGCAAGGCATTTATTACAATCGGCACATCGGGTGTGCTTTTTGCGCATTCGGACGAGGTTTCTGTCGACCCGGGCGGGCGTGTAAATACATTTTGCGCCGCTGTACCCAATGCCTGGGTGGTCTTTGGATGCACCTTATCGGCAGGGCTGTCCCTGCAGTGGCTCCGAAACAACTTTTTCCTGTCTGAGATGAAGGTCGCCGGAGGTCTTGGCAAGGATCCGTACGACATAATGACAGCACAAGCGGAGCGAGTCCCGATCGGAGCAAACAGACTTTTATTTATGCCCTACCTGATGGGTGAGAGAAGTCCGATTCTTGACCCGAACGCCCGTGCGGTGTTCTTCGGGCTTTCTGCAATTCACACAAAATATGACATGCTCCGAAGCGTGATGGAGGGAGTAATCTATGCACAAAGGCAATGTCTGGATATTCACCGTGATATGGGAATAGAGTTCAGCGAAATTTACGCAACAGGCGGCGGAGGCTCCAGTCCGCTCTGGCGTCAAATGATTGCCGACATATTCGAACTGCCGGTTGTAACAGTGCAAAACAGAGAAGGCCCTGCACTGGGCGCAGCAATTCTTGCAGGAGTAGGTTCGGGTATATACAAGAGCGTTTCCGAAGCCTGCAAAGAGATAATAAAGGTAAACCCTGCTCAATTGCCGATAGCAGATAACACAAAGAAATATGACCCGTACTATAAGCTGTTTTGCGACCTGTACCCCGGCATGAAAGACGGGTTTAAAACACTTTCTAAGTTGTAGAGCACATGCAGTAGCATCATCTATCCGCCATCTAATCAGGACTATGGAATATATTACTTTTTTATTGAGGGAATTCCGGCTTTGATGCGGAACTGACTGAAATAAAAAAGTAATATATTTCATAGTCCCACCTTATATAGATATATTTATATGCAAAATTACTAAATATGGTAAAAATCGTTAAATTTCTATTGATAAGTGATTTTATTAAGAGTATAATAATTTACGTTGTCAGATGACAAAAATACTATCCGAAAGCCGGTGTTTAATCTGTACTTAAAATCACTTGAAATTCAAGGCTTCAAATCCTTTCCCACAAGCACGCGCCTTACATTTGACAAGCCTATAACGGGAATAGTAGGCCCCAATGGCAGCGGTAAGTCAAACATTGCCGATGCCATTTTGTGGGTCATGGGCGAACAGTCCACAAAAAGCCTTCGAGGCGGAAAAATGGAGGATGTCATTTTCGGCGGGACACAAAGACGATCTCAGATGGGTTTTGCCGAAGTTTCACTTTTACTTGATAACTCCGAAGGCCGCCTGGGAATCGATACGACAGAAGTCATGCTGACCAGAAGATACTACCGCTCCGGCGAAAGCGAGTACTATATCAATCAATCACTGGTACGCCTCAAGGATATGAACGACCTTCTCATGGATACGGGACTCGGCAGGGAAGGCTACTGTATAATCGGTCAAGGCAAAATAGCAGAGATACTATCATCAAAAAGTAAAGACAGACGTGATATTTTCGAGGAAGCAGCAGGAATATCACGCTACAGGCACAGAAAAGACGAATCTGAGAGAAAATTGTTGCAAACGGAAGATAATCTTGTAAGACTTGGTGACATAATTTCAGAGCTTGAACTGCAAAGAGGCCCTCTAAGCGAGCAGGCTGAAGTAGCCAGAAAGTATCAATTATTATTATACGAGCAGCGGGGGCTGGAAATATCAATTTGGCTGCGTGAGCTTGAGACGCTCAGCGCACGTGCGGAAAAGACCGAAAAAGACCATATAATAGCAGTCCGTACACTTGATGCTGCAACCTTGGAGCTGGAATCTCATTTTGCGCAGATAGAGTCTCTTTCAGAAATGACTCGTGACAGTAATATTGAGACCGACTCGATCCACGAACAGATATCTGCATCTGAAGGGCGGCACAGCGAAGCTGAGAGCGCGGTTATGGTCTTTAAATCGCAGCTCGAAAGTAATACAAATCAAATAGAGAATATCTCCTTGGAGCTTCAAAATCAAGATGAACATCACGACGGCATTGGTATGCAAATAAACGAAAGAGAAGAGCGCCTTTGTGTAATTGACGATGAAAAATCAAAAATAGAAGCGCGGATGGCAAAACTGATTGCGCAATTGCAAGACATATCAAACAATACAGGTGAATCATCCGATACACAAAGTCAGCTATTAAAAAATGAGAGTGATATCAAGCTGAAGCAAAGCGATAAAAGGTCGGAGTTTTCGGCACTGGTCTCGCTGGCACAGGAACTTTTGGATATGGAGAATTCTGTTAAGCAGGAGTTGACCTCCGCTAAAGAAGAGCATAAAGACATCCATAAGGAGTATGAGATAAGTAAAGCCGATCTTAGCAAAGCACAAGAAGAAGCCGGGTCGCTTGAAAATATCATTAAGGGCTTAACTATCAAAGCTGAAAACCGTATTAAAAAGGCGGATAAAGCCGGAGAAAACACCGAGCGTCTGGCATTTGAGCTAAAAACGCTGGAATCCAGAAGAAACCTGCTTGCGGAAATGGAAAAAGATTATCAAGGCTACTCAAAATCCGTAAAGCTTGTTATGCAGGAGCACTCGCGGGGCTCACTCCGGAATATTCACGGGACTGTCGGCGGCTTGATAAAAACCGATGATGAATACGCCATAGCCATTGAGACGGCTCTTGGACATGCGATGCAAAATATCATTGTTGATACAGTAGAGGACGGAAAAGCCGCAATCAACTATCTTAAACGCCGGGATGGCGGCAGAGCTACATTTTTGCCGATATCAACCATTAAAGGAAATACCTTGAATGAAAACGAGCTTAAAAAAGATAACGGCTTTGAAGGTCTGGCAATTGACCTTATTACGTTCAACTCTAAATACAGAGGAATTTTCGCGAGCCTGTTAGGACGGGTCATTATAGCAGACAATCTCAATGCGGCTGATAAAATCGCAAAAAACCACGGCTATAAATATAAAGTTGTCACACTTGACGGACAGGTCATAAATGCCGGCGGCTCCTTGACAGGCGGCTCCATTGCCAATACCGCCGGAGTGCTCTCACGCGCAAACGAACTGGAGCAATTGGGCAACCGTATTAAATCTTGCAGCGAGAGCTTAGCAAAGCAGCAGCGTGAGCATTCGGAGCTCGTACGTGAGAAAACCGCCGCCGAATATGAGTTAAGTACAGCTCGTGAAGAACTTCGCTTGGCAAAAGAGGACTTTTTGCGGCGGCAGCTCGAGGAAACACATCGTGAACAAATGCTGCAAGCTTCAAAGGATAACATAAAATCCTTTGAAAATGAAATTGATTCCATTGCTAAGAGAATTGAGTTGAACCTTAGCGAAACAGAGACGCTGAAAACAGAAATATCAACCCTCGAAGCAGAAGCGGATGCTCTCAGAGAAAGCATTGAAGAAGCGATTCGCGGTCATGAAGTATTGTCGCAAGAACGTGACAGGGTCAATACAACACTTGCAGAGCTTCGTGCGGAAGATGCGGCGCTTGATGCCGAGAAAAAATCATTCACAAAAGCGGTTACAGAGCTTTGTGCATTACGTGATGAAATGTTCGGCAGCCGTGAGCGCCAGCTTGAAACAATTGACGGGTTAAGACAAAAAAACGAGCAAATTTACGCGGAGATTATTGAAAAGGAACGCCAGGCATCAAAGTTTCTCGATGAGATTGCTGCACATAAAAAGCGTTTGTCAAAACTTAACGATAAAAAGTTTAAGCTTGAAGAGAAACGTAACAGCTTTAATAGGGCAATACAAGAAAAAAACAAAGAGCTGCTCGGACTGCAAAACGAGTGTTCAAGACTTGAGCAGAGAAAACAAAGTATCGAAATGGAAGAAAAACAAATAATTGACAAGCTCTGGGATCAATATGAGCTGTCGAGAAATGCAGCGTTGAATTCCGGTACTCCGATAGAAAGCATATCAGCTGCCAGGAAAAGAGTAAGCACAATAAAGCAGGATATTTCAGAGCTGGGCAACCCGAATTTAGGAGCAATTGACGAGTTTGAACGTGTCAGCACCAGATATGATTACCTGACATCACAACGCGATGATGTCATCAAAGGCAAAACAGAGCTTATAAGCATTATTCAGGAAATAACAGTCCGCATGCGTGAAATCTTCTCACGGGAGTTTAATATTATTAACGACAGCTTTGAGAGAACATTTAAAGAACTGTTCGGCGGCGGCAGAGCATCGTTGGTACTTGAAGACCCCGATGATGTCCTCAACTGCGGCATCGATATACAAGTCCAACCCCCCGGCAAGTCATTAAAAACCATAACTTTGCTCTCAGGTGGCGAGAAGGCTTTTGTAGCTATTGCAATATACTTCGCGATACTGTCCGTTCGTCCGCCCCCATTTGTTGTAATGGATGAAATAGACGCGGCTTTAGATGACGCTAATGTGTTACGCTTTGCCGATTACATGCGCAGAATGTCTGAAAAGACACAAATGGTTGCAATATCACATAAAAGAGGCACTATGGAAGAAGCAGACGTGTTATACGGTGTGACAATGCAGGAGCTTGGTGTATCAAGCCTGCTGTGCATTGATTTGGATGAAGCCGAAAAGCATATGAGAAGTAAGGTTAGGGTTTAGGATTTAGGGCTTAACGGTTATGATTTAGCGGCTTAATTGGATGGTGATATTTTTGAAAGGTTTGGTAGTTTTTACCGATGAAATTTTTTGCTAAACTTCAGCAGGGACTTGCAAAAACAACACGGCAGCTTGGAGCATTGTTCGCATCATTTACAGGTGCGGACGATGATTTTTATGATGAGTTGGAAGAAGTGTTGATAATGGCTGACCTTGGTGCCGAGCGTGCTGTTTCAACTGTGGATTTATTGCGTGATGTAGTTGTTAAGGAAGGCCTAAGAGGAGCGGATGAGATAAAAAGAGCATTATCGGATATACTGTATTCTCGTTTGCCGGAAGCTGATTCGGAGCTTAGGCTGGAAACAAAACCTTCTGTTATTCTTGTTATCGGAGTAAACGGTGTAGGAAAAACTACAACTATCGGTAAGCTGGCTCTGAAGTATAAAAATCAAGGTAAGAAGGTATTATTATGCGCAGGAGATACATTTCGTGCGGCAGCAGGGGAGCAGCTCTCTATCTGGGCGCAGCGCGCCGGTGTCGACATCATACGCCGCGAGGAGGGAGCTGACCCGGCTTCGGTTATATTTGACGGTATAAACGCGGCAAAAGCACGGGGTGTCGATTTAATGATCTGCGATACGGCAGGCAGGCTGCATAACAAATCAAATCTGATGAATGAGCTTGGCAAAATCCACAGAATCATAGAGAGGGAGCTTCCGGGTGAAGATAAAGAGACCCTGCTTGTTTTAGACGCGACGACCGGTCAAAACGGATTGATCCAAGCACGTCAGTTTAAGGAAGCGACGGATATTACGGGAATAGTTCTTACTAAACTCGACGGAACGGCAAAAGGCGGAATCATATTCGCAATTGTTGATGAGCTTGGTATCCCGGTTAAACTGATCGGAGTCGGGGAGCAATCTGACGACTTACTGGAGTTTGACGGGAAAGACTTCGCGGAAGCGATACTTGCGTAGTATCCTGATAAAAAAGGAACATATATATGAAAATTGGTATATTTGGCGGTGCTTTTAATCCGCCGCATATCGGGCATGTACAAGCAGCATGGACAGCCGCTGAGCGAAACAAGCTTGACTTATTACTTATAATTCCAACAGGTATCCCGCCGCATAAACAACTGCCAAGCGGCTCACCGGATCCGAAAAAGCGACTGAAAATGACACGGAATGCATTTGACTCTTCCGACGGTACAATAGTTTCAGACATGGAAATTTACAGTTGCATTAACAACTATACTATTGATACCGTAATAAAAATCAAACATGAGTATCCCGAAGCACGGTTATTTCTTCTTACCGGAACAGATATGTATGAGTCTCTTGAAACATGGAAAGACAGCGAGGCTCTGCTTAAGCTTGTAACTCCGGTTTTATTACCGCGAACTGTCATTAAAATATCATCATCGGAAATAAGAGAAATGCTGCCTTTACGCAAGGGCAGAGAGTACCTTGCGGAATCGAATTACGCTTATATAATTAAACATAGGTTGTATGACGCCAAACCGGATTGGAACTGGTTGCGCGAGCGCTCGCACTTAATGCTGAATCCCCTTCGTATACCTCATGTCGATGCTTGTGAGGTTGCGGCGATGCGGCTCGCGGAGCGTTGGAACATTGATCGGGATGATGCTCGCGAAGCGGCGATATTGCATGATATTACGAAGAAACTTGATTTTTCTGAGAATTTGTGTATAATTGCTAAGCACGGTGTTTCCTTGGAAAGCCCCGGAAACCATGAAGAAAAATTGCTTCACTCAATAACCGGTGCACTGACAGCACAGTCTGAGTTTGGTGTCTCTGATGATGTTGCTAACGCAATAAGGTGGCACACAACAGGTAAGGCACGGATGACAACACTGGAAAAGGTAATTTATCTGGCGGACTATATTGAGGCAACAAGAGACTTTCCCGGCATAAAGCAGTTACGAAAAGCCGCCTTCGAAAACATCGATAACGCGATGATAATGGGGCTTGAAATGACTATA
>Ga0123353_10016258_pt1 | contig 10866 bp, 9 predicted proteins | sample TergutLab28metaG_3_FD_92763 | JGI IMG/M metagenome (GOLD analysis project Ga0123353, IMG submission 92763) | Labiotermes labralis P3 segment gut microbial communities from Petit-Saut dam, French Guiana - Lab288 P3 | ecosystem: Host-associated > Arthropoda: Insects > Digestive system > Gut ... | reverse complement strand
TCGCGGCCGGTGAGTGCGGCCGGCGTGGGCGCAACCGGTCGGGGGCGGGTCAGGAGGGCTCGCGGCCGGTGAGGGCGGCCAGCGTGGCGCGGATGTGGGCCAGGTGCGACCGGATCTCCTCGCGGTGCTCCTCGTGCTCGCGCAGGGTGCGCTCCGCGTCCCGCCGCACCCGCTCCTCGTGCAGCCGGGCCTGGGCCAGCAGCGCCGTGGCGCGGTCCTCGGCGTCGGCCTGCTGCGACCGCAGCGCCTCCTCCGCCTCCGCCCGCTCCCGGTGCGCCTCCTCCAGCCGCCGCTCGGCGTCGGCGAGCAGGTCGGCGAGCCGGCTGTCCACGCCCGCCTCGCGCTCGGCCAGTTCGTGCTCCAGCACGTCGAGCCGCTCCTGCCGCGCCTTGCCCGCGTCCGCGTTCTCCTGCCCGAGCTGGGCCTGTACGGCCTCCATCGCCGCGGTCGCCTCGCCGCGGACCGCGTCGGCCTCCGTGCGGGCCTCCCCGAGGATCTCCGCGGCCCGGCCGCACGCCTCGTCCATGACGGCCTGCGCCTGGTCCTCCGCCGCGGCCAGCCGCGCCGACGCGGCCGCGCGGGCCTCGTCCTGAAGGGTGCGGCGCGCGGTGTCCGCGGCGTCCCTGGCGTACTGCGCCTCGACCTCGGCCCGGTCCCGTACCGCCTGGGCCTCCTCCTCCACCAGCCGCAGCAGGTCCACCGCACCGGCGCCGAGCGAGTCGTACGCGGACGCGGCGAGGGCGTCCACCTGCTGCCGCAGCGCCGTGCACTCCGCGTCCATCTCGTTGGCCAGCACGGTCAGGCGGGCCGCGCGCTCCCACGCGGCGTCCCGGTCCTCGGACAGCTCGTCCAGGAAGCGGTCCACCTGATCGGGCCGGTACCCGCGACCGCGGACCGTGTCGAACCGTCCCTGTGCCGCACCCGGTGTGGTCGTCGTGTTACTGCTCATGCCGTCTGCCCCTCGCCGTCGGGCCGGTCCGAGTCATGGCCGCGTGGCCGCGCGCTGTGCACCATTTTTCGCTTATGCCCGAATTGTACGGGCTGCGACACTCCGGCCCTTCTCCTACCCGGCGACGCGCCGTACATGGAGAGCTACCCGTACCTCGACGAAGCCGCACGTGGCGGCGTACCCGCACAAGCGGCGCACCGGGCACGCGAGATGAAAGGGCCGGGTGGAGGCGTTCCTCCACCCGGCCCTACGACCGGCCGCCGCGCGCCCGGCGGTTGCGGCAGCCCGCCGCCGCCGTTACAGCAGCCCGTCCCACATCTGCTCGACGAGCACCGACCACCAGTTGTCCGGCGAGGAGATCGCCGCCGGGTCCTGGGCGGCCAACTGCGCCTGGAAGTCGACCGTCCAGCGGCCGGCCTGGTCAGGGGTCAGCCCGAGGCGCAGCCGCCACATCCGGCCGAGCAGCGCGAGGCAGCGGGCGAACTCCGGCAGGCTGGAGTTGACGAACTGCGGTGCCAGCGCGGGCGCTCCGCCCGGCCCGCCCTCCAGCGGCACCGCGACGATGTGCGCCGTGCCGTACTGCACGCACAGCTGGCGGCCGAAGTCGTTGCCCATGACCAGGTACGAGCCGGCGTCGGACGCCGGCTGCACCCCGCGCTGCGCGGCGAGTTCGGCGAGCGTCGGCACCGGCTGCCCCGGCTGGGCCTGCGCCCAGAAGAACGGCCCGAAGTCCACCGGCAGCCCGGCCCACATCAGCGTCTGCGCGACGATGTCCGGCACGCCGGCCCGGGAGACCGCGCGCTGGTCGAAGCGGAACACGGCCTGCGGGCCGAACGCGCCGGCCAGTTCCTGGCCGATCACGTCCAGGCCGACCGGCGGCACCCGCATCACGGTGTGCGCGTCCGGCATCGGCACGCGCTGCGGCTGGGGCCGGGCGGGCGCGCCCGCCACCTGGTGCAGCTCGCCCTGGTGCGTCAGCAGGTGCTGCACGCCCTGGCGGCGGCCCGCGTGTTCCCGGCCGTACGGCGCGGTGTGGCTGATCCGCACCTGCGGCCAGGTCTCGCGGACCATCCGCGCGCAGTACCCGCCGGGCAGGTCGCACGACTCCAACTCGGTGTGCAGCTCCAGCACCTGCTCCGGGCGGACGTTCATCGAGCGCAGCTCGTGCAGGATCTGCCACTCCGGGTGCGGGGTGCCCGGCGCGGAACGGCGGATGAGCTGCTGCTCGCTGCCGTCCTGGCCGCGGTAGCGCAGCACCGCCATGTAGCCGGGGCCGACCGTCGGCACGGCCGCAGCGCCCTGCGGGTACCCGTACGCCGGAGCGGGCGGCGGGGTGCCGGCGCCCGGCGGGGGCGGGGGCGGCGGGGGAGCGCCCGCACCGGGTCCGGGCGGGGGTCCGCCGGGGCCGGCGAGCATGGTGGCGGCGTAGTGGGGGTCGCCGGGCGGTGGGGTGCCGGCGCCCGGGCCGGGCGGCGGCGGGGGAGTGCCCGCGCCGGGGCCGGGAGGCGGGGGCGGGGGTCCGCCGGGGCTGGCGAGCATGGTGGCGGCGTAGTGCGGGTCGCCGGGCGGTGGGGTACCGGCACCCGGGCCGGGCGGCGGCGGAGGTGTGCCGGGGCCCGGAGGCGGGGGAACGGGCCCGCCCATGCTGGCGTTCGGCCCGCTCGGGGCGAGCATGGTGGCGGCGTACGCCGGGTTGCCCTCGGCGGGCGGGGGCGGCGCGTCGGGGGAGCGCTCCGGCACCCCGGCGGGCGGCGGCACGCTGCCCGGGACCGCCCTGGCCGACTCCAGGCCGGCGAAGTCCGCGGGGCCCGACGACGGAGCGGGCTGCTGCCCGGCGGCCGGCGGCGGCAGCGGCACGGCCGGCCCGCCCGGCGGCGGGTACGGCGAACCGCCCATGGTGTGCGGCACGCCCGGGTTCGGCACGCCGGGGTTGGGCATCCCGGGGCCGGGAACGGCGGGGTTCGGCACGCCCGGGGCGGGCGGGCCCTGGTGCGGCATCGGAGGGGGCGCCTGCTCGGCGGGCGCGATCATCGTCTTCGGCAGCGCGCTGCCGGCGGGCATCAGCTCGGTCCGCGCCTCGGACGCGATCTTGGGCGCCTCCGGCGGGTCGTCGGACTGGCTGATCGGCGGCGCGAACACGGTGGCGGGCACCGCGACGGACTGCCCCTCACCGGTGTCGCTGATGGTCTTCCCGGCCCAGCCCGCGTCCGCGCCCCCGGCGCTCTCGCCCGCGGCGGGCGCTGGGGCCTCGGCGTGGCGGCGGTAGTCGATGCCGCCGGACGGCGTGCCGGCCGCGGCGTCGGGTGAACTGCCCTCCGCCGCGGGGGAGTCGGTGCGCCGGGAGTGGTCGACATCGCCGGACGAAGCACCCGCGTCCTGACCGGAGTCCCGCGCGCCCGCGCCGGAGGCGGAGGAGCGGCGGTCCGGGATGCCCATGCGGTCGGCCGCTTCCTGGAGCCACTGGGGCGGGCTCAGCAGGAAGGACGTGGCCTCCAGGTCGATGCGCTGCGGCGGCTCCGGTGCCGCGTCGTCCGGCACGGCGCCGTACTCCTCCTCGTAGCGGCGGATGAGTTCGCCGATGGGCAGGGCGGGCCAGAGCGTGGCCTCGCCGCTGTCGCGGGCGATGATGACGCGGACCAGGCCGTCGTCGGTGAGCGGCCCGCCCTCCCGCGTCTCGGACCACACCACGAAGCCCAGGTCGAACTCGCGGACCCGGACCTCCCGGGCCTGGTACGACGGGACGTCGCCGTTGATCCAGCGCTCGGCGCGCTCCTGCGCCTGTGCGAAGGTCACCATCTGCGGCCTCACCCCTCCACCGGGACGGCGGTCGCGAAACCGCCGTCCACCATCAGGTTCGCCACCGTCTCCAGCTCCGGCGGGTTGCCGGCGAGCCGCATCAGGAACTCGTCGAACGAGTCGCCGCACGGCAGCAGCAGGTCGGCGACGCGCTCTGCCGGGCTGTCCCAGCGGTCGCCGTCGCGCACGTCGTCGTAGGCGCAGAGCCAGACCGAACCGTTCTGCTCGCCCTTGACCTTGACGGCCAGCACGCCCCCCTGGACGTAGCCGACCGCCAGGTAGTCCTTCGTCAGGTGGTCGCGCAGGCACTTGTTCACGTAGACCAGGTCGTTGACCGCCGCGTCCTCGCGCACGGTGAAGAACGGCTGGTCGACCAGCAGGCCCAGATCGGCGTCGAGCGCCACGCCGTTGGGCGCGCAGCCGCCGGCCGCCTTCAGGAAGGTGCGGTAGGCGCCGGGGAGCCGGTAGCCCAGATCCTCCTCGACGTCGCGCACCTGCTGCTCCGTCACCGCGACCGCGTCCTTGGGCAGGCCGAAGTGCACCGGGCGGGTCTCCTGCAGGGGGCGGGTGCCGCGCTTGGCGTGGTCGGCGGACGACGTCGCCAGGCCGCCGTGGTGCCGCAGCAGCGCCTTGACCTCGACCGGGATCAGCTCGACGCGGCGCGTGCCGCACACGTGGTGCCAGGTCCAGCCGTGCGGGGTGGCCACGCCCGGCAGGTTGGCCCACAGCTCGTGGCCGGCGGCGTGCTGCGCCGCGTTCGCCGACACGTGGTCGGTCAGGCGCAGTTCGTCGACGCCGAAGCCCTCCGGGGGCTCGGCGATCTCGGCGGCGGCACGCGCGTACGGCGAGAAGTCGGGGTAGCCGCGGTCGTCGACCCACACGCCCTGCGGGTACTTGGCCGCGCGGACCGGGTCGGGGAAGTGCACGACCTGTCCTGAATAGGCCGCGTTCGGTGGCGCGGAGTGCTCCGCGGCTCCGGGCCCGGGAGGTGCTCCCAGCCCTTGCCGGCCTGTTGTCATGGCGGTTGCCCCCTGCTGCGTCTGGCTGATGACCACAGCCTAGGGGGTGTGGCAAGGTTCCTGACCTCCCCGGTCCCCGCCCGGCGGGCGCGGGGCGCCACTTCCCGTCAGCTGCCCTTGGCGGCCTCGCGCAGCTTCGCGACCTGCGCGAGCGGGATCGCGGAGCGCAGGGTGGCGGGCTTGTGGTCGGCGCGCAGCGTCTCGTACGCGGCGGTGGCGTCGCCGACCCGGATGACCGTCACCAGCACCGCGCCCGAGGGGCCGGCCTTGCTGTCGCCGATGGTGTACGTCGCCTGCTGGTCGCCGTAGGTCGCGGTGTTCGGCACGGCCTTCACGGCGTACGTCGTGGTGGTGCCGTTGCGGGTGGAGGAGTACGAGGTGCAGGTCTTCAGCGAGGTGGTCAGGTCGTCGAGGACCTGCTCGGCCTCGCCCGCGGTGTAGGAGGCGACGACCGAGAGGCTGATCGTCTTGGCGTTCTTGTCCTTGGCGGCGGTGTCGGTGAGCATCGCGCCGACGTAGACCTGCCGGGGGTGCGCGGGCCGGCTGCTCCACTGGTCGGCGACCGCCTGGCACGCGGGGTGGTCGGTCTGCTGCCGATCGCCGAGCAGTTGCTCCTTGGTGCCGGCGGGCAGCACCTGGACGTCGGACACGTCCTTGGAGGTGAGCAGCGCCTGGGTGAGCTTCGCGGTGGAGACCGCGCCGGACGCCCGTACGCCCTGCGGGGTGGGCGCGGCGTCCTTCCCGCCGCCGCCCCCGCCGCACGCCGCGGTCAGGGCGAGCGCGGGCACCAGGGCGGCGGCCGCGGCGGCCGTCCGGCCACTACCGGCGAGTAGGCGACTGCGTGCACGTATCCGCATCGTTCCGTTCCCCAAGTGTCGTGTCCGTCCCGGCGGCCGGGGCCCCGCGTCCCGGCGCGGGCGTTCGCGGGCGGACGGCCCGCTGCCGCGCGACTTTACGGCACCGGGCACGCCCCACCCCGGGTGGCACTGCTCACGAAACGGTCACGGCGGCCGCCCCGGCCCAGGACCAGGGCGGCCGCCGAGGTTGCCGCGGCGGTCACAGCGGTCACGGCCGTCGCGGCACGGCGGTCACCGCCGGGCGGCCAGCGCGGCCCGCAGCTTGGCGTCCTGCTTGCGCGCGACCGCCAGCGGCACGGCGCCCGCCCCGCCCTTGGACCGCGTCGACAGGTACGAGGTGATGGTGTCGCCGGTGCGGACGACCGTCACCAGGGCCGCGCCGGTCTTCTGGTCGGAGGTGTCGGTCATCACATAGGTCACCGCCTCGTCGCCGACCGCCACGGCCGGGCCGCGGGCGATGGTGAACGGGGTCCGCACCCCGTCGCCGCCGGTGGCGACGAACCGCGTGCAGGTGGCGAGCGCGGCCGTCAGCGACGCCATCACCTTGCGGGCGTCGCCGGGCGCGTGGCTGGCGACGAGCATCTGGTTGACGCTGGCCGGCACGACGGAGGAACCCTTCGACGAGCCCGCGCCGCCGGAGCCGGACGACGGCCTGGGCGCGAACTCGGCGCCCACCGAGGCCATGCGGTGGATCGCCGGCTTCGTGCTGGCCACGTCGGCGAGCGGCTGGCAGCCGGGCCGGTCGGCGGTGAGCACCGCCTGCCCGCCGGACGGGTCCTGCGCGGAGAGGTCGTCGGGGTTGAACTCCTCGGGGGCGGTGGTCTGGACGCCGTCGGACGACGAGGACTGCTCGACCACCCAGCCGGGCAGGTCGCTGTCGGTGACCAGGGCCCTGGTCAACTGCTGGACGGTGAGCGGTGCGTGGCCGGCGAGCGAGGACAGCGCCGTGGGGGAGGCGCTGGGCGGGCCGTCGGCGTGGGAGGAGCCGGAGGAGCAGGCCGCGAGCATCAGCAGCGCGGGCAGCGCGGCGATCGCGGCCGTCAGGGACTTGCGCATGGGGTCACGTTCCCTCGGGTTCGGCGGTGGGGGGATCCGCGGGTGCGGGGCCGAACTCCGATCCTCCCGGCGGCCGTTCGCGCCGTCCATGGCACCGCCGAGCCTGTGGGCGGACCGTGGCCGCGCTGTGCGCGCCCGGTGGCCCGGGAAACGTGCACGTCGCGTGTCCACCGGACCGACACACCGTCACAGGACGGTGACATGGCCCACACAACGGGCGCGCCACGAGGCCGATTGCTTCCCCATCGGACGCCGGATTTGGCACTCTGAATCGGATACGGGGGGTCGCCCGCAGCCGCGGGCGTATGGAGGGAAGTACGCACGAGATGACAATCGATCTGCCGGCGGCGGGGACCGCCGATCCGAGGCTGAGCTGGAGCGCGGTGCACGATCCCGCCGGCCCGCCGGTGCTGCGGCACCGCAGGGACGGCATCATGCCCGCGGTCGCCGCCGCGCTGTCCATCCGCGACGAGGTGCTGTCCTGCACCGGCGCCAAGGGCGAGCAGCCCCCCGTACTCCACCCGATCGTCCAGGACTTCCTCGACGCGCTGCCGGCCGCCCAGCGGGAACGGTTCACCGGGCGCTGCCCCGAGCCGGTGCTGATCTCCCGTCACCTGACCGCGGTCGAGGCCACCCGCTCCAAGCGCGCCTCCCGCCGCCCGCTCACCCAGGGCGAGGCGCGCAAGGCGCTGCGCGGCGCGAAGCTGACCGTCCGGCGGATACGCGAGGACGGCGATCCGGCGCACGGCTCGTACATGCCGCCGTGCCGCTCCTGCGCGCCGCTGCTCGCCCACTTCGGGGTGCTGCCGGTCGACCCCGCCGCGGGGCGCGGATGACCGCGGCCGGCCCCGCCGGCACCCGCTTCCCGGCCGGCGTGGACGCCGCGCTGCGGGCCGCGGGCTGGCAGCCGGGCCGCTGGGACATCAAGCAGGCGGAGGAGTGGGCGGACGCACTGCGCGCGTACGCCTCGCCCGGCGGGCACCGGCACGCGGTGTTCCCCGCCGCGGTGGAGGCGTGGGCGGAGTTCGGCGGGCTCGCGGTGCCGGCCGTCCCGGGCCCCGGCCGGCAGATCGCCCCGGCCACGGTGGTCGTCGACCCGATGCGGGGGCTCCACATGGCGCGCACGCTGGGCGACCTCGGGCGCGCCCTGGAGACCGAGGTCAGCCCGCTCGGCGAGGAGCCGGGCACCGGCGCGGTGCTCGCCCTCGACGCCGAGGGGCGGGTCTACGCGGTGGACCACACCGGCGACTGGTACGTCGGCCCGGACATCGACCGCGGCCTCGCCCACCTCGTCACCGGGGTGGCCCCCGCCCGCCTCAGCCCGGCGCGGTGACGGCCCGCCTCAGCCCGGCGCGTTGACCGCCTGACGCGGCACGGAACCGTGCACACCTGAGCGGCACGGAACCGTGACCGCCCGACGTCCTCGGGGCGCCGCGCCACCCGTCACTCGTCGGGCACCACGGGAAAGCGGCGCGGTGCCACCAGGGCGAGGACGGCGACCGCCAGGGCGGCGGCGACGGCGGCGCCCACGAAGACATGGGAGACGGCCGTCGAGACGGCGTGCCGCAGCGCGTCCGGAAGGGCCGCGCCGCCGGGCTCCTGCAGCCGGCTGAAGGACACCTTGTGGGCCAGCGTGGCGTTGGCGACGGCGCCGAACAGCGCGGCGCCCACGCTCTGCCCGACCTGCCGGCAGAACAGGATGGACGAGGTGGCGGTGCCGCGCCGGTCGTAGCCGACGGTGGACTGCACGCCCACGATCAGCGGCAGTTGGAAGATGCCGAGCGCCATGCCCAGCAGCAGCATCAGCGCGGCCGGCTGCCAGCCCGGCCCGGCGAAGGGCAGCAGCGGGAACGCCGCCAGCACCAGCGTCGCGCAACTCATGCCGATCAACGCCGAGTTGCGGAAGCCCACCCGCAGGTACAGCCGCGGGGAGAGCGCCGCGGACAGCGGCCAGCTCAGCGTCATCGTGGACAGCACGAACCCGGCGGCGATCGGGCCGAGGCCCAGCACCGCCTGCGCGTACGTCGGCAGGAACACCGTGGGCGCGACCATCAGCACGCCGAGCGCGCCCAGCGCCAGGTTGACCGCCACGATCGGCCGCCGCCGCCACACCCAGCCGGGGATGACCGGTTCCGCGGCCCGCCGTTCGAGCACCGCGGTCGCGGCGGCGGCCAGCGCGCTGCCCGCGAGCAGGCCGAGCGACGGCCACGACAGCCACGGCCAGGCCACCCCGCCCTGCACCAGCGCGAACAGCAGCAGCCCGCCGGCGACGAACAGCCCGCCCGCGCCCGCCCAGTCGATGCTGGGCCGCCGGGCCGGACGCTCCCGGTGCTCGGCCAGGTGCCGCACGATGAGCAGCAGCGCGGCCGCCCCGATCGGCACGTTGACCAGGAAGATCCAGCGCCAGTCCGCGTAGCCGGCGAAGAAGCCGCCGAGCAGCGGCCCGGCGACGGCCGCGGTCGCCCACACCGACGACAGCGCCGCCTGGATCCGCCCGCGTTCCTTGAGCCCGTACAGGTCGGCGGCGACGGTCTGCACGGTGCCCTGGATGGCGCCGCCGCCCAGGCCCTGGACCACCCGGAAGGCGATCAGGCTGGCCATGTTCCAGGCGCCCGCGCACAGCAGCGAGCCCACCAGGAACGCGACGATGCCGACCACCAGCACCGGCTTGCGGCCGAAGGTGTCGGCGAGCTTGCCGTACACCGGCAGCGTCACCGTCACCGCCAGCAGGTAGCCGGAGAACAGCCAGGAGAAGAGGGAGAAGCCGCCGAGGTCGCCGACGATCTGCGGCACCGCGGTGGAGATGATGGTGGAGTCCATCGCGGCCAGCGCCATGGCGAGCATCAGGGCCGCGACCACCGGGCCCCTGCGGGGAGTCGGGCCGGCGTCGCGCACCGCCCGCGCACCGCTGGTCCCCGTCGCGTCGTGCGCCTGACCGGACATCACCGTTCCCCCCTCGCCCCGTCCCCGCCTGCGTCCGTGTACACGACACCTTTTCACGGCCGTCCGCCGGCTGCTCCGTACGGGTGGAGACGACCCTGAGAGCCGTATGAGACCCAGGTAGCAGTCCCCTAGGGGGAGTGACCTACTTTCGGCTCCCCCGGGTTCGTGCTGCCGGATGACGATCCGGCCTTATGCGCTCCCTACTGTCATAGGGCGGGGTGGGACGCCCCACTCCGGTGCCGGGGTGGGGCTAGCCCCACCCTCAGGACGGAGACCCGCCCCATCGCGGCCGGCGTCCCGCACCAGCAGGCTGAGACGTACGCCGGAACGTACGGCTCACCACCCGTCCCGACCCCACGAGACCAGGAGACACCAGTGACAACGGCCATGACGATTCCCACGGCTGGGGGCAGCGGAGAACGTTCGGCCGTCGCCGCTGCAGGCCGCTCCGTGACCAAGGCGTACGGCATGGGCGAGACCCGCGTGCTCGCGCTGGACGCCGTCGACGTCGACATCGCGCGTGGCCGGTTCACCGCGATCATGGGCCCCTCGGGCTCCGGCAAGTCCACGCTCATGCACTGCCTGGCCGGTCTGGACACCGTGAGCGAGGGCCGGATCTGGATCGGCGACACCGAGATCACCGGCCTGAAGGACAAGCGGCTCACCAAGCTGCGCCGCGACAAGATCGGCTTCATCTTCCAGTCGTTCAACCTGCTGCCGACGCTGAACGCCGCGGAGAACATCACGCTCCCGATGGACATCGCCGGCCGCAAGGTGGACCGCGACTGGATGGACCGCGTGGTGGAGACCGTCGGTCTCGGCGGCCGGCTCAAGCACCGCCCCAACCAGCTGTCCGGCGGCCAGCAGCAGCGTGTCGCCGTCGCCCGGGCGCTGGCCGCCCGCCCCGAGATCATCTTCGGTGACGAGCCGACCGGAAACCTCGACTCCCGGGCCGGCGCCGAGGTCCTCGGCTTCCTGCGCCGCTCGGTCGACGAGCTGGGCCAGACCATCGTCATGGTCACCCACGACCCGGTCGCCGCCTCCTACGCCGACCGCGTCCTGTACCTGGCCGACGGCCGGATCGTCGACGACATGCTCAACCCCACCGCCGACTCCGTGCTCGAGCGCATGAAGTCCTTCGACGGTCGCGGGAGGACCTCGTGACCGTCCTCAAGACCTCTGTGCGCAACTTCTTCGCGCACAAGGGCAGAATGGCGCTCTCCGCGATCGCCGTGCTCCTGCCAGT
>Ga0123353_10016257_pt1 | contig 10866 bp, 8 predicted proteins | sample TergutLab28metaG_3_FD_92763 | JGI IMG/M metagenome (GOLD analysis project Ga0123353, IMG submission 92763) | Labiotermes labralis P3 segment gut microbial communities from Petit-Saut dam, French Guiana - Lab288 P3 | ecosystem: Host-associated > Arthropoda: Insects > Digestive system > Gut ... | reverse complement strand
CTCCTCCTCCTCCTCCTCCTTCATGAACCTCAGCCTTTTCTACTCTTGCTCCAGTTTCTGGATGCAATTGTTAGAAGCTTCCTCACGGCTAAAAGTTTTACAGGGTGGAGTTTGCCTACCTCACGTTCAACCACATCACATGGAAGACCTGAGTATTCCTTTTTGACTGGGTAATTACTCTTGACGTGTTCGACATGGAGATCCTAACAGTAGCAATGCTGCCGACAGCGTGGCTTTCAGGATCATTTGACGACACAGGCCCACCACGACGCCAAGTTAGCGCCTTGGGATCTGGTGGGGTAGGTTTCATGGAGGTGCCTGGTTTGAATCTGGCCGATTTTTTTTTTAACTCTCACGATACATCTACACGCCCAGGTACAAATTGCCTTTAATTAAAGAGCCTGACTCTTATGTTCTTCCCCTAATGCAAGAGATAAGATTTCGTGTCCATACAGAACATCGGGGAAAGTCATAAAACTGGCCGATATTTATTGCCCACAGGTAGATAGTCGCCGCCGGCCTCTCCCCTCGGGTCCACGGATTACATGTGCCAGTTGATGTGGGGTTGGAGGCGGACATATTGTCTCTGGGGCAGGCTTGTCTACAAACACTTCAGTTTTTCTTTGCCAGTATGAATCAACCAATGCCACTTACTCATAATTCATTCATCTGCCATCGACGCTGTATAATCTTAGCATTTGGCAGCGTTGTTGAATAAAAGTCTCCCCTCCCATCTCTGAGCGACATTAACCTATTTTCTTCCAGTGACATTTATTTATCTACCGCGTAGGTAAAAGTAAAAAAAGGTAAAGTGCACCCTTGTACAGGCACTGAGGCTCTGTACAAGCCGTAAGGCCCATAGGGGGAGTAGAGGTATAGCTCTCCTCTTTCTTGACCACGGCACTAGAAGGGGGTGAAGGATCAGCATCACGCCTCGGCCGCTCTTTACCCCCGGGAAAGACCCGGTACCCATTGTACAGGAGGCTGGGTGTGTCCCAGGGCCGGTCTGGACAGGTGCGGAAAGTCTCGCCCCCCACCGGGATTCGATCCCCGGACCGTCCAGCCCATAGCCAGTCACTATACCGACTACGCTACCCGGCCCACGTAAATTTAAGGTAAAGCAATCCCTTTACAGGCCTAGACAGGACCTGAGGGTTGCAGGAGGTTGAGGCTTCGATATTTGAAGACAGTCGGCACTTGAAGGTGGTAAGGCCGTCAACCCTAAGCACCGGCCGCCCTTACCCCCCATGAAATGTTCGTGGTACTCATATCTGTTGAGAGCCTGAGTCGACGGCAGGGCTATGAAAGATTCCATTGACACCATCGGAAATCGAACCCGCCACCTTCCGGCTTGTAGTGTAGTGCTTCAACCAATTGTGCCACCTCATGCCTCCTCTCCGTACGTATATCGAGAAAATACATAAACCCGTTGATCACTCGCACTCTCTTCCATTATATAGGATTCTGATATTTTTAAATAAACCCACGTGGAAAATGTTGCTTAAGAATTTGCCTCACTAACGGTCTGCAACATACGGTGTTGCATACTTACTAACTTACTCGATGGAGCAGAGTCCTTCTTGAGAAGCTAACAGATTTTCGGCTAGTCAAGAAATTCCCCGCATTTTATGGAACCCGAAGGTTCATTACCGCATTCACAAGTTTCCGCCACCTGTCCCTATCCTGAGTCAGCTCGATCCATTCCACAGCCCCACATCCCACTTCCTGAAGATCCATCTTAATATTCTCACGCGTTTTTTGCATTTTGACGTTAAATGGCGTATGCTTTTGTTTAAAGCTTTCTTCTTTAAACCTACGATGTACGGTGATTCAGGAGTCCATTTTAATGTCCAGCAGTTTTGTTCATCGGTTAATCCTGAACGGAACGACATTGTGCCAATTCATACGTCACATCCGGACGTTCTCATCATGTATGCCACTAAATTATTCATCCATCTGTCGTTATCTTTCAGTGACCAGATCAGTGGGAATCAATGTTTATTTCCTACGTAACTGGATTCGTGGGTTTTAAATCGGGATTATTTAATACTATATATTCAAGCGGCTGTTAGGGGCGCGGGGTACAGGGAAAATAATGAAGTAATTACAATACAAAGCCTGCAAAGCTTCTCTTTAGCGTTTTCCGTTTTATTACAACATGGACTGTGATGTCTTGCTATTTTAAATGTAGAAAGTTTTAACGTTCCGTACAATTGAGCAGATGAGGCATCGTATCCCACAATGCAGGGCAACTAATTAGAGATTTAAATCGGGACGGCTTAATTAGTACATTTAATACCCTTAGGTTTAACAAGACACGCAATTTACGTATTGCGTAACATTGAGGCGCGTTTGTGTAACCATTGATGCAGAGGGAAAGCAATACATATGAACATATTCTGAGATCACTTTTGTAGCCGTAGGTATCCAGCATACAATGATCATGCGCCATATCATCTGTGGCCTGCCCAACGCCACGATTTTCGGGGGGAGGGGGAGGGGGAGGGAGTTATAGGACCTAAAATGTGTTTTGATTTTCAGTATAGCCTTTGTCTGAAAAATTTCTCATTCTAAGAAGAACCGAGTGAGATATGGTCAAAAATGTATATTAGTCTTCGTGTACAGTACCGGGCAGATTTTAATGAAACTTGAATTTTCTCGACAGATTTTCGAAAAGTACTTAGGTCTCAAATTTCATGAAAATCAGTCAAGTGTGAGCCGAATAGTACCGTGCGGGTGGAAGAAGAGACGGACAGACAGACGTGACGAAGATGATAGTCGCTTTTCTTAGTTCTGTGAACGCACCTAAAAAAAGGGATATTCGGCTCGCAGCAGGAACGTATTATCTTCCCGATGTATCGCAGCAGGGGCTTGCTCCGTGAAATTCCTCTTTCTGGTTAACCCTTCAGAGCCCAGTGGTTACTAAATGTACCACCAGTTTTAACATTCACGGATTCTGCGTTATGCCCACAGATTGTTTTTTGTATGCTGTGTGCGGATCTCAGAACAAATAATGATTATATCCCTATACAGCGTTTACTGACCGGCTTTTATTACCGAGACGCAGTGTGTTTACTGCGTGGTACGAACTGAATCATAACGGGGGTGCTGATAAGTCCTTAGTCTGACCAGGAAGGAAACAAGCTACTGTTTCTGTCAGAATGGCCTGAATTTCCTTCGGCGTCTTGCCTTGCAGGTAAAAAAAAAAACTTGATGACAGCTCGCGTCTCGATGTTGCTGAAGTCGCGCGCGTCCCTGACATGCTTCCGAGCTTGTTTCCTTCCTGGTCGGGCTAAGGACTTATCAGCACCGGTAAATGTAATTCAGGCTAACATTAGTTTTTAAAGGGTCGATGTCCATTCGTATCCAATATTGGTAGAGCCACAGCGTGTCAATTTGACTTTTCATTCACATGAATACCAACGTTTAGAATACGTTTATCTTTGCCTCCATTGCGCCTGTACCTCATGAAGGATTTCTGTGTAAGCATTGTTAGTGCGGCCGACGTTACAGTAACTAAACATGAGGACAGTTTTAGGTTTCTGTGACCGTGCATCGTGAGCAAATTGTGAAGAGAGAGAAAGAAAACCAACAAGATGCAACAATCAGATGTTTATTATCAACGCTGTCTGAACATGTATCGGGCATCATTATGCCCATCTTCAGGAGAGCAAAGACCGTGTGTTACTGCATGTGGTATGCTGCGCTGTTTCTGCTGGATGTGGTTGGTAGCGATTGTGGGGCGCTGCGTTGTAGGGTGCGAGGTTAGTAAGGTTGTAAGGTTACAACCTTCACAGTGCTCGCACCCCACAACGCAGCGCCCCGCAACCGCTACCAACCACATCCAGCAGAACCAGCGCAGCACACCGCATGCAGTAACATACGGTCTTTTTTCTCCTGAAGATGGGCATAATGATGCCCGAAACATGTTGGGACAGTGTTGATAATAAACATCTGATTGTTGCATCTTGTTGGCTTTCTCACTCTCTTCACAATGAGGACAGTCTTCTGTTGACCTTCGGCCTGGTGCCTACAGCATGCATGTCGTGTTCGTTTCATACCTGTGTTGTTCTGTGTTACTAAATTTCATATAACTTTACAAGACTGCACTTTCCAATAGGAACATGAATATGGGGTCCTGGGTTTGCGCCCACTTTCTAGTTACATCATTGCATAGACCAGGGGTGTCAAACTCAGATAGTATTAGGTACCTAACGTAAGGTAAATGTAAATTTGCCCCTGTAAAAGCCATGAAGGCATATAAGGGGGCCACTAGATGGGGGCGAATGGTAAATTCAACGCCCTGGCCTCTTTACCCCCGGGGAAGATTCCCGGTACTCATTGTGAAGGAGTATTGGTGAGTCCCGGAGCCTGTTTGGACACTTTTGAAGAAGAAAAATCTCATGTTCCTGCTGGGATTCGAAACCCAGAATTTCCAGCTCCTAGCGAGCCGCTAAATCGATTCAGCTGCCTCGTGACCCATAATTTTTAACTTTGACTGTCGACACGCCGTTTCATGCAATAAATTGCGTTAGCGTCTTTATTTAAATTCAACACACGCTAAAGAATATTTCTTAATTTTAGTCACAAAACCAAAATGTAATTATTAAATTGTAAACTTTATTGCACTGTAATTGTTTTGCTATGTGTGTTGTATGTTAACGTCATGGGACAGAAAATCTGTTTGACTCTTAAGGCCTGTGACAAGAAACAATTTAACTTGAAATGTTCTTCGACGTTCTGCAACTGGAACAAGATAATTGAAGGGGGCCGGCCGTATAAAATGAACTGGCGAGCCCCATGTCTTGAGACCGCCGGCCTGGTCGCCTGTAGCTGTCTACGTGAGGAGCCTTCTGACGTACTCTGTTTACACAAAGTGAAGATGACTTGATGGTAGGCGTATGAGAAGGTTAGAACTAAGAATTCTTCACTCCGTAACTGTATTTCTTCCCGAGTTAACTGCTGTGTGGGCCTGAGTGGTTTGTATTCATATGCTTATATTAAGACCTTTTTTTAAAAATATAAACAGCCCACAGATGTGTTGTCGTAATAAGGAAACGTTGATCACAAACTTTTTAATGTCAGCTGAATTGACACTGCCGTTGCACGTGTGGGCTGCATAATTCATTCCAGTACCACGTCTGTACATTCACTGGTAATGCAAATCTCCATATTCAGGCTCACTCAGGTTGTGTACCGCGTGTCACTTCCAGGTGCCGAACGCTTAGCCTTGTCTGTCTGTCTGTACGAATGATTGGGGATGAGTGGGGAGGGGCATCTTCGAAATGATTGTGGTACCCGGATGTCTTGAAAATAAGTTTTTTGTACTTAGGGCGTTGTTTTCACTGAATATCTTACTTGTCGATAACTCGAAGGAGATGAAACGTAAAACTGTTGATATCACAGATCAACAGAATCGTTTCTAACCGTCGTTGCAGTAAGGGTACTTTCAAGATATCTGTATTTAAACCACAACAAATGCCTGGCATTAGAATTGAGAACGTCTTTGTTAACATTTAAAGCCCACTGGTTACGTGATGCACCAACAGTTTTACACTCAACAACTGTACGCTGTGCCCACACTGTATTTATTTTTAATAAAGCCTTTCAGAGCTTTATGTCATTACAATCTAGTCACAGGGACTAATAAGCAATCTTACTCTAACCTAAATTATTAATCGTGCACTAAACCTAAGAGTTCACCCATTAGCGTCTCTCTGTTTCTGCTACAATAATGTGTACACGTTTTGTTGTGTTCTTGCACTAGCACTGTCTCTGCTCTTACACTGATAGTTACTCTAGCACTGTCTCTGCTTGTACATTAACACTTACACTAACACTGCCTCTGCTCGTACACTGATATTTACTCTAGCATTGTCTCTGCTTTTACGTTAACACTTAACACTGGCACTGCCTCTGGTCTTACACTAACACACTAGCACTGTCTCTGCTTTCACACCAACACTTGCACTAGCACTGTCACTGCTTTTGCACTATCACTTAAACGAGCTCAAAAAGTTTTTTCCTCTGGAGTCTGCACACTATGTCCATGTTGTCCAGGAGCTGCATGGTCTCAGCGTTCTCATGATGGTGAAGTCTTCCTTCGTGCTTTTGTGCAAACTTTTGGATTTCGTTAGTCACAACATCCACTTGCAGGTCTGTGTGGAGATCATTGTTTTTCATGTACCAGGGTGCGTTGACAATGTTCCTGAGTACTTTGTTTTGGAATCGTTGTATGGTGGCTGCGTTACTTTGGTGCATCCCCAGAGTTGGATACCGTCTGTCCGAGCGGGTTTTAGGATTTGTTTGTATATAAGAACTTTGGTATGAAGGAACAATGAGGAGTTCCTTCCTATTAGCTAATACGTTTTTTTTTTGTTTCTTAGGTCCAGTTCGTCTCTTTTCTTTTTGACATGGGCTACACTGTATTTATGTGTTTTGTATTTATCTGAGAACAAACAGCTACTTGTGCCACTTACATCATAAACTGGTTGGTTTTTATAGCCGAGATGAAAAGTGTTTACTGCGCGGTACGAACTGGGTCTTTAAATAAAGTAGTCTGCGCTTCGTCTGTAGGGGGTTAAGCCTAAACGCCCTGTAATTTATTTTATACTGTTTTATTGAAGGTATTAATAGGCACCTTTGTTGAGAATCATATTAAGTTGTATTCGTTTTTTTGTAATATTGTACTAACATAAAAGGAAAACTAAACTTTGTGTAATAAGTCTGATACGACGGTTCCAAATATGGACTCAGATATTTAACGTAATATCACAGTTTTGCAGAAGAATGTAAGGACAGTTGTTCCTACATACGTTTAATGAATGAGCGTGGCACTGCTAATGTTGGCAGAGCTTCAGGTTTGACGTGGTGTATCATGTGAGAATGTGATGCTTCATCTTTGAACACAAGCTTTATTTCGTGCGAGTGACGACATTATTTGAAATTGCGTAATTCGTGTTATGCAAGGCCAGGTGTCTTTCACGCGAATAAAACTAGAAGATAACAAAGGAATTGTACGTGTTAGAGAAGTTTTGGGTTGTCGTTGCTGTGAGTAATGTGCCATATTTAGTGACACACAACCAGCATATTTCGTACATGTTGTCGACAAAAAGAATGTGAGTACTCGTACTGTGTGGGCTGTCATTAACTGGGACACGCTGTCCTAAATACAGTAAAATTTGCGGTATGCGGCATCTCCGGAACGAAGGGGTTGTGCCGGCCCTCGACGTTTTCCGGATTTAAGGACGTTGTGTGTATCTTAGTGTGCCTAACACCCTCATGGACACTCCTAACCATTTGTAGTGTCACTTGATATTCTGTCCTGTTTTCCTCGCCGCATTTTCTTTGCCGTTTTCGTCCGTACTCATACAGCATGGTGCGTACGCACCTTAGAAAAGCCCCAAAAGTTGTAAGTACCTCGCCCTCGAAATAATTTTCACAACATTGAATTTCATACACATTTTTCTGTCATTGCCTTTAACTTTCGCTTACGTGGATTTACCCTGTAAATAGCCTTTCTTGATCAGTTCCGTTGAATGCAATGGGTATTTGTAATTTTCCGATTTATAGAGCTATCCGGATCACTCGGTGTCGAATAAACCAGCTTTTACTGTATTTATGTAAATATAATTATCCATGTTTAAACAGAATATTGGGCTGGCGCACCTCGATTTTTTCGTTATAAGTAGGAAACGCAGTGAATGGAAGTAGTGTGTGTACCCGTGACCAAAATTTACATTTGCGTTCAATTGTTGAGTACGTGTTTGGTTATTTATTTGATGTTGGTTGTTGGAATGTTTCTGATCTTGTTAGATTTTATGTCAGCGGATTTCTTTCCAATAGAATCAAAGGTGATGATAAAAAATTTGAATTTCCTGATGCTGTCGAAAGTTTTTCACATTGTCTCTGTTTTGACGACCGAAAGTACACGATCCGTCTTCATACTCTCAGTATCAGTGTCGGCTTTAAGAAAGAAGAAATTACAACACATCGACCTGCATCAAAATTATATTCGCAAAAACACCTTTCAATCAAAATCCGTAATAATAATTTTATAGTACATGCTTTACTGCGTACTCCAAATGTCAAACAATACAGCCAACAAGGTACACATTCATGGATTGCAAACTAATTAACTATTTCATTCATTCATTCATTTATGCATCCACGGATTGTCCACAGATCATTGGTTTTCTTTCACCACGGCCACGTTTCCTCACTTGTCCCTCTCTGTTGCATTTTCTTTCATTCCATGGTTAGTCACACTCCGTCATTCTCCATCAATCCCTCTTTGCTTTGGTCTTCCCTTCCTTCTTTTTTCCTTTAGTTCCCATTCTAGGGTTCTCTATGTCAGTCAGTTATCCGGCATTCTGTTTAGGTGTCCAAACCACTGTAACCATTTTTCATCAGTTACTTACAATATATTCTTCCCCACGTCCATAGTAGCTCCAGTGGTGTCATTTCGAAATTTTGTTGCCCTAATTACCTTGCTGATCTCCAAAAATCCGTCCCAGTCGTAAGTAGTTTATTACCCTGTTGTGTGTTTAATGCCCGTGTGTCTGCAGAATATAACGAAATACTTTGGATTAAGGCTTGGTAAATACTTTTTTTTTATTTTCGCTGTGGAACACAATCGCAATTATTATTTAACCTCTTCTACGTGTTTCGGCCTTCTCGGTCATCGTCAGACTATCATTTAATACTACAAGAAACCCCGGCGAGTCCATTACGTATTATGATTACAAATTTTTATTCTTTTATCGTAATATAAATATGTGGTCTTGAGCACCTTGTTCTAGTATTGAAGGGCATCCCTGAGGATGGCAGCAGAGGTCGAAACATGTAGGAGATGTTAAATAATAAACGTCTCGTGTTACGAAATTTCATTAAGCCTTGAAAAGAACGAAACGTATCTGTGTTATATACTACTCAGTTCGTACCGCGCAGTAAACACTACCTCGGTTATAAAACCAATCTCTTAATAAGGCAAAAGTCGCTGTTTGCTCTGAGATCCATACAGAACACTTAAATGCAATGTAATCTGCATGCAGGATTCTAGAATTTTAGACCAGGTGGTACGTAAAGTTACCGGTAGGCTGTAAAAGTTTAATATCTGTTGACATTTTAGGAGGTGGACGATGCTGTCAAGCACTACATAGACCCATGGCCACCCCGTTATTTGTTTGTTGTATTAATTTAGTGGAAGTAACTCGTAAAATGAGTGTAATAGAAAATTGCAAAAATAAAAAAAGATAGCACAGTTTTTTCATATCATTTGCTCTAACTAACCGAAGGAATTATGGGCGTGGTGTGGCAACGAGATCTTGTCCTCAGACATTGTCATACTTAGACCAACTGACCGTGATCTCGTATCAAACGGAATGCCCCCTGCATTCTTACATTCATATATGGCATCCAGCAATGCCTTCTTGGAATTCTAACATCGGGCATGGCTTATGATCTGTGAACAGTAAGTGTGACTGTACTGGAGGACTTAGTTGGCATTCAACTAGATACGTAGAGTCAAAGTTACCCCTCTGCCTAATTAAGCATAAAGCCTTGAAGATGCATAGGTGAGTGGTGAGCTTCACGCCCTGGTCACTTTAACTCGAGGAAGCTGCCCGAAATTCTCATTCGACAGGGGCGCTTTGTGATGATCTAGCAATGCTTTCCGATTTAGGGTTTCACATAACATCGTTAGGGGTTACGCGAGAAAATCGTGGAATAAATAAACCGCGGGAAATTACAGTTATCCCGCTAAATGTTGGGATATTTTTTGTTCGGCAATTGGTAATACTGGTGTAATCTCTGTGCGCATCCGAATACCTCTTTGTTTTGTTGTGGTCAGTTCGTATGTAAGATTACGTTTCGTTGTGCCGCGTCTTTTGTGCCGTTAAAGAGCCGCCTCCCGGAGGCAACAGCAAAGCTCTCGTCTTATTGAATTTTGTGGCGTTTAAAACTTTTAGTAGATATGGGGGGGGGTCCTCGGGAAATGAAACATTTTAGGGGTTAGTCCATTAAAGAAAGGCAGGGAAACACCAATCTCGCGCAACGTATGATGCACCGGATGTGATGAGATGTGTATAACACGCGTGTAATGGTGCTTGCCCTAGACTAGCCTGTAGTTGCAATGAGATGGCAAACTGCATTCACTTACATTGTATAGTACCGTTATAACCCAGACGGGAATTTCTTTGTGTATGTGTGGGCTGCATTAAACCAGCTGAACAAGTTTGAAATGTTGATTCTTTTATGCTAGCCTAATAATGTCGTTCATGTTCTTTTTCCTTTCCTGTGACGATTTCAATCCAACCGAAAGACCAATACGTAATTACCGGTTTTGCAGACTGTGTATTTGTTCTCGTGACAGTCGTAAGGAAATAGTGATTGTTGCGTGCGGGTATGTATGTAATCAAGAGCAGCGAAACGATGGGCTTACTCGAATTATATCCGCTCGTACGACGTCTCCCTGGTTTGTGAAAGGGGCACACACGGTAAAGGTCATTCGCCAAGCGAAGATATTCAAGATTTGAGGTTCCCAGAGCGGCGCTGATAAAAACACGGTTCTTCTGGGATGTTGTCGACTTGTAGACTGGTAAATAGTTACCGACGTTTCGGAGAAGCGTAATTCATAACGAGAAGCTAAATGATTTGTACTCCTCACCCAATATTGTGCGGGTGATAAAATCTAGAAGAATGAGATGGGCAGGGCATGTGGCGCGTATGGGTGAGGAGAGGGGAGTGTATAGGGTCTTGGTGGGGAAGCCGGTGGGAAAGAGACCACTGGGGAGACCTAGGCGTAGATGGGTGGATAATATTAGGATGGATCTCCAGGAGGTGGGATGTGGGTATATGGACTGGATT
>Ga0123353_10016256_pt1 | contig 10866 bp, 8 predicted proteins | sample TergutLab28metaG_3_FD_92763 | JGI IMG/M metagenome (GOLD analysis project Ga0123353, IMG submission 92763) | Labiotermes labralis P3 segment gut microbial communities from Petit-Saut dam, French Guiana - Lab288 P3 | ecosystem: Host-associated > Arthropoda: Insects > Digestive system > Gut ... | reverse complement strand
ATGAAGAAAATTCAACAATTACCTCTTCTGTAAGTTCATAAATTTTACCGCCTTCAAAGTAGAATCGGTCATTAATTGTTGTATCAGGATTCTTGCTTGATGTATACAAATATCCGTCCGCGGTATGTTGAACGATGTTTACATAGGAAGACCCTTCATTAATGACTCTATAGTTGCCTGCCGGAAGAATGTTACCCCTAAGTTTATCAGTATCAACAGAATTTTTAAAAGGCGCTTCATAGGATCCTCTGCCCTGGACGTTCATGCGGCTGCCTCTTTTAACAAAAAAATACGGATTATTGCCTCTTACTTTTACAAAAACATCGTTTATTACTTCCCAGGCATCCGTTTCGTTATCTTCCCTATGTTGAGCCATTTCACCCTGCACCAACATTCCATCTACAATACCCTTGCCTTCACTTAAAATATCCTCTAAATATTTAGCGGCTTTTTCATATTCTCCCGTTAAAAACAGGTATTTGCTGTGATAATAGCCGCCAACAAAATTTGGAGCAGCGGTTTCAATTTCGTTAAGCGCTGCGGAATAATTACCTTTATCTGCATAAATCCATGACAAGCCCAAAGCAGAATAACTTTGGAGCTCTATGATTCCTATTCTCCTTCTTATATTCTGCATAATTACAGGTTGTTCTTCCTGCCGTTTGGAAGGATCGAATGTTACATTCTCATACAAGCTGCTTCGCTCAATAGTAAATTCTTTTACTTTCATAAAATCAAGGAATGCTTTATCTTTCTCATGATCCCCCATAAAAAATATTCCTCTTCCCATATACAATTGCATAAGCTTGTAGAAGTCAGAATATTCAAGGGATCGCGGATTAACATCATATAGAGAAATTTTTTCGGTCAATTCATTTATGTACTTTTCATTGGCTGTTGGAACTGGCGCTGTTTGATTTTGCTCTGGCTTTGCCGGTGACGCAAGGGATGAGCATGCAATAAAAAAGCATGCAACTAATAATATCCAAATGATATAACAGGTATGTTTCATTTTCTGCCAGGAAAGCATTATAAATTATTTACATGCCCTTCACAATGCCAAACCGGTACAGTACTGCTTTAGTGTTTTTATTTACTTCCCGTAAGAGCAGCTTCAATTGCCTTTAAAATAGCTTTACTGCTTGCGGTAGCACCGCTAACCACATCAACATTAAGGCTCTGGGCTTCAATAACTTTTGGCACAATAGCTTCTGCTTTTTTTCCACGCCCATTAATATGCTTAATAATCTCGATTGAAGTCATTACTTTTTCTTTTACTGTTACATCAAGCGTAACCTTCACTGGCCCTACTTTAGAATTACCTCTGTACGTTCCATCAGCGACAGCATTTAAATCTGGTGTTGTTATGACCATATTGCCCATGTTTTTACAAGACACGAACAGAATAAAACATATAAAAAAGATTACTGTAATTTTTTTAATCATGATTTCTCCTTGCATGCATATTATACTATATTGTCAACCTTGTGTTTCCAATGCCAAACCGGTACAGAAAGTTCTGAAGAAAATGGATTGGGACGCCTGAAATCGGGAAGCCAATCAGAACCGGTAACTAATTCTTGACAAAATCCATCATCTATTTTAAATTCGTCAAGCATTAAGAGAACTTCTTCATATTCGCTATCGGAGACGAAACGATCGGGAATATTTTTATTAAGGTATACCGGTGTGTACTGAGTCATTAGCGAAAGCAAGGCCCGGCCGCGGCACTGTTCGGAAAACCACTTTAAAACCTGCCTTGTGTTTGCCAAATACCCGGGGATAACAAGATGGCGGATCATCACCCCGCCAATCATCGTTTCCGCCCCTAAGTTTAGTTCCCGGTATTCCATCATTTTAAGAATGGTGCAAGCGGCAATTTCGGGATAATCAGGAGCGTTAAAAAATCTTACAGAAAGATCTGAATCAAGGGTTTTAAGATCTGGTAAATATACATCAACTGTGTCTTTTAAGATCTTTAGGGATTCAATTCCATCATAGCCGGATGAATTCCACAACACGGGAATTGAAAGTCCCCGCTTCCTGGCCTCCGCTATGCCTTCACAAAGGGCCGGAGCCGCGTGGCTTCCTGTAACAATATTGATGTTACAGGCGCCCTTGTTCTGTAAGGCAAAGCATATTTCGGCAAACTCATTCAAAGAAACAGTGCGCCCAATCCCATTCCAAAGCTGGTAATTCTGGCAAAAGGCGCATCCGAGGTTACAACCGGAAATAAAGATGGTGCCTGAGCCGCCTCTACCTGTAATTGGCGGTTCTTCACCGCGGTGTATCCCCGCGAAACCAAGCCGTAGCGCGGATGTTTCCCCACAGTAGCCTAGCTGTCCTTCTTCACGATTAGCACCGCATTTTCGTGGGCAAAGAAGGCAATGTGCATAGGGGGAAATTGTAGTCACCATGATTCATATAATGATATGATTTCCTTAAAAGTTTAAGGGGAGCATAGATAATGAAAAAAATTTTACTTCTCACCACAGGCGGCACCATTTCTTCGACAGGTTCGGATGACGGCCTTGTTCCGGGCTTGCAAGCGGGCGAGATGCTCCAATATGTACCCGAGGTAGAAAAGTTTTGTGAAGTTGTCACAAAGGAAATCCTGAACATAGATTCCAGCAACATCCAGCCTGAAGACTGGCTTTTATTCAGCCGGACGATCAGGGAAAACTACGATGCGTTCGACGGATTTGTCATCACCCACGGTACTGACACTATGGCCTATAGCTCAAGCGCGCTCTCCTACCTCATCCAGAACTCAGCGAAACCGATTGTTTTAACAGGTTCCCAAATACCAATACACGAAGGGGGCAGCGATGCCCGCATGAATATCACCGATTCTTTCTGGTTCTGCGCCCAGTCAGGCTCAGGCGGAGTTTTCCTTTGCTTTGACGGGAAGGTCTTTGTTGGAACAAGAGCTTCCAAAGTTAAAACAAAAAGTTACGACGCGTTTGAAAGTATCAATTACCCCGTGGCCGCTTTTGTTCATTACAAGCAGCCGATTCCGCGTTTTCATCTGGAAAAGTCCTTCAACAAAAACGTGGAATTTTTTGATCGGCTTGACCCTTCCGTCTTTCTTCTTAAACTTATCCCGGGTATAGAACCGGATATACTGGAATACGTAGGACAGCGGTACGATGCCATTGTTATCGAAAGTTACGGAATGGGCGGAGTTCCGTTCGCTGATCGGCGCAATTTTTTAAAGCAGGTCGAGCAGCTTGCGGCCCAGGGGAAAATCGTAGCGGTCGCAACCCAGGTAAAAACCGAAGGAAGCGATTTAAGCAAATACGAAGTGGGAATGCGCGCCTTAAAGCGTGTGCCGCTTTTGCAATCGATGGATATGACCGTGGAAACAGTTGTCACCAAGCTCATGTGGATACTGTCGCAGACAAAAGAATTTAAAGAAGCAGAGAGATTATTTTATACGCCCATAAGCGAAGATATCGCTTTGTTTCCGTCTTACTGGATGAAATAGAACCGGGGTTTAGTCCTTTGAACTATTTCTCTTTTTAATGCTTTCTTCCAGTCCCTTGAGGGCTGCGTAAAAATCTTCATCCCGGGGTTTCGTACTTTCACTTGAAGCTACATCTCGAGCGGCAGCTTCATTTGGAGCCATCTCATCAACTTCATCTTTTTTGGCGGGTTCCACCGGAGAAAAAAACGGCTCCCGGCTCAGTCTGAAAGCTATAGCCCGGATATTCAGTTCCGGGTAACGCTTTTGGGCTTTGGAAAGAAGCTCTTCCTGTTTCGTCTGAAGGATCTGAATCCAGCCAGGATGATCCGCCTCGATTAAAAGCACGCCATGTTCCAGCTCCCGAATCCGGGAATGAACAGCGGCGGCGGGAATCTCCTCAGGAATCTCCTTTGGTTCTTCCTTGTTTTTCCACAGCTCCGTGACAATTTGTGTCCAGGAAGAAAAGAGCCCGGCGTTAGACCGGGCGGTTTCCATAAATTCGGGACCAAATTGCTCTTTAAAAAGAGCTGTAATTACATCACCGGCTTTTCTCATCCATTACCTTTCCAGAATCCATATAATACACGAGGGTATCATTTTTGCGGTATTTTTCAAAGGGTTCTCCGGGGAGGAAGGTATAAAAAGCCTGTTCGTATTCGGGCATAACCGAAAGGAACTTTTTCCGTTTTTCGCCGTCCAGTTCCAAAAGCACATCATCCAAAAGGAGGATGGGATTTTTCCGGGTTTTTTCCGAGAAAACTTTTGTCTGCGCGATACGAAGCAGGAGGGCCAAAAGCCGCCTTTGGCCTGTGGATGCTTTTCCGGAAAAATCCTCCCCCTTCCGGGTAAAACGGTAACGATCGCGGTGCGGTCCCGAAAGGGAAATGCCCATAGCCGCATCCATTTCACGCTTTTCAAAAAGCCGCTTTAAAATGCCATCGAGATTTTCTTCCTTCCACGAAGGAATGTACTCAACGCCAATGCCGTCCAGGCCGGAAATCTCCCGGTAAAGTGGTTCAAAAACAAGGGAAAATTCCCTGGCCGTTTCATGGCGCCTCGAAGTGAGTTCAAGTCCGCATTGGGCAAGCTGAGGGTCCAGAGCGTCAAGCGTGGCGCAGGTTTCATAGTTCAGCTTGGCTGAACTGTCCAGCCTGGCTGGACTTCCCATCTTGGTTTCACCTAACGCAGAGCGGTTCCTCCGGAAAAGAACGTTCCGGCTTTTAAGTAGTAGCCTATATTTGCGCAGGTCATCAAGGTAAAGCGGATCCCACAGGCTTCTTGTTTGATCAAAAAACCAACGCCGCCTTTCCGGAGTTCCGGCGACAAATTCCATATCCTCATGACAAAAAACAATAACAGGTACAACAGAAAGAAGTTCCTTTCGATCCTCAACCTGTTTTCCGTCCAGAGTGATGATCTTTTTTCCTTCCTTCACGATCACATTAACACTGGAACACAAGGACCCTTCCAGAGTCACCGAGGCCGAACAGTCGTTTTTGCCTGTTCGGACCAGTTCCCTGTCTTTCACACCGCGGAAGGAAGAGGCATAGGAACAAAAGTACAAAGCCTCCAAAAAATTTGATTTACCCTGTCCGTTCTCTCCCACAAGGAAGATATCTTTGCCTCTGACATTGACTTCGTCATCGGCGAGGTTGCGAAAATCGACTGTTCTAAGAGTAGCGAAAGCCACAGCTATTTACCGGAAACTTGTCCTAGTCCTGCTGCATCGGCATAACAATGTGGAAAAAGTCCTTCTCCGGAACCGGCATGATGGTAATGGTTTTATTTGGTTCCGTAAAAAGAACACTTATTTCTTCTCCGTCCATAACTTTGAAAGGTTCTTCCAGATACCGGTAGTTAAGCGCAATGGAAAGTTTTTCCCCGTCATATTGGCAGGGTATTTCTTCGCGGGCAGTTCCTATGTCGTTTTCTTCACAGAAAATCGAGGCTGTTCCCGGAGAAAGTTCAAGATATACCCTGTGAGATTTCTGTTCCACAAGCAAGGAAACCCTCTTTAGGGCATCGAGCATTTCCGTACGGTTAACGGTAAAACTTTGAGTTTGATTTTCTGGAATGACCCTGCGGTAATTCGGGAATTGACCTTCGATTAAAACCGAAGAGAGTTTATAGGAGCCAAACTGGATAAAAATAATTTTATCTGTCAGGGAGATTTTCGCCATGCCTTCGTCTCCGGCACGCTTCATCACAATGTTGAGTATTTTAGGAGGAATAATTATTCCGGAAAAATCCGCGACGCCTTCCGCTGCCGGTTTATTTATATACGCAAGGCGGCGGCCATCGGTAGCTACCATTACAAATTTATTTTCTGCTTTTTCAAAGAAAACTCCGTTCATGAAGTACCTTGTTTCATCATCGGATATGGCGAAAATCGTTTCCTGAATCATGGCCTTAAAATCCTTTACGGGAATTTCAAAGGATTCTTTGCCGCTTGCTGAGAATTCCGGAAATTTGTCGGATGCCATGCTCTTTAGCTGGAAACGCGCTTTTTTAACAACGGTCTTTATATTTATTTTTCCTTCCATTTTTTCAAATTCAATTTCTCCATCGGGAACAGAATTGAGTATTCCGTAGAATTTATCCCCGTACACTGTCACACTTCCGCTTTCCGCAACATCGACCGGAACTTTTGTTTCAAAATTAACCTTCATATCCGTAGCTTTAATAATCAGGTTTCCGTCTTTTGCTTCAAAATAGATGTTTGACAATATGGAAATAGCATTCTTCGATGCTATGATTTCGTTGGCTATCGCTATTTCTTTTAACAGTACGCTTCGTTCACAGGTAAATTTCATAAAGTCTCCTCTACACAAATAATACTTCTCTTAATATTATTATATATAAATTTAATAGTAGTAGTAATAGGGCCGCGTTTTTGTGGATAAGTTGCTTAATTCAATATATGATAAAGAATTACATCTTGAATAAGTCTGGGAAAAATGCCTCTTTTTTTCTGACTTATCAACAGTTTCCACATTCATTTCCTATTATAGTAAACTTCTCTCCATATTGATAACCGGAAAAACACTGTTTTTCAAGATATATCGCATCCAGATTTATTACTTGACATTATACTCCTTTATCATTCTTTTCAGTCTTTCAATCGAAGAATAAAGGTTGGAATCGGTGTGGCTTGTCTCTTCAATCATGCGGTGGGAGTGGAGGACTGTGGTATGGTCCCGGTCTCCGAAGGCCTGACCGATTTCAGTCAATGAGTATTCCGTTAATTCCCGGCAGAGGAAGATGGCGATGTGGCGGGGCCTGACAATTCCGGCGCTCTTTTTTTTACCTTTTAGGTCGTTAGGCGTAAGGTGAAAATCTTCTGCTACTACCCTGATGATAATATCCATGGACATGTTTCCCTGCTTGGGATTCGAAAAAATATCCTTAAGTTCCCTTTGGGCAATTTCCATGGTGACTGGTTTATTTACCAGATCCGCGTAACCCATCAGTTTATTCAAGGCTCCTTCCATATCACGTACATTGGAGAAAATATTTTTTACTATCAATTCGATGATTTCATCTGAAATGGTTATGTCTTTTTTTAACTCGATTCTTTTGGAAGCCATTTTTTTCTGTAGGATGGCGATAAGTTCTTCATATTTGGGCAGGTGAAGCTCCACACTTAAACCCTTTTGAAACCTGGACTGCAGCCGGGGAGCCATTCCTTTTAATTCCGTGATGGGCCTGTCGCAGGTAAAAACCATTTGCTTTTTCTTGTTTATGAGGGCCTCGAATGTATAAAAGAGTTCATCCTGGGTGCCCGCCCCCCTTTCTATTGTATGGATGTCATCTCTCACCAGGGCGTCCACATTGCGGTATTTTTTCGCGAAAGCGTCTTTGTTTTTTTGGCCCAAACCTACGACCTCAACAAATTCCCGCATAAAGCCTTCGCCTGTGATGTAAAGAATCTTAAGATCGCTGCTTTGGTGGATATAATTGCCTATTGCCTGCATCAAATGGGTCTTTCCGAGGCCTGTTCCTCCGTAAATGAGAAGGGGATTGTATATTGTGTTTGTTCCCGGATTCCTGGCTACGGCCGATGCCGCGTTGAAGGCATAGGTATTATCCTCTCCTACAACGTAAGTTCCAAAAGTGTATTCTTCCTGTAACTGCGGGTTTGGCTTCTTTTTGTCACTTCCAGCCGGTCCTATTGCCGATTTACCGCTAATACCGTTAGGCGCAGGGGGATTTTCGCCGCTTTGGTCGTTTTTTCTATCACTTGAGGCTTTTTGATTGGAGGTTTTCCCTTCTTCACCGCCTTTTTTTAGGGCTTCAAGGGCAATTGGCAGGTTTTTGCCTGTTAGTTTTGCTATTTTATCCTCTAATTTAGGCAAATACTTGGGGCAGAACATCTCCAAAAAGAAGTTTGACGGCGCGGAAACGTAAATTGCCGATTCCTCCGCCCGAATGTACTCCAATTTACTGAACCAAATACCATATTCTTCGTCACCGAGCTCTTTTTTAAGTTGAGAAAGGGATTCATCCCAAAAGGATCTATAATTCCAATCTGCCATAAGTCCGTCCCCACCAAGTTCTCAACATATTATCCACATTGATCTGCAAAGTTTTAAAACTTCAAGACTCCAAAATCGCCATTTTACGGTCTTTTTACCTTAAAACTTGAATAGTATTATTGGCTAACTCCTTATATTATAAACAATTAGATAATCACACCAGATGCTGCTTTTCTGATTTTTCATACAGGTGTATAACAGGCAAAGGTAAAGCAAAAACCACAAAGTTTTCCACAATCTCTCCACAGTCTAATATTTACATTGCCCGCCAGTCCAGCCAAAATATCTACTTATGTAAAAATAAGTTTATAGGCGCTAAATGGCTATTTTATCCTGACTTTACTTTTTTATGCAAGTAAAATTTTCCAAAAACTATATATGTATAATTAAAATTTGGCGCTTATTATTGTTTATTTTCTTGTTTTTTTATACTATTAAGCATGAATTCCAACTATTCTGCCGAAAACATCACAGTTCTAAAGGGTTTGGAGGCAGTCCGCAAACGGCCGGGCATGTATGTGGGGACCACAGGTATTGACGGCCTTCATCATCTGGTTTTTGAAGTAGTAGACAATTCCATTGACGAAGCAATGCAGGGCTTCTGTGATAATATACTGGTTGTTCTGGAAGGGAACGATATAGTCCGGGTGGAGGATAACGGCCGGGGAATTCCGGTTGATATTCACTCGGGAGAAGGGGTCAGCGCCCTTGAACTTGTCATGACTCGCCTCCATGCAGGCGGAAAATTTGATAAAAAGTCATACAAGGTTTCAGGCGGTCTTCACGGAGTGGGGGTGTCTGTCGTAAACGCCCTTTCCGAATGGTGCGAAGTCTTTGTCCATCTTGATGACAAGGTATATACCCAGAGTTATAAAATCGGCATAGCCGATAAACCGGCCCACGAAATTTCCCCCGATCAACTTCCCTACGTAGCTGGTTCCGGGCGAAAGGGCACTGTGGTTCGCTGGAAGGCGGATGGGTCGATTTTTGAGACAACCACCTGTAATTTTGACGCTTTAACCAACCGCCTTAGGGAACTGGCCTTCCTTAATAAAGGGCTTACCATCAGTTTACGGGACGAGAGGCTTTCCACTCCCAAAGTTCATCAGTTTAAATTTGACGGCGGTGTGAAAAGTTTTGTTGAGTACCTTAACGAGCACAAGACCGTACTGCACAAAGAGCCGGTTTTTATTGAGGCTGTCCGCGACGATGGTTTAGGCGGCAATATTGAAGTGGAATGCGCCATCCAGTACAACGACGGCTTTAACGAGATCATGTATACCTTTGTAAATGACATTAACACACGGGAAGGGGGAACCCACCTTATTGGTTTTAAGTCCGCCCTTACCCGAACTCTTAATGAATTTTTGAAGAAATCCAAACACGCGAAAAAACTGGACGAAACCCTTTCCGGAGACGATGTTCGCGAAGGTCTTACCGCGGTACTTTCAATAAAAGTACCTAACCCCCAGTTTGAAGGCCAGACAAAGGGCAAGTTGGGCAATTCGGAAGTCAAAGGCGTTGTTGAAACGGTTATTAACGAGCAACTGGAACTTTATTTTGATCAGTACCCGGATGTAATTTCCAATGTCCTTGAAAAATCCGTGTTAGCCGCAAGGGCCCGCATCGCGGCCCGCGCAGCCCGCGACGCCACCCGCCGCAAAAACGCCATGGATTCCGCCGGCCTCCCCGGGAAACTATCGGACTGTTCCGATAAAGATCCCTCCAAATGCGAACTTTTTATTGTCGAGGGCGACAGCGCCGGCGGTTCCGCTAAAATGGGCCGGAACCGTCACTTCCAGGCCATACTTTCCCTTTGGGGCAAAATGCTAAACGTGGAAAAAACCCGCATCGAGAAAGTCGTAACCAACGAGAAACTCCAGCCCATCATCGCCAGCATAGGCGCGGGCTGCGGCAGCGAGTTCAACGTCGAAAAAGTCCGCTACCACAAGATCATCATCATGGCAGATGCCGACGTCGACGGCTCCCATATCCGCACCCTGCTCCTTACCTTTTTTTACCGTTACATGACCGAGCTTATTGAAAAAGGCCACGTGTACATCGCCATGCCTCCCCTCTACAAAATTACGCATAACAGAAGAGCCTATTACGCCTACGATGACGCCGAAAAAGAAAAAGTTCTCGCCCAACTCGGAGACATCAAGAAAGAAGGCGTCCAGCGCTACAAGGGCCTTGGCGAAATGAACCCCGACCAGCTCTGGGAAACCACCATGGACCCCCTCCGCCGCAACATCATCCAGGTTCACATGGACGATGCCGTCGAAGCCGAACGCATCTTCACCACCCTCATGGGCGAAGTCGTCGCCCCCCGCCGCGAGTTCATCGAAGAGAACGCCTTGCTGGTGAGTAATTTGGATGTGTAAAAGGATTTTTGATAGAAAAATGATTGTGAGTAAGAAAAATATGCCAATAATATTTTTAATAATGATTACGTTGATATCATTGGTAAATCAGAGTCTTAACGCCCAAACGGATAATCATCTTAATGGAAGATGGGTTCGTTTTGCAGAAAATGTTGAAGAAGAATATTATTTCAATAACGGAAATTATGAATTCTCAAATGATAAAGTAACGATGCAAAAAGGTCTTTATGAAATTGAAGACAGGGATATCATATTTTATGTAACGTATCTTTATGGCGGAATTTTCAATGAAATAATGGATCGCATAAATGATGCCTGGGGTAATGTTTTGTATGAAATTTTTGATGATTTTAAATTTGAATTAAAAATGTATTCAGAGGATGATTTATTTCATGCGCTTAAACCTTTTTTACAAAAATTAGAAACATCTGAAGAAGATATAATCAATTTTATTGATTTTATTTTCTGGGAACACTCTTCT
>Ga0123353_10016251_pt1 | contig 10867 bp, 8 predicted proteins | sample TergutLab28metaG_3_FD_92763 | JGI IMG/M metagenome (GOLD analysis project Ga0123353, IMG submission 92763) | Labiotermes labralis P3 segment gut microbial communities from Petit-Saut dam, French Guiana - Lab288 P3 | ecosystem: Host-associated > Arthropoda: Insects > Digestive system > Gut ... | reverse complement strand
TTTATGCAATCTTTTAATATCTTGTGTATAATGTTAATTTATCTAAGTTATTACTGTAGTTGACAAGTATTCTTTTCTACCTGATATTAGTTACACCAATTTGTAAGATGCCTGAAGATGCATATTGTACGAGACTTTTTCCATTTCCACCGTATGTACCTAAATGGGATGTATAGAAATAAATTAAAATAAATAAAATGATACGAAACAGAAGAAAATGGAAGCTGTGTGATCATACATGCATGAACTGGTAGCTATGGAGATCTGGAAACAGATCACTGTGGCAGGTGGCACCCCTGCAGTGGAACACATTAGACCAGAATTCAGGGAACCATGGATTCCATGAATTGGAACTCAGACTAAGACTTCGAAAATGATGTTCAAACTCAGGAACTTTACCAGCTTTGGGCTGCAGAACTATAGATCCTGATGACTCCTCACTAAAACAGAAAAGTAGAGAATAAGTACACTATGTTCTAAGAATGACAGAAAGTGAAATTCCATAGCAAACAATAAATTATTATTATTATTATAATACGATATGTATGTCTCCTGTCACAGGCATTTCTTCCTGGTACTTCTCTTGAACCAGCGGTGATCCCCACCGCTCAGGCTTCAAGCTTCACATTGCATTGCAGTACTTTCCGTATTATGTGTAATGTTCCAAGCATAGCTGTCTTTTGTAGTGAATATATCGAGTGTTTTCCTGGTATAGTTTCCAAATTTTTCTTTAAGCTTCTTGTTACTATTGCAGTGGCTCCAATTATTACTGGTACAATCGTACATTTCAGGTTCCACATTCGTTGTATCTCTACACACAAACTCTTGTATTTTAACTTCTTTTCCGCTTCCTTTTGCACAACATTTCTGTCTGTGGGTATTGCCACAACTATCAGTGTGCATGTTTTCTCTTTGTTGTTGTTGTTGTTGTTGTTGTTGTTATTATTATTATTACCTGAAGGTGTAAAACATCTGAGTGTAATACTGGAAGGTGGGGCAACTGTTGGTCCTGTTGTGGAGTCATATCAGTGAGAAGTGGAGGGGAAAGGAGATGATAAAAGTAAGACAGAAAAGGGAAAGAAGGAAGAGAAAGAAATCATTTCCTTATTTGGGATAATGCATAGATGAGGCAAATGCAGTCAATCATTTATTTAACTCTGTAAAACCTGGCAACACTTCCAGAACACATAAATTATGTTTAAACTGTCAGTATTAAAAAGACTCAACCACTAAATAACTGACTGACTATAAACTGGGAACAGACTGAATTTCTTGGATCTGCAACTTCTGACAGACCTAACTAAGAGGATGACATGCAAATACGAAGGAAGAAGAATTTGAAAGAAGCAGTCACAACACATTTTGCAGTAATATATTGGCACTTTCCTTGTTGGATTTAAAAAACCTATGGAAAAATGTACCTAGGCAGAGAGTCCAAGGCCTGTCCCAGATTTGAATGAGGACATTTAATGCCTCAACCATAGTGTTTTGTCATGTTAGTCATGCAACGTCCTCCAAAGCTATGCTTCAACAAGTCAAAGCTGAAAACATTTTCAAAAAAGTTATCTCATGCAGTGTGTATTACTCCAAAATGTTATACTGATAAACATGTGACACATTAATATAAATAAACCATTCCTGTAGATTTATTACCTGTAGTTAATGCTTTCTTCTGATCCCAGCATGATCCAAGTAAATTCTCCAGGTGTAATCTGTCCTTTTTGTTCTAAAAACTTTATAACTCTGAATATGAGCTCCACTCGTTCACGTGGCAACATAAGGACTACAGCCCTGGTTCCTTCTGCTTTCTGTGATTGAAGCATTCTCAAACAACTATGTAAAAGAGATGAAACATTGGCAGAAGCAAGAGGAATTGGAATCCCTGATGTTAGCTCCAGCTGAAGTGATGAGGCAGCATGTTTTTCCACATATCTGAACATATCTTCATATTCAACAGCATCCTGATGATATATAACAGAGAAGCAGTGCCACTGTAGGTGATGGAGCAAAGCAAGAATGCAGGCTGCACGAACAGCATTAGAAGGTGCAAGCTGAAGTGGATATGGAGCATACCTCTTGCGCTGAGAAGGTGGCCCACCTGCCTGTGGGGCCAGTACAGCAACTCCAAGGTGACTTACAGCATCTGTCACAGTTCCTGCCAATTCTGTGTCTCCACCAGCCAACAAAGCAACTATACTCATATCTGTATTGTTCAGCTTCTCAAAGAGGCTGCTTTCTTGGTGGTTAAGAAAATTTGAAATATCCCTTGAAGTTTTCACAATGCTTCCACATGTGTCTAAAGCAATGGCAGCTAATGAGAGATGAGAGTTATTGCGGTTCACCTGTAACAAAATTAGTAGTGTAATGGTAAAATATTCCCACCTGAATAACTAATTAATAACTAACAAATTCCCCAGAGCAGAATCCTTCTATCATTACTGTGTTCATAACAACTAACTACCAGAAAACAACTTGAACCAGTTAAACAAATTCACACCCACACATGCCATTTCTCTTCATTATAACTTACAATCTCTCCCTAGGTCTTTCAAGAGATTCTCTGACTGAACTTCTGTGTGCATTTCTAACCTCACCTACATGTTCTGCCCATTAAATCCGCCTTGATTTGATACTTGGTTATGAAACACTGCAGTCTGTTAAGTGTTCACCAACATTTGACAGGAACATACTGCCTCTTCATTCTCACAAATTATGAGACTTCTGATTATTCAGTGTTTGTCATTGTCCTGCTAGTTCCACTTTCACAGATTTGAATACTCTCTTCAGCACTTTGTTCCAGATATACACAAGGTGGAAAATAATAATGGAAATGATAGCTAATAAAGCAAATAATCTACACAGAACCCTCTTACACCCTGGTATACTTTCATAGAGACTTCCAAGTACTGTGGGGCATTAATGTCCATCTGGATTGAAAGTAAAAATGTGGTTACTGGCTGAAACTTTTTAGAGTATTGTGTTACTTTTTCTTAGTTTTTCTACGGTTTTTTGTGTTAATATAGAGCTTTGAGAATGTTATATAGGTTAATGAATGTAAATGACAAAATGGAAATAATGTCAAAGAAACAGATCAGGGGCTATTATAACATGCTACCCAAACACCTGCCAGAATGGGTTGACAGAGAACTACTAAAATTAGAGTACCCCAACCTCTTCAGGTCAATGTCAGTAAGGACAAATTGTATGAGAATGAGGTTTTCATATGAATTTATAAATATAATGACAGAAATGAAGAAACCTTTTGAGTGGGGGGAGGATAAGGGATGGAGGGGTAGAGAAGAGTCTCTTCTGTCTCGCCTAAATACAAATTAGAAGTGAGGAAAGTGTAGGCACTAAGGTATGCAATCTGTCACAAAAAGAATAAAATCATATACAGTACTTAATTATGTGACCTAGTTTACCTGATCAATTGCCCACAGAAATGCTTCCAGTTGTTCTATGCCTTGCTTGCTCAGTTCTCCTCCGCATTCCAGAGGATTCCTTGAAGCTTCATGGACATTCAGAGTTGCTGCTATATACAGCACTACATCTTGACTTGCCTCTTCTTCATTGTCAGGTTTGGGTTTCATCATGGCTACCCAGTCAGTCAATGACACAGTTTCATAGCGTCGTCTGCAATGAGGACAGTTGCTGTGGGCACTACACTGTGATGATAATGATGTCACTTGTACCTCATCGCCTGATTCACGATAGGCCAGAACATGTTCCAGACTTCGCAGCTTATTGTCAAGAAACAAGCCAACCTAAACATAAATGTGTCTTTGTAAATGAAGGATAGCATTCACAGGCATGTTAAAAATCCAATGACAGCTTGTTTTCTGGGAAGGAATTAACAATTATGTTTAAAGGATTCTGGTGTTATTATGGTCATAATCATAACTGAAACTTGGGACATAGTCCACTGTGTGTTAGGTCTAACTGTGTAGGTTCTCTCTTTTGCCTGTTCCACTTGAAGACAGTGGTGAATACAGTCTCTGAAACATTGTGAAATTTCTAATCTGAATTAAAAATGTGCATTCCACCTGAACATGGAGCCAGATCTAGCCTCCAGAATGATGTGGGTTTTTCTGGCTCAGACACTAAAAAATGTACGTTCCACCTGAAGGTGGTGCACTGTGGGGTTTTAGCCTCGCATAATGAGCAACATCCAAATTTTCATTTGGAATAATTAACAAACTAACTCCTTTAAAACACTATATAATGACTATAATAAACTGAAGAGGATGGTATCCTTCAGACTTAAAACTGTTTATTGATATGTCACATACCATGGAGCCCTCTGGCTGTCAGTAATTCTGACAGACTTTTCCTGGTTTTCTTCAGTCTCTCCAGGTATATGCCAGAATAATGCCCTGATTAGACCATTACTTCTTTCATCCAAATCCATGTCAATTTACCAGTCATTATTCATCCTTGGATGAAATGTTTGTGCAACAGAAAAAGAAAATATTAAAGGTTTTGACAGAATTACAAGAGTTTGCTTCATCACTGTGAGCTTTACGACATGAAAGCACAGGCTTCTCTGCCCAAAGGACGGTGTCTCACATGTTCTCAAGTTCTCATTTACTACTGCACATGTTTGAAGAAAAGAAATAAATATTTTAGGTGGCACATAAATTTAGTTTAAATAGTATGTACTGTGCTGTTGCAGAGTGGTTGGGAATAGGTAGGTGGACAAACATCCACCTGGTAACATAAATTATCACTTTTGTGTATCTATAAAAATTTTGCATAACAATCTTAATGGAAGCAAAAACACATTATGTCAAAGCTCTTGGTGTAAGTCAATGACCTGTTGTATCCTTGAAGTAAGGAAGAATTACCTTGAGGGTTTAATATGGAAAGCCAGTCCTCAACTGGATAAGGAAACCTCCCACAGTCATGCACTAAGCCAGAGCTATCTTGTATCACCATAAAAAAAGAAAATACAATAAGCTCACTCTGCTGAAATGAACATCTCCTAGTGTACGACTCCAACTTCGAGAGTTACGCCTCAAGTTCAAGATTTCCACTGGAACGTTTCCCATTCCTAAGTTTGTGAATCTGAAGTTTTCAGTGGCTGAGCCATCAGCTCTTGGGGCACTAGACTTATGTAACTCCTCATTTAATGCTTGCTGTACATGTAACCTGAAATAGAACACTCCAATCAATTAATTTACTTTACTCCTCTGTTTCATCAATGAAATCTTCTTCAACCATCAGCCCCACAAAATAAACTTCCATGTTCAACGGACTGTCCCCTCCCTCTCACATATCACAGACTGATGTGATGAGTGACAAAAATTGGTTGATTGCATTATGTCAATACCCACACACATACTGCTGTTGCCAACAGAAACCTCCTATGTGTGGGAAAGAGAGGGAAAAAACTTTACAAGAAGAATAAAAGATATTTAAAATTTAATGCTTGCTTCAATAAGAACCATACAGGAAGAGCTGGTTGACTGGAAATTGCATATAGGAAGATGTACAAGACAAATTTTATGCAAGAAATGGATTATGAAAGTTAAAACTGTCAACATTTTCTGATGATTCAGATTCTTACTACATCCTTACAGCTAATGCATCCATCTTCCCTTCGCAAGACCAATGTACCAAACATAAATGGAAATTAGTTTCATGTCTTCAGAAAGAAGATAATTACCTGGACTCTTCTCCCTTCAAATAATGAAAAGCATGTTCCAGGAGCCTGCAAATGGCACCTTTTACTGAAAGCCAGAAACAAAATAGTTGAGCAGTGAAGGAAAAGTAAAGTGAATACCATGACGGCATATGGGGGTGGAGGTACAGATCCACTCTTTCTTAAGATTGGCACTAGACAAACATAAGAACTCTGCTTCATAACCCAGCTGTTTTTATTCCCGGGAAAATAACTCCCCATAACCTTTGAATGGGAGGCTGGGTGATTTCCAGAGCTAGGCTGGACATTTTAGAGAATGTAACAATCTCCTGACCCTGTTAGAAATAAAACCATGATTCCTTAATTATGCAGCATGCAGCTGAGTCACTAAACCATCTACATTATCCTGGATCCCTGGTACAGCAGTGACATCAGTAATCACATATGTATATGGCAATACATTCCAAGAGCTTCCACATAGTAGCTACTGCCTACAACCAGAAAGCTGCTTGCAGACAAAAAGATGAATGAAAAAATTCAGTCCTTTATTCTATGGTTTCAAAACACATAGGAGGTTTCACTGTGCACAAGATCATATGCTACAAAATATACTCACGTCAATATTTTATTTTTGCTTGAGGGGGGCATTAAGGAAGTTTCTCCTGGCAACAGTGATAGAATGAATTACATGTCCTTGTGTTTACTCACACCAACAGAGAATTAATCTGTACTGTTTTGCAGACTGCCTTTAAAAGGCAGTGACTTCACAAACAACAAATTTGGCTCAACTGGGTGAGTATTATGTTACACAGCATGACACATTAGCAAGGTTAATTTCCAAAGTTTTTTCATGAAATCACCTGTATAAATACAGGATGAAACTGCAATGTTTCAGAGACTGTTTCTTCTCAGTCATCAGGACCTGACACGATAATATGCACAGGACATACAATTTTGTTATTTTAAACTGTATCAAATCCAGAAAAGGTTAATGTAGATCCACAGTGCCAAGTGTGACAGAGCTATATGACAAAGTGTTTGCACTCATGCAAAAAACAAAAGAAATACTAACAGCACTCCGAAATTTCATAACTTTTTGGTAGTTATGTTCATTATTGATAAAGCCTGTTCATGGGGTTTACTTTGAGATCAATGTAATATCAATTGTTCAATGATACAGGCAGTCTGTTGATCATTCTCAGGATAATAGGATGCTCAAGTCAGAATAAAGAAATTATGCAGGAGGCAAAGAATTGGTTATGAATTTGTTAGTTACAGGTATAACCGATTTTCAGTTGCACTAAGATTACCCACAAAACGCGGTGATGCAGTTGGTTAAGGCATTGCGCTACAAGCTGGAAGGTTGCAAGTTCGAATTCTGAAGGTATCATCAGGATTTTTCATTGACTTAATCCTTCTGGCTGCACTATAGCCATGGTGTGACTCAGCACCTACCGGATATGAGTACAAAGTATACCTTCTGGGGGTAAAGGAGTCTGGTGAGTGGGGCTGACAACCTTACCACTTCATGTGCCAACTCTCTAGAAATTCTGGGAGCCTCAAACTCTTTGAGCCCTAACAGCCTTTCAAGGCTCTAATGAAATAGCTTTACCTTACCTGCAAAATACGTGCTTAAAGACAACAGTGTATAAAGATAAGATGTAAATATTTTTCTGCTGATATGAAGTATATAAAAGAACTGTAATAGAAAATGGAGTTGTTATAAATACCTCAGCTCAAACATTCTCAATTTTTCACATTCAGAACATTTAAGATCACATTAATGTCTGAGAAGTAATTTAAAATAGGTCAAAATCATGCACTTGATCTTTTATTCACAACTCACATCCATTTTAACACCCTTTACCACCTTAGGAAGATGCATAATTAATAAAATGGATTTAAAAACTACAAAACTACAAGAAAAATGAGACATTTGAGGTTCCCACAACAGTGTTAGTAAAGATTTGAGTTTTCCTGGATGGGACAATGTGGAGTAGAGCCAATCGTTTCTGACGTTGTGAAGGTCTGTAGCGTCTTCATCTTCTTGGAATGTTTGCCCATTAAAATGAAGGAACAACAACCCCTCCAAACAGTGGAAAATACAGGCCCAGTGACAGCATCACGCACCGAAAGATTTGGGTCTTCTACTGGGAAAATTCACTTGCTATATGGATTTAAATCCAAACAAAATTTTCCTGTAATCATAACGAAAAACACTGAAAGAAGTCATGTTCACATGCTTTCATACTAACCTGGTGTATCTGTTTAAACAAGAGTCATCTAGAGCAGTGGTGGAACTATTCGTGCAAAGCTGATAAATTGTCGCCTCAATTGCTGCACCAAGAGAATACACAGCTTGCACAGTGTTAAAATCTTGGTAACTGCCCACCTCCAACAACAATTTGCAGATTGTATCATTACACATTATGCCCTAAAACATGTCAATTTCAACTAAAAAACATATATGAAGACAATACTGATACAAACAGGATGGAAACAAAAGGACAAATATATTCTTAAGACACAAATATTTTGCATTCTGCCCTGTCCTTTCCTATCATTTTATAAGAACTGCAATTTAAAATTGCATTTACCATAAAATGATATGAATGGATTCAAGCGACTCACACTTGTATGTTTTAAATGTTTTAGCCTTCCTTGACACCACAGTGACAGCCACAATATGAGACCAAGGCTTACCTTTTGATAATACTTGATCAGCCAAGGGTTCCTGTTTTCCTTAGAACCATGATCAATTTGTTGTAGGTGGTGCAAAAACTCTTGTATCGGTCTGTGATATGGCCTGAAAACCAACATCAATACAGAGTTCAGTAACTTGCAAGTATGTCTGAATCATGTGACAAATACAAAAACATTTACACAGCAAGCACTGATGAGACGTGGAAAAATGTCAATATTATGTAGACAACAAACACTGCTGTATCTGCCAGTTCCACCACTGGAGCTTCATACTCCAGTTTGAGCGAGCTTTTAACATACACACATATATATATATATATATATAAAAGTGTGTTCCCACAACTGGTGTACTTGACAAATGTATCAGTATTTGTGCACCATACCAGAGGCTAAGTGAATTATCAATGTCCACATGAAAGTAACTTTTCTTTTTGTCAAGTACTGCCTGTTGAATGGCTGTTGTCTTTTCACTGAACCCTAAGAATGCAACCATCTAAATATAAATAAAGAACGTTAGTACTCCCCAGTTTTTGGAACATACATGGAAAAGGCAACACACCACACTGCATTCAGATGTTCACCTGTCACCCACACACTATTTTTTAATTTTTCTTGAATGAAGAGAAGGGTTTTTAATAACAGTGTTTGCATGTACATAACAAGGATGTCTTCCTGTAAGATTATTATTGTATTTTAACCAAATTCACAACCCAAAAATATTTGACCAGTCTGGTAGAAACTAACTTCCGATTTAGATTTGTGCCACAATGCAACTCAGTTAGTCCTAGCTAAAAATTAGGCTATCTGGCGCCTTTTCAACTTCAAAGGAGAAGGAGAATTCAACAGGTCTACAGCAGATTTCTCTTTTCTGACATCCCTGAATGTATGACAGAATAACCTGCCAAGCTTACAAATTATATCAGTGTACTTATGAGCTGCACTGCAGCATGGGTTAAAAAAAGTTATTACTGAGGTAAATGTCTTGAGGTTCTGTTTCAAGTAGTTGAAACAAATTAATGTTCACATTACAGACAAAAATTCTTAACTATATTTTGGGGGCCGAGTAGAAACTCTTGAGGGTTTGGTTCAGCCTGAAAGCTTCAGTTTCAACATCCCTGGCTTATATATTTACAATAACACAATACAACGAAATATACATTACCTGAAAACAAGTGCCCCACCAAGAACATTTCCGTATTTTCGAAGAATCTGTGCTGCTTGTCCGTCAGGACTGGCTACCAACCAGAACACATCTTCCCTACGTAGTGATCCGTGAACGATTTCCTGGCCAACAGCTTGCATTAGTGCTTGTGTGTGTTCAGGGTATGTCCACAACAATACAGCCCGGGCACCTCTAGCACGAGCGCCCACCAGCTGGTGTACTAGCTCAGAGTGCATCCCGCTGGCAGAAAAGTGACTGGTCTAAAATGCCAGACTGTTTCAGTTATGCAATATTACAATATGATTAAATGTAGAGTTTTGGTACAACATGAAAAGATATCGGTGGGCCACTAAAATGTATTTCAGCTGATTTAGGAATATTTAATTATAAGGAATATTAGCTTGTATGTTCTATTGCCTTGTCATGAATACAAGAAAACTGAATATATATTGTCCCCTTTGGTGGAAAACTGTGGAAATTAGAACATTTATTTGTACTCTTCAAAGCTATGTTAGAAAAATTACACTACCATAAATGTTATTAAATGATGATGTTTGAAAAATACATGCATGTTGAGAGGGAGTGTGGTTCAAAAACACAAGGTTAAAAAGCACTGGCTTGTTGAATACACTGTATTATGATTACTGGAAACACTACAGTTTATGACGTTCATATGTCCTATGGTAAAGTCCCATATCATCTGCATTAATCATGGGAGGGGTGAGGGGGGAGAGAAAAAACTGAAAATTGTTACACTAACTAGTGAAAAACCCACGTTCAAACCCAAACCACAGGTATACTACACATTAAATACAGCAGCATCAGCTCACAATTATTCACTTCTTTGATCATAATCCTGCAGACTGTGACAAAAGAAGAGAGAAGAGACTCCCAAAGCAAAGAAAATAAAGGTAGTCCTCTTGCAACCACTACAATAGGTTTCAATCTACTGATCATGCTGTAGGTGCAGGAATAAGCAAATGTGAACCCCAACCATACTAGTAGATATGTATTATGCCAGAGAATTCATCTCACCGTGCTCATGTTGGCCGGTATTCCTTCTTCTAGTGCCAAGCAGATTCCATTCCTGACAGCAGCAGCCTGGAACAGCTTGTATCCTGCAGTAAACTCACCATCCCCAGTGGAGTAAACAACACTAATGTAGTTCCACCCAAGATACTTCAAGACATCCACAACTGAATCTATGACTGATGAAAGAGGGACTTCAACCTAAGATTCAAATAGAAATTCTCTTTACTTCATGCAAACCAATAAAAATTAGATAGCTATACTAACATACCCTATTTCCTGTAGCGGGTTAACTGATATTCAAATAAACACAACCATTCTTGCTACACAAC
>Ga0123353_10016249_pt1 | contig 10868 bp, 3 predicted proteins | sample TergutLab28metaG_3_FD_92763 | JGI IMG/M metagenome (GOLD analysis project Ga0123353, IMG submission 92763) | Labiotermes labralis P3 segment gut microbial communities from Petit-Saut dam, French Guiana - Lab288 P3 | ecosystem: Host-associated > Arthropoda: Insects > Digestive system > Gut ... | reverse complement strand
TATTTGGGTTTTTATGATCTTCGAGTTGATCACTCACAACTTGTTATACTACCCTCGTCACTCGCGAGGAACAAAGCAATCCAGTGAGGGTGCGGTTTTTTAGTCTGGATTGCCGCGCTCCGCGCGTAATGACGGTTATTTATATCCGTACCGCTTGAACAATACCCCCTCGGAGGGGTGTCCGCAAAGCGGACGGGGTGGTTCCGGGGGATTGCTTCGTCGCCTCGGTTCCTCGAACCATCTTTCACGATGTTCTTTTGATTTTTTTGGTGGAAGTCTTGGGCAATTCCTTTTCGCGGATGTTGATCAAGCGGATTTGCTTGTAGGCGGCCAGCTTTTCGTTGATCGCGTCGATCGATTTTTGCAGTTCGCTCAAAATTTCGTACGCGCTCATGCCCTTGGTGGCTTCCGGGTCCGGATAAACGCTCACGGCGGGCACGACGTCGTCGTTCGCGTTGCCCACGGACGAGCCGTATACCATCACTTCTTTCGCCAGAGGCAGCCCGGCTAAAAGCTCTTCCAGCTCCTCGGGCGAAACCTTTTTGCCGTTTTTGAGCACGATCAAGTTCTTCTTCCGGCCCGTGATGCTCAAAAACCCGTCCGCGTCGAGATATCCGAGGTCCCCGGTTCTGAACCAGCCGTCATTCAGCACCTCGGCGGTCATTTCGGGCTGTTTGTAATATCCGTTCATCACGCATACGCCACGGACGAGGATCTCCTCGCCGTCAAATTTAATATCGTAGCCTGGCATCAGTATTCCGACGGTCCCGAGCTTCTGGTATTCGTTGCGGTTGACCGATATGATGGGCGCGCACTCGGTGATCCCGTATCCTTCCAACACGGAAATCCCGAACTTATACAGCACCTTGGCGATCGTGACGGACAGATGCGCTCCGCCGCAGATCATCAAGTTCAGCCCGGGCACGATCTTTTCTTTGATCGCGACCAAATCCGGGTCGTATTTGAACGCCCCGCGGGAAGCTTTTTTGACAAACGCCGTAAAGCCCTTGTTTCCCATGACCGTGTCCGCGAAATCAACGAGCTTCTTGCACAAAACCTCCGCGATAAGCGGAACGATCACCATCGCCGAGGGCTTAAACGTGATCAAATCCCGCATCATAAAGCGGATGTCGCCGTTGAAGCATATCTCGCAGCCCGTAACCATGTTGCTTAAGAGGCCGCACGTGAACGAATAGACGTGATACATCGGCAGCGAATTGTAGACGCGGCGCGGCATCTGCACGAGCTCGGTCGCGCCCGACGCGTTGGCCAAAACGGCGCGGTGGCTCAGCATGACCGGCTTGGAAACGCTGGTCGTCCCCGAGGTGTAAACAATCAGCGCGGTTTGCCCCGGATCGAGCCGGATACCGGTGCATTTACGGCCGCGCGCCGCGAGCAGCGCGTTGCCCTCCGCCAACAGCTCGCCGAAACCGCCGGCGAGCGACGCGTCGTCCGACAAAACGACGACCGGCCTGCCGTCAAAGCCGCCCGTTCCGCCCGCGCGTTCCAACAAAACGTCCGAAATAAAAAGCAGTTCCGCGTCGGCGAAGAGCGCCATCGACTTCAGTGTCGCGGCGTCCTGCTCGATGTCGAGCGGAACCGCCACGCCGCCGCCGCAAATGACGGCCAGCATCGAAACGACCGCCATATAACTGTTTTGACTGATGACCGCCGCGTGCTTGCCCGCCAATCCGCGTTCGATCAAAGCCTCGGCCACGGCATATACGTCGGCCGCCATTTGCCCGTACGTCCGCGTCGCGGACGCGCCTTGACCGTCATACCAGGTGATCGCCGGCAGTTCCCCGTACAGTTTGTCCATGCCTTCGATAAAGGCTTGAAACGTATCGTAACGGTTGCAAGCGTAGAACGGATAGTTTTTCATATATTTTCCTCCAAAATACTGTCTTATGTGTTTTTTATTGTATCAAGTGTTACTATCATTTTGTTTGCCCTTTTATTACAAACACCATCGTACCATATTATCCGAAATTTTAGCAATCTCCCAGGATGATGCAATTACTTTTTCGGCCGGTCTCCGTAGGTGGCCGCCCACTCGGCCTCGCTTTCGATTTTGTCAAAACCGTCCAAAAGTTTGACAAAAATCTTGACGACGGCGGGGTCGAACTGCGTTCCGCTTTTGCTGAGGATTTCCGCGCGCGCCTGCTCCACGGTCATATTGACCCGGTACCGGCGAAACGAGGTCATTGCGTCGAAGGAGTCGGCCACGGAGATGATCCGTGCGTCCTCGCAAATCTTATTGCCGGGCAGGCGGTTGGGGTATCCGGAACCGTCAAACCGTTCGTGATGCTGGAGGATGCCCGGGAGCATGTCCGTAAATTTATCGCTGTTGGAAACGATTTCGATCGCGTAAAGCGGATGCTGCTGGATGACCGTCCTGTCCTCCGGGGTCAAGGCGCCTTCCTTCAGCAGAATCTGATCGGGTATTTTGAGCTTGCCGATGTCGTGGAAGAGCCCCGTCGTTTTGATCCGTTTGGTTGCTTCCGGGTCCCGGTTCATCGCCGCGCTGATCCGCTCGGCCAGTATCGCGACGCGGTCGGAATGCCCGCGCGTGTAGATGTCCCGCGCGTCCACGGTCGACCGCATAATTTTGACAATTTCATCGTAGTCGCTCTGCAATTTCCGGTTCGCCTCGACCAAGCTGCCGTTGACGGCCTCCAAATCCGTTTTATACGCGCGGATCAGATTGATCTGGCCGATCGATTTGACGCAGGATTCGACCAAAAGCTCCAGTTGGTCGAAGCGGTCGGATTTTTCATAATAGCCTTGGATATTCAGCTCCCGGATCGTTTTGATCGGAGGCGCCATGCTCTTATGGCCGGTCAGCAAAATGATAAACAGCGAGGTGTTGAATTTTCGGATTTCCTCCACAACTTTGTCGCCGCAAATCGGGGTCATCAGAAAGTCCAGGAGCAGGATATCGTAGTGCTCTTTCCGAATTCGCTCGATCGCTCTGAAGGGATCTGTTTCGACGTCGACGTGGTATCCCGACACGCGGAAATACGATTGCAGCGCCGCGCCGATCGAAACATCGTCGTCCAGCGTTAGGATTTTAACATCCTTCTGTTCTCCGCTGATTTGATATTTTCTCATTTGTCGTCCCCTCCCGAAGCTTATCCCGTATGCGTGTGCCTGCCTTGTTACTTCCCTTCTTCCGTAATGTCGCCGATTTCGACCTTGCTGCGCGGAACGGAAATGACAAAAACCGTCCCGCCGCCCGGATTGTCCTCAAACCAAACCGTTCCGTCAAAGCGGGTTTTGATCAAAGACTTGGACATAAACAACCCCAGGCCGCTGCCGCCCGCGCCTTTGCTCGTCACCATTTGTTGGAACAGATGCTTCTTGACGTCTTCGGGGATCCCCGCGCCGCGGTCCCTAACCCGGATCAAGAAGCTTCCGCCGTCGGCGTCCGCTTCGATCCCGATTTCGCCGCCCGTATCCTTCATCGCGTAAATCGCGTTGCTGACCAAATTGTTGACAACCTGAACGATGCTGTTGATGTCGCCGTAAATATGAATATTCTGTTCCGTCAAGTTGCTGAACTTGAGCGAACAGCAGTTGGTCAGCAATTCGTGGCGCAAGAGAAGATTGACGCGTTTGATCACGTCGTCCATGGTGAACTCGATCTCGTTGTTGGTGTTGAAACTGGTCGCCTGCCCCTTGACGGCGGTGATAATGTCCGACATATACGAGCACGCTTCGTGAATCCTGGATACCCATTGCCGCATTTCGGAATACATTTGCGTATAATCTTCCCTGCCGACATCGGGATCGTCCAGGCTCGACGTCGCCTCGTTGACCAAATTGATAACGGCATTGCAGCTGCCCGAAATGCTCATAATCGGCGTTTTTAGATTGTGCGAAATACCGCCGATCATCTGCCCGAGGAATGCCAGCTGCTCGCGTTCCATCAGCTTGATTTGGCTGTTGTGAAGATCGCGGTCACTTTCCTTCAACTTGCTGATATCCTTGAAGAAAACAACGAAGCCGACGTTTTTTCCGTTGATGACCAATCCGGTGATATCGACCATATAATACCGGACGGTGATCGCGCCGTCCGTCCTCAGCGTCAGCGACTGCTCGTAAGAAATCGTGGTTTCGGATTCCTTGCATGAGGAGATCGAAGCGAGCAGCGTATGGATACCGACGTCGGCGTTCAGATCGCTTTGCGCCGCACAATCGTAAATATTGGAATGCATTTTTAATTCATATGCGATCCCGAAGGTATCCGCGAAGCTCTTGTTGTGACTGACGATCACTCCTTTTTCGTTGACGACCATATAACAGTCCGAAATACGGTTGAGGATGGTTTCGACGGCGAGCGGCCTAATGTCGAGCATATTAAAACGGAAAATCGCCAAGCCGTGAAAAATGAGAACCCCGAAACTGTACGACAGCGGCGTTGTATAAATGCTGACGGAGATCAATTGAAAGGTTCCCAATACGCTGGCGACCATCGGAACAAAGTTGCCCACGGCGAACAAGACCGCCTGCTTTCGAAAAGCGACGTTTTTGCCGCGCAACGAAAACGACAACAATGCCCACACCGAAAGCATAAAGCAAATATAAGCGTATACGCCGCTGACAAAGGCGAGAGGGCCGAGCGTAACCTCTTCTCTGTTGATTGAAAAGACTTCGTTTTTGTAGTATAAGCGATGGAGCGGATTGGTCCAAACCAAGACAAACGCGACAAGAGGCACGATAAACAGAGCCCAACACCATTTGGGCAGCTTTTCCCACCCCCGGGTAAAGGTGAGCGAAACCAGCAGCAGCAGTACGGGGATAAACAGGCCGGTGTTGGTGACCGCGTCGACTACATAGCCGAAAGTCCGATCATCTTCCAAAAACGTAAGCACCGCCAAAAACGGCAGCGAGAAAAGACTAGTGCCGGTGATTACGAAATAAAGCCAATGGATTAGGCGAATATTGCCCTTTCTAATCATAAAGACGCTGAACATCGTGATCACGACGATAATCAACACCAACAGAATAAACATTCCGAGCCTCGTCATGCTCCAGCCTCCGGCGTTTCTTGATTTTGCATCTGCATAAACTCACGGAGCAAGAGCGCGATGTCGACCGCGGGCCACGCAAAACCCATCCGGCGCAATCGTTCATCCGTCGCGCCGCTGGTGATTTTTGTCCGGATAAAGCCGTTCGTGTTCAAGGCGAGCGACGAGTTGAGCATGGACGCGTCCTGTAAGACCGCGGAGGGCGATGCGCCGGACGCGCCGCTTAAGACCATTTTTTTGTACGCGTCCAAGCCGATCCGCGTCAGTTTGCGGTAACGCAGGTCTTTCTCGGCGATTCCGCCGTTGACCAGCGCCCCGACCGCCGCCGCGATCGTCGCGGTGTACGGACTGGCGAGATGCGCCGCGCCCGTTATCCGTCCGCTTGTCAGCAGTACCGCCGCTTTCGCGCAGGCGTCGACCGGAGTCAGCTCCAGCGCGGTATCGCATACGCCCTCGGGCACCATCCCCAAACGGGCAATGCCGGTGATCACATTATAAAAGTAGTTGGCTTCCTTGTTGATTTGAAATCTGCCGTCGCTCGCGCGGCCGACCAGGCGGCCGACGCGAAGGATGACGGCTTCCAACCCGCGTCCCGCGGCTTTTTGCACTTCCTGCTCCGCCAAAAATTTGGAGCGGACATAGACGTTATCGCGCCAATTCTGACCGATATCGAAAGAACTTTCGTCAAATTCGACCTCGGTCAGCCCGGGGTAACGGCCCTCGTAAGCGCGCTCGATTTTCTCTCCGCCCACGCTCAGCGTCGACACGAAGACAAGATACGCGCCCGCCCTTTCGCAGAACGCAACGACATTCCGTGTGCCGCCCACGTTGGCGCGTTCCGCCTCGTTTTCGCTCATATAATGTCGGACGTCTGCGGCGCAGTGGTATACCGTTTTGATTTTTTTGGTCAGTTGATTGTATTTTTGAGCGGCGACCCCCAAATCCGGCTCGGCGATGTCGCCGATGATCGGAACGATCCGGGCTTGATTGTCTCCCACCCATTGCTCGGTAAAATAGGTTTCCAGCACCTCGTACAGCCGCTTGGGCGCGCCGCGCACCAAGCAGTATATATCACCCCGGCACTGGTTTGCAAGCTCGTAAACAATATGCGCCCCAAAAAAGCCGGTCGCCCCCGTTATCAATATCGGAGCGCAATCCTGTCCGGCTGCGGAGAGGGTTTGAACAACAGCGGGCACAGCTTCGGCGGAGGTTTGCTCTTGAGCCGCATTTGATTGTCCATAGATCGACATGATCAAGTCCGCCTGCTCGTTTAAGGTCGGCTTCTCGTAAAAAATGTTCAGCTTGATTTCCCAGCCGTATTTAAAATACCGGATCAACAGGTTCATGCAGGCGAGCGAGGTGCCTCCCTGTTCGAAGAAGGAACGGCCGCAATCGATCCGGTCCGCGCCCAAAACCTCTTTCCACAGCGAAAGCAAGGCCGTCCGCACCGCGTTTATATCGCCGGCGTCAACCGCTTGGACCCGGCTCTCGCCATCCGTACCCGGTGCGCTGCCCGCAATGCCCGCGCCGTCGGCGCCGTCGGCAGCCTCGTCCGGCGCGTCGTTCTGAGTTCCGCTTTCATATTCAGTAAGCGCGCGGGTATCGGTTTTGCCCGTCGCGGTCAACGGGATCGTCTCAATGACAACGATTTCGCCCGGCACCATATATTGAGGCAGCGCCTTGCCGAGCTCGCCGCGCAAGATCGCTTCGTCGAACGGCCTGTTCCGAACAGGGACGACAAAAGCCCGCAAACTCACGCCCGCGTGCTGGTCCTTGCCCTTTTTGACCGCGACGACCGCGGCGTCCAGCGCCATACCGGTATTGACGATCGCGCCCGAGATTTCCTCCAACTCAATCCGCTGACCGTTCAGCTTGATCTGCCCGTCCTTGCGCCCCAAATAATCGACCCGCCCGTCATCCAACACCCTTGCCAGATCGCCCGTACAATACAATTTTTCGCCGGGGGCGAACGGATTGTCGATAAAAGCGGCGCGGGTGAGGTCGTCGCGACCGATATAGCCGTTGGACAAGCAGTCGCCGCCGATGTGAATTTCGCCCACAGCTCCCGGCAGAACCGGGCGCATTTTCTCATCCAGCACATAGACCCGGGCGTTGGCGACGGGTCGGCCGATCGCCACGGGCTCCGCTTCGTTCACTTTCCACGAGGTGACAAAGACGGTGGCCTCCGCGGGGCCGTACAAATTGTAAACGTCTCCGGGACAAACGGCTTTCAATTTTTTAGCCAGCGGCTCCGGCATCGGCTCGCCGCCGACGAGCAGCACTTTCAGCTTGGAAACCGCCTTGGAAAACAGATCGTCGCCCAGCAATACCCGAATCCGGGAGGGCGTGGAGAACATCGCCTGTACGCCGCTTTTTTTTAGACGCGCGGCCAGCATCCGCGGATTCATGATTTCGGTTTGGTCCGCAAGAACGACGGAAAGCCCGAGCGCGAGCGGAATTACCGCCTCCATCGTAAACGAATCGAACAGCACGCTGGAGGAACAAAGTACGCCGCCTAACGCGCCGCCGCCTCCATAGATTTGCTTGAGGTTGACCAGCAGACCGGACAGCGAACGATGCGAGATCGTCACGCCCTTGGGCTGTCCGGTCGATCCCGAAGTAAACAGCACCTGCGCAAGGTCGCCGGCGTTGCGTCCGGAAACGGGGGTAAATTCCGGAGACTCGTCCGAAATCACGCATTTGATATATTTTTCGTCGATTGAGGCGTCCGCCGCGTGACCGCCGTCGCAAAGGACGGCGCGCGCGCCGGCGGAATCCAGCATTTGTTGGATACGTTCTTTGGGCAGCGCGTCCGAAAGCGGCAGGTACGCCGCGCCGCATTTTAAGATACCGAACACCCCGCACAGCAGGTCGGGCGTACGGCCGCAATAAACGCCCACCGCGTCCCCGCGCTTGACCCCACAGTGCATCAATTGCGCGGCGATGCCGTCCGAACGTTTGCGGAACGCGTCATAGCTCATGCGTCCGTCGCCGAACACCACCGCGTCGGCGTTCGGGTTGTTGTATGCAAACGTATCCGCCATCACGTCGAGCATCGCGTGAATGTAGGGCACGGCTTCGCCCGCCGCAGCCTTCAACGCCGCCTTATGATCCGCATCGGACAGCAGCCTAAGATCACCGATCCGCCGCGCGGGATGCTGTATCATGCCCTCCGCGATCACGGTCAGACTGCGGGCGTAAAGCGCGACCGCGTTTTCGCCGAACAGGGCGGCTGCGTATTCTAAGCTGATTGTATATTCCGGGCCGGCTTTAAACGCCTCCAACACCAAATCCATTTTGACCGTGCCGGTCTTGACCGGCAGATAGGTCAGCTTCCGGCCGCCCAGCGTAAAACTCTGCCGGTAATCCGGATGCATAGAAAACATCACGTTGTACAAGCCCGAATAGCCGTTCCCTCCGCCCGCCAGCGACAGCAATTGTTCCTGCGTGACTGAGTTGTGTCCGAGCATATCCGCGGCGTCCGCGGCGACCGTCCGCAAATAATCGGCGGCCGTCTGCCCGCGGTCAACATTCATGCGGAGAGGCAGCGTATGGATAAACGCGCCCAGCATCCCACGGGTTTCGGGCAGATCACGGCCCGCCACCGGGGTCCCTATCACAAAATCGGTTTGCCCGGACAGTCCGGACAGCAGCACGCCGAGCGCTGCCGCCAGGAAGGTATAGGCGGTCATATTGTTTTCGCGGCAGTATTTGTTGATGCCGTCCGACAACGCCCTGTCCATTTTGACCGAAAGCGCGCCGCCGGCCTGTGCGGCGTCCGAAACGCCGTTTTCCGGCTTTTGGGACAGATTCAGCCGTCCGGGCGCCGGTGACAATTTTTGCTTCCAATATGCCGCGTCTATAACGGTTTTGTCGGTTTTTTCATCCAGATAACACGCGTAATCCTTGTACGAAAGACCCGCGTTTTGCGGCTTTTCGCCGCGGTACAGCCGGTCCAATCTGCCGAGCAGCAACGCGGTGCCCTCCCCGTCGTTGATCATGTGATGCACGTCGACCAGCAATACCGCGCGCCCGTTCCTCTCCCACAGCCCGGCGCGAATCAGCGGCGGATGAGCCAAATCGAAGGGACGGACAAAGGCGCGGCACGCGTCCTCGTAGGCATTTCCGGCCACGGTTTCCAGCCGGAACGGAGCGGACGGCAAAATTTTAGCGACCGCCTCCGCACCCTCGAAGGTAAAGGCGGTTCTGAATACGTCCTCAGAAGCGATCAAGCCGGTAACCGCGTTTTCAAGCGCCTGCTTGTCCGGCGTCCAGGGCAGCTCGAAGCCGCCGGGCATATTATACGCGATCCCGGTCGGGTCGGAGAAAGAACTGAATAGAATGGATTTTTGAATGGCGGTGAGCGGATAAGACGCCCGCGAAACCGGCGCAAGCTTGTTTTTCGCGGGCGCGGCTTGCGGATCGGTTCGGCTCTTGTCCATTTTTTCGGCGATTTTAGCGGGCGTCGCCAAACGGCGCAGATCGGTCGGATTGATCGCTTCTCCGCCCGGCAGCCTGGCGATCTCCAACAGCGCCGTCAGCGCGTTCAGCGAATCGCCGCCGCTCTGGAAATAACCGCTGTCCGCCGTCAAGCCGTCCTGCTTCAGCACCCGCTTGAACACATCCAATACCGCTTGCTCGGATTTGGATGTTTTTTTGTCCGCGCTGCCGGTCTGAACAATCGGCGCCGGCGCGGGCAGCGCGGCAAAGTCGGTTTTGCCGTTGGGCGTGAGCGGGATGACGTCCACCCGAATAAAAAACCGGGGGATCATATACTCGGGCAGCAAAGACGCGCACGCCTCGTACAGTTCGTCCTCGCCGAGTTCGGCGGGCGACGTGTAATACGCCGTGATACATCCGGAATTCTCCTGCTTGGTGATCTGCACCGCCGCCTGCCCTACCGCGGGGTGCGTGAGCAGGACGGAAGAAATTTCCTGCGGTTCGATGCGGTGTCCGTTGAGTTTGACCTGCGCGTCGCGACGCCCTAAAATGGTGATTTCGCCGGATTTTTCCCAGCGAGCGAGATCGCCGGTGTTGTACATGCGGCCGTCGATTTCAAACGGGTCGGCAACAAAATTCTTCTCGGTCGCTTCGTCGTTGTTGATATATCCTCTGCCCACGCAGACGCCGCCGACGTACAGCGTTCCGACCGCGCCCACGGGCAGCGGGTTTCGGTTGTCGTCAAGCACGTACAGGCGGCAGTTCGCCATCGGCTTGCCCGCGGTGATCGAGGGGCTTTGGTTAAGGCATTTGCAGCTGACGCCGATCGTCGTTTCGGACGCGCCGTATTGGTTGTAAATACGCGCCTTGGTCAGACGCTCCAAGCGGTTGATAAAATCGCCTGTCAGCGGCTCGCCGCCGCAGATGATGCTTTCCACACTGCCGACCGCCTGCATAAAATCCGGGTTGCCGAGATACGCCTCCAGACGAGACGGCGTAACGGCGAAGCAGTTCGCCGCGTAACGCTTAATCAAATCGGCCAAAACGGCCGGGTCGTTGCTGTACTCGTCGGGCACGAGAATGACCGTCCGGCCGCATAGCAGCGCGGCGACCGTTTCCAGCACAAAGACGTCGAATCCGGTATTGCATACGGATAAAACGCCGCCGTTGGCGAAAATCCCGTCCATCGCCCGGGCAAAATTGACCAGCGCCCCCTGTTCGATCATTACGCCCTTGGGCGTTCCTGTGCTACCCGAGGTGTAAACGACGTAAGCGAGGTCCTCACCCCGCGCGCGGCAGGGCAGTTCCGCGCCGTCCCAGCTCCAATCGAGCTTGTCCGCAAGTACAACAGGTATTGACGCCTGTTCAAAAACCGCGCCGAACGCCTCCGTAGTGATG
>Ga0123353_10016244_pt1 | contig 10869 bp, 8 predicted proteins | sample TergutLab28metaG_3_FD_92763 | JGI IMG/M metagenome (GOLD analysis project Ga0123353, IMG submission 92763) | Labiotermes labralis P3 segment gut microbial communities from Petit-Saut dam, French Guiana - Lab288 P3 | ecosystem: Host-associated > Arthropoda: Insects > Digestive system > Gut ... | reverse complement strand
TGTGCGGATTCGATATATTCTGATAGCGAATCGGCCAGGTCGCGAAGATTCCCGTATTCCGCCCGATATTTCTTTTGTCGCAACTCTGCGCAACAGGACAGGAGCGTCCAGGCTTGAAGCATGAACTCATAGAGGTGTATGTCCTCGACTTTGGTGTTTTCTGAATATTGCAATCGTTTTTCCATGTGCACTCCTTAATACATACTAAAAATATTTAATAGTATGCATAGTATATTTCAAGATGTACTGCTTGTCAATAAATAAGCGTATCTAATGCAAGAAAGGAGTAGCACAAAAGCCACGCCTTGCAAGAATTGAACCTTGACATGCTCACTGATATACTGTATTATTGACTTGTAATTTAGTCAAAGGAGGCATTCCCATGCCGCGCAACCCGCAAGCCAACGAAAAGGTGCGCCAGGACCGGAAGGCGCAAATTCTGGACGCCGCGTTGTCCATCTATGTCCGATGCGGTTATCACGGCGCCGATATGGAGTATGTATCGGCCGAGGCGGGCCTGGCGAAAGGGCTGCTGTACTATTACTACAAGACGAAGCAGTCGATGTTCCGGGCTCTGTTTGAGTGGGCGACGGAGATTGGCTATGCGCGATACAGCGGCTTTTTTGATGAAATAAAGGATATGGCGCCGGTCGAAAAACTGGCCGGGTTCACGCGGATGATCTACGAAGACGCGGCCCGCGATCCGCGGCTCATTCAGTTCTCTATGCGGCTCCCCTTCGACGTCCATGCCGTTTTTGCCGGCGAGGGGTGGCCGGCGGGAGAGCAGAGATCGGCGTTCCTGATGCAAACGCTCGAATGCGTCATTCAAGAGGGGATGGCCCGGGGCGAAATACCCCTCGCGAACAGCGCCCTCGCCGCAAGCAGTTTCTGGGCGGTATTCGTGTCAAACCTGTTCCACTTCACCAAGATGCTTCGTAACGGCGGGGATGTCCACCCCGATGATATGCGGTACGCCGATGTCATTCAGTTTTGCTTCCGCGGGCTTGGCGTCGGGGATGAGAAATGGCGGGAAAATGTGAAATGACGATCAAGATGAGAGGAAGAGGATCATGAAGATATACAAAACGGAAGCGGGGAAACAACGCCTTCTGCAAACCTACGATCAACTCTTATCCGCCTGGGGCGTCGATTTTGAGGAGGAGGATCACGAAACGACTTTCGGCTCGACGCATATCATCCGCGCGGGCGCAAAGGACGCGCCGCCCCTGTTGATGTTTCACGGCGTCGGCGATGATTCGGCGATGATGTGGGTCTACAACGCGAAGGAACTGTCCCGGCATTTTTCTTTGATTGCGGTTGATACGATCGGCGGGCCGGGAAAGAGCGTCCCCAACCGCCAATATGAAACGCGCTTCGACGCGAAACAGTGGATCGGGGAACTGCTCGCGTCGCTGCGCCTTCAAAGCGCGAATGTCCTGGGCGTCTCCTATGGCTGCCACCTGGTTCAGATGATGCTCACGGAACTGCCCGAGGCGGTGGAAAAGGCCGTCGGAATCTCAGGATTACCGGCAATCGAGGGCCGGCGGCAGAGCAAGTGGCGGGGAATCCTTCGATTCCTCCCGGAGGCACTGTTTCCCACCGACCGCAACTGCTTCAAGTTGGTCAAGAAGATCAGCGGCTCAAACGCGCGCATGTTTACCGAAAACCCGGTGCTCTGGGCGCATTGGAAGTCAGTCCTCCGGGATTTCAACCAACAGGCGATGATGCGCCAGCGGATGAAACCGATCGATGCCGCGCGATTGCTTGCGGTGAAAGAGAAGATTCGCTTCATCGTCGGCGATGTGGACGTTCTCGACATGGCGGCCGTCGACCAGGCGAGAAGTATGGGTTACACGATAACCGTCCTCAAAGACACCGGGCATGGCGTCAACCATGAGCGCGCCGAACTCGTTCACCGGGAGATCCTGTCCTTTCTATGCCCGAGTGAAACAGGCGGCGTTTAACGACAGGGCATTGCCTGATCGGTGTAGTACTGCGCCTGCGCGTTCCATAGTTCGTGATACTTCCCGCCCTCGTCGGCGACCAGCTCGTCATGGCTGCCGCGCTGCACCAGCTCCCCTTCATGAAACACCGCGATATCGTCGCAAAACCGGCAGGACGACAACCGGTGCGAGATATAGATCGCCGTCTTGTCCCCGACGATCTCGTTGAATTTCGTGTAGATCTCATATTCGGCGATCGGGTCGAGCGCGGCGGTCGGCTCGTCGAGCACGATGAACGGCGCGTCCTTGTACAACGCCCGCGCCAGCGCGACCTTCTGCGCCTCGCCGCCGGAGATTTCCACCCCGTCGCCGAAATCGCTGTATAGATACGAATCGAGGCCGTCCTGCATCGTCTCCACGCGCTCCGAAAGCCCGACCATGCCCAGCGTATCCGCCACGCGCTCAGCATCCACGGCGGTCGAGCAGGCGATGTTTTCGGAGAGTTTGAATGAGAACACCTTGAAATCCTGAAAGACCACCGAAAAGACCCGCATGTACTCCGCATAGTCGTACTTCTTGATGTCGATGCCGTTTAAGGTGATCACGCCGTCGCTGGGATCATACAGGCGGCAGAGCAGCTTGATCATCGTGGTCTTGCCGCTGCCGTTCATGCCGACGACGGCCAATTTCTGGCCGACGTAGAGTTTGAGGTTGAAATGTTTCAGCGCGTATTCCTCGCTGCCGGGATATTGGAACGACACGTCTTTGAACTCGATTTCGTACTCGTTGTCCCGGCGCTTCTCGACAGGGAGGGTGCCCTTGTGCAGCACATCGGGATAACTCATGTATTCCAAAACTGCCTGTTGACGCTTCGCCGTGACCGCAAATTGGCTGAAGCTGGAGGCCAGATCGGTCAAGCCCCTCGCAAATTTGTTGAGCGCGTTGGCATACAAGAGCACCGCACCGACTGTGATCACCCCGGCGATCGCTTGAAGCGTGACAAACAGGAACGCGCCACCCCAGATCAAGCCGCTCGTGAAGCTGTCGGCAAACGAGATGGTCGCCCATGTTTTTGTAACTTTTTTCATCCAAAGCTCAAACCATTGATCCGCGGGGTCGAAATAACTGCGCATCAGCGCGCCCACGCTGTAGATTCGCGCGTCCTTGCCTTTCTTGTAGTCCATTCCGCCGCCCCAGTACATGTGTTCAAAATGCCCGGTGTCTTTCTTCTTCTTTTGCAACTCATCTGTCATCGCTGTTTCCAAATCGCCGGCTCTTCCGGTCACAAAGCCGGTGGTCAGCGCGACGAGCACCGCGCCGCCGACGAAGGCCAAAGACAACAGGTTTTGCGAACCGCTGCCGGTCATAAAAAGCGGAATCAGGATTGCCGAGGACACGATCAGATTCACGATGCTTCCCAGTAGCGCCGGGAGATTCCAAAACACGCTGTAAAACCCCGCGCCCCAGCTATTGTCGTGCTTGATGCGCGTGCGCAGCGCGTTGACCTCCGGGCTTTCGAGCAGCTGGTAATCCATCTCCAGCGTGCGCCGCGCCTGTTTCATCCCGAAATCCATCACGCAGGTCTCGATGTGCACATCGCGCACCTTGTCGATCAAGCCCTGAATCGCGTCCACCACAAAGATGCCCGCAAAACAGATTACCGAGGTAATGACCATCGTCACGGCCGAAATCCCGGTCATAAATCCGTTGATGATATACGCGCCCAGGTAGATCGGTATGTAGGGCTTGGCTGCGCCGATCGCCGATGTAAACGCGATGAGAATCATCAGCTTTCTGTCCAGCTCCCACGCGATTTGAAGCGTCTTCCGTATCGCCGTCATTTTAGCTCTCATGCGCCGCGCCCTCCTTGTAGTAGTGGCTCTGTATCTCGAACATCTCAGCGTAATGCCCGCCCAGCGCCATCAGCTCGGCGTGCGTGCCCAGCTCGGCGACCACACCGTCTTGCAAAAACGCGATCTGATCGCAGAAGCGCGTACTGGCCAGCCGGTGTGAGATGTAGATGGCTGTCTTGTGCGCCGAGAACTTGTGGAACTGCTCGTAGACCTCGCTCTCGGCGATCGGGTCGAGCGCGGCGGTCGGCTCGTCCAGGATCAGGATCGGCGCGTCCTTGTACAGCGCCCGCGCCATCAAGAGCTTTTGCTGTTGGCCGCCGGAGAGCATAATCCCCTCCTCGTCCAATACCTTGAGCATGGTGGAATCCAATCCCTTGGGGTGCTTCTCGATCTCCGGCAGGAGCCCCGCGTCATGAAGGCACGCCCGCGCCCGCGCAGAATCGGTCTCGATCCCCGGCTTGAGCGATATATTCTCAGCCGCCGTAAAGGGGAAAATCGAGACGTCCTGAAAAACCGCCGCAATCATGTCGAAGATGTCCTCTTTGCGGTACTTGGCAAGATCGACGCCATTGATCAGAATTTCCCCGGAGTCGGGCCGGTAAAAGCCGCACAGCAGTTTGACGATCGTAGTCTTGCCCGCGCCGTTGACGCCCACCAGCGCCAGCTTCTCCCCGCCGCGTATGGACAGGTTGAAATGGTCGAGCACCTTGCTCTCCTCGTCATAGGAGAAACACACATCCTTGAAGTCAATCGAGAGCAAGCTGCCCGGCGCGGGCGGCGGCGCGGGATTCGCCGGATCGGGTCGGTTGGAGAACTCCAGAAAATCGCGCAAATCGTTCATCAGACTGCTGCCGTTTCGAAGCGCGTTGTAATCCCTTATGATACCGCTGGTCCAGCCGGAGAACCCGGCGATCACGCCGAAGTATAAAAGCGCGTCGCCCGGGGAGACGTATCCGGATGTGACCCGATAGATGAGATAACCGTATGCGATGCAATCCCGCAGCAGATTCGTCGCAAGCGTCACATAGCCCCACGCGTAGTGGCGCATCCGGATGCGAAAGCGGATGTTCCGGTAATCCCGCATCAATCCGTCGCGGATGGAGAAGAACCAACTCCCCAGCGTATAGATGCGGACGTCTTTCGCGGCTTGTAAATCAGAAGACGCGCTTTCGATGTAGTACAGCTTCTTCTCGAACTCCGCCACCGTATCGCGGTTCTTCTCTTCGTACAGCCAGCCGGCCCGGATTGAAAAATAGCTGAGTAAGGACAGGGCGATCAGCCCGAGCATCAGGAGCGGGTTTAACTGCGCGATGACACCGGAATAGAGCAGGAAGCTGGCCGTTCCGGTGACGATGGCCAATCCCGACGTGATGATCGTAGACGTACCCGACCAGTCGCCCCGGTCAACCGACATCTTCGCCTTGCTGTAGCGGGTCTGCCCCCGCTCGCTCTCGATTTGATCGTAGTCGCAATCCAATGTCTTCATGAACATCTTTCTTTGGTAGAATCCCCGCATGGCGTTGTAGTGCATGTATTTCCCGCGGCTGGCCGTGGTGAAAACGGTGCTCAGCAAGATATACAGGGCCGCCACGCCGCCGAGCGTGTAGATCACTCGGGAAACCGTCGCGCCCTCTACCACCAGATCGACCGCGATCTTGGGCAAGTACAGCCCGAACAGCGGCAACACCGAACCCAGCGCGATTTCCAGCGCCAGCACATAAAAAAGCGGCCTCTTCTCCCGCCAGATATCGCGGAGTAAAAAGGCGGCGTTGTTTGCAATGGAGTAATTTGCCGCCCGGCCGGAATCAATTTTCGGTTTCATATTTACACCTCCGGGGGCATCATAACAGATGGAACGGCGATTATACCGTTCCAGGCACGAGTGGTACCTATATGGGCACGAATGGTAGAATCATTGGATCACTACATGTTACCCTGAGTGAAGCGAAGGGTCTTAGATTCTTCGCTTCGCTCAGAATGACAGGGAAGTAGTGAATGGATTTTTACAGCGGCAGCATGATCTCTGTCGCGAAAACCCCTTCCTCGCTCTGCCGGTTGACGAAGCCGCCGTACTTTTCGGCGATCTTGTCCACCCGCATCAGCCCGAAGCCGTGGCCCTCCTTTTCCTTTGTGGATAGGTAGTTCTTTCCGGCTTTTTTGACTGCGCCGCCTACCGAGTTGGACACCGAGATATAGAGCTGATCCTTCAAGATATCGATATAGATTCGTATAAACCGGTCGTTTTCGTCGGGCAGCTTGATGCACGCCTCGGCGGCGTTATCCAGCAAATTGCCGATGATGATGCATAAATCGATCTCGGACACGGACAGGCTCTTCGGCACCGTCGCCTTTGCGTTGATCGATATCTTCTTGGACGCTGCGAGGGATAGCTTGCTGCCCAAGATCGCGTCCACCATCACGTTCCCGGTCTTGACGATGGTGTCCACATTGGTAAGATCCGTGTCGAGCATATCGAGGTATCTGTCGATCTCGGCGTACTGCTTGAGCTGCAAATGCGCCTTGACCGCCTGGATGTGGTTGTGATAATCGTGCCGCCAGCCGCGCATCTGCCGGTAGATATTTTCGACTTCGGTCACGTGCTTGTCCATCAGGTCACTCTGGAAAGTCGCGATGCGCCGATCGACGAGCGGGGCCAACAGCCACGAGAAAATGCTCATACGCCTACCTCCTCCCCTTGTAAAATTCGATAAACGCGAGGTTGACTTCGGTATACAATCTGCGCGACAGTGGGATATTCTTGCCGTCGTCAAGGATCACATCGGTCTTCGTGATGCGGCGAATGTGCTGAAGTCCCACGATATACGAGCGGTGGCAGCGGATGAATCCTTCGCCGACCGATTGCTCGATCTCGCCGATATTCGCCCTGGTCTCGATCGAAGCGGTATTCGTCTGGATGGCGACATAGTGCGCGAAAGCTTCGATATACAGAATATCGGCGAGGAGAACCTTCGCCGTCGCGTCCGGCGTTTGCACGAGAAGCGTCTGCTCTGCCTTTTTCAACCGATCCGCCGCTTTATCCAACACCTCGTGCAATTTCTCCTCTTTGACGGGCTTCATCAGATAGTGAAGCGCCGATACGTCGTACCCTTCGGCGATGAAATCCGAAAAACCGGTGATAAAGATGATTTGTACCGTTTCGTTGTCTTTGCGCATCCGGCGCGCGAGTTCCACCCCGTCCATGCCGCCCATCTGGATGTCGAGCAGGAGGATATCGACCGACTTATCCTCCTCGTAGGCGAACAGGAAGCTCTCCGCGCTCTGATAACCGGACAGGCGCGCGTCAACGCCCCGTGCCGCCGCCCAGTTGCGCACGAGCGAGGAGAGATAGGTGATTTCCGCAAGTTCATCGTCGCAGAGGGAGATGTTGATCATGCTTTGCTTTGGGCTCCTTCTTATTATCTGATAGGCGCGAAATCAGTATAACGCACGGCCGTCCTTGATATCAAGCCCTCAAAGATAAAACAAGGCGAGAGGGCCAAAATCCCTCTCGCCTTGTTCTTTTGCCCTCTACTCAGGGCAGTCAAGAACTACATATTCGCTTCCACGAACGCGCGGCCGATGTCCGCCTGCTCAAACCACCAGTCCATCGAATCCTGGATGCCGCCGGCAAAGAGCTCGTCCAGGAGGGCGGCCTTGAGGTTCTCAAACTCGCCCGGATCGGCGGCCAGGATGAGGGTGGAGAGGTTGCGGATGAAGACCTCGGTCGAGCTGTTGTCGATGCGCTGAATCTCGGTCGGCGGGGTGCCGAGGAGTGCTACGAGCGCGCGCATGTAGACCGATTGGTCGGTCGCCTCGCCGTTTTTCACCATCTGGTCGGACACGTCGTGCGGCAGTTCAACGCCGTAGAAGGCGGCGAAATCCCTGTCCAACGGGCGCATGTTGCGTATGAGGATGTCGCGGCCGTACCACAGGTTCGCAAGTCCGCCGTCCGAGAGCATCGTGCCGCCCGAAACGCCGGGTACGCCGTTCCATACGCCCTGTCCCCAGATGCCCCACTCGTCGTCGTTCATGCTCGCCCTGTTGTCAATGGCCTCTTCCAATACGACCGGGGTTCCGTCGCTGTTGTAATCCCAGATGCGCCCTTGATCGCCCGTCATCATGATGCGGGCGCCCTCGGGGCTGTTCATGAAGTCAAAGATGCGCATGGCGACCGTCGGATCGGCGCAGCTGGTGGTGATGCCGTAGTAGAAGTTCCAGCCCGCGTACTCGATGGAGCCGGACCACAGCGCGTTGCCAACCACCGGGAGCACGGTGTATCCGGCGATCGACTCGGGGTCTTCCAGACGCTTGATGGGGTAGAGCGCGTCGTACCACTGGCACGCGATGGCGACGTATTGCTCGTCGGCGATCTTCGCGCGGTAGTCGTCGCCCGTCATGGTGAAGCTGTCCGGGTCAAACAGGCCCAGCTGGTTGAGCTTGAAGCAGAACTCGATGGACGGCCAGATCGGGCCGTTGTCGTCCACGAATCCGTTCACGACCGAGCTGTCTACGTAGTTCAGGTGATACTGCGAGGTGATGTTGGTGTAGCCCCCGTTGTACACCGAGCCGGGGATGAAATACGCCCACAGGTCGTTCCACACCCCGTAGCCCCACACCTTCTTGCCGCCATCGGTGGTGGGTTTGGACTCGACGGCCATTTTGATGTAGTCGATGTAGCCGTCCATGCCTACGATCTCCGGCGCGCCCAGTTCCTTATACTGGTCCCAGCGCACGGTATAGCCGTTCCACTGATAGGGATCCTTGGTGGCCGGGCCCACCTGCGGGGTCCAGAAGTACCACTTGCCGTCGCCCATCGAGTTGAACTCGCGCATGATCGCCTCGCGCAAGGGGCTTAGGCTCTTCATATGAACCGTCCCGTCCAGAAAATCATCCATGGCGACCATGAGCCCCGCCTGGATCACCTGGGAGAGGTTGAGCTTATCAACCATCAGCATGTCCGGCAGGTCGCCGCCGGCAAACATGACGGTGTTCTGATTCGCATCGCCGGTGTTGATGAAGCTCAGATCCACATTCATGTATTCGCGGATGTAGTTGAAGATCTCAGCGGGCCATCTGAGGCTGTCGGCGTCATACCGGGTCTGATTGATGAAGCCAAACGAGATGGTGGGCGGATCGCCCTCGAACGGATCGACGGTGCGCCCGAGATCGGCCAATGCCGAACTTGCCGCGCCCAGCGCGAGCAGGAGCGCGAGTACCAGTGCGAATACCTTCTTCACCTGAGTAACCTCCCTTATAATTGAGATCCCTGTTCATAACGCGCGGATGCGCGCAGAAACCGATTTTACCCCGGAAGTCACCAAGTTCCAGCCTGGGGGTTTGGGGGCCACAGCCCCCATTTCAATCGTGCCGGCGGCGTATACGGCGGTGCGGGCGGTAAATCGGAGGCTCCCACAGGCCGGAGATTTACAAACCCGACCCGGCGCCGCCCGGAAAATCCGCAGATTTTCAGGCGCCGTCCCCGTAGCCCGACCATGAAAATGTGTCCGCCCATTTTCATGGTAAGCCGAAGGCGTTATCCTTTGATCGCGCCGATCATGATGCCCTTCATGAAGTAGCGTTGCAGGAACGGATACACGCAGATGATCGGCAATGTTACGATCATGGTGATCGTCATGCGGATGGAGTTTGGGGTGAGGGTCATCTGTTGGAGCAGCCGCTCGATATCCTGTATGCTTGCGTTCTGGCGCGACGCGTTGGAGAGGGTGGATGCCTCGTTGAGCTTCCTGTACAGCAGGTATTGGAGGGTCATCAGGTCCTGTTTGCCCGAAGTATAGATCATGTTGTCAAACCAGGAGTTCCACTGCCCGACCGCGGTAAACAGTGATATAGTGGCGACGATGGGGATGGCGAGCGGGAATATGATCTTAAAGAAGATCGTCATGTAGCCCGCCCCGTCAATGGTGGCCGACTCCTCGAGCGAGGCGGGGATCGACGTCTCAATGTAGGTCTTGACCAAAATCATATTAAACACCGACACGATGCCCGGCAGTACATACACCCAAAAGTTGTTGATCAGGCCATACGAGCGGATGGTCAAAAAGGTGGGGATCAGCCCGCCGCTTACGTACATGGTGACGATGAAGTACCGGTAGAACAGCTTTTTGAGCGGCACGTTCTGCTTGGAGAAGATGTACCCTAAAAACGTCACCGAGCAGACCGAAAGCCCCGCCCCAAGCAGCGTACGTGATACCGAGATCAACGCGGAGTTTGAGAGGCCGGGCAGTTTTAATACTTCCTGATAGCTATAGAGGGTGAACCCCTTGGGCACGAGCAGCAGTCCGAGGCTGGGATTGCGCGGGTCGGAGAAGCTGGCCATCGCCACATACCAGAAGGGATACAGGCAAATCAGCGCCAACAGCCCCACGAACAGCCAGTTCGCCGCGTCAAACACGAAATCGGACGCCTTGCGCTTTTCAACTAACATGCGCGAATCTCCTTCTGAAAATTGCTAGATTATCGTCGTGCCGCGTATCTTCTTGGCGAGCATATTGGTGCTGAACAACAGGATCAGGCTGATCACCGACTTGAGCACCCCGATGGCGGTGCCGTAGGCGTAGTCCATGCCCCCGATGCCGATGTTGTAGGTATACACGTCGATGACGTCGATTTTTGCCGAGACCACCGGGTTTCGGAACACCCAGTACTGCTCAAACCCGACGCCCACGAAGCTGGAGACTGCCAGCAGCATCAAGACGATATAGGTGGGCAGGAGGCTGGGCATCGTCACATGCCAGATGCGCTGATAGCGGTTGGCCCCGTCCACCGCCGCTGCGTCGTATAGCTCCTGATCGACGCCCGATAGCGCCGCCATGTAGATGATCGCGCTCCAGCCCACGCTCTTCCATAAACCCACCGACGTCTGAAACCAGTAGACGATGTTCGCGTTGGCGATGGGGCTGACCGGTTTATCCGAGAGGCCCATATTTTGGAGGAGGGTGGAGAGCAGGCCGTCGTATGAAAACATCTGAAAGGCCAGCGAGTAGACGATGATCCAGGAGACGAAGTTCGGAAAAGTGGTGACCGTCTGAACGAAGCGCTTGTACTTGGAGGAG
>Ga0123353_10016243_pt1 | contig 10870 bp, 5 predicted proteins | sample TergutLab28metaG_3_FD_92763 | JGI IMG/M metagenome (GOLD analysis project Ga0123353, IMG submission 92763) | Labiotermes labralis P3 segment gut microbial communities from Petit-Saut dam, French Guiana - Lab288 P3 | ecosystem: Host-associated > Arthropoda: Insects > Digestive system > Gut ... | reverse complement strand
CTGTTGTGCAGTGTCTTCGGCACCACACCGGCTGTTGGAGGTGCCCTCTATCGGGTTTGGAAGTTTTGAACTGTTGTGCAGTGTCTTCGGCACCACACCGGCTGTTGGAGGTGCCCTCTATCGGGTTTGGAAGTTTTGAACTGTTGTGCAGTGTCTTCGGCACCACACCGGCTGTTGACACGACTGTTAACTGTCGTAATCTACTGGGTAACATTCCTTTTCTATTCATAGACTAATTTGATGTAATTCTGATTTTTTTTGTCTGTACCATTTCATTATTCTCAGTATTAGGGACAGCTAAATCAGTTGTGTGCATATTTTGGGGGGTCTCATAAGTTAATAGCATGACGTCTGTTGTGACACATTTCTGTGTAATCTTAGTAATTAGCCAACTTAATGCACAAAATCTTGTTTTATAATGAGTGTATTATATGGCTCTACATGTTTCGAGCATTATGTGCTCATCAAAAGAGGTCAAATTGTATTATACAGCATCTGGTATCATCACACTCAGTAGGTGGCCGTCCCGTGCACGGGTTGAGAGAGGACTCTCTCAACCTGTGCACCGGACGGCCACCTACAGGTGTGACGATACCAGATGCTGTATAATACAGTTTGACCTCGTGATGATGAGCACATAGTGTTCGAAACATGTGGAGGCATTTAATAAACTTATTATAAAACAAGATTTTGTGCATTAAGATGGTTAATTACTAAGATTATACTGAAATGCACGGTCAGCAAAGCTTCAAAACATTTCTGTATATTTGTCAGTGTGCGGTTCCAGTAACTGTTGTAGCGTTCGGCTGCGATTGTGCCTTGTGGAGTTTACTTTTATTGTGAGACGAATTCTTAAGTTGGTTTTTTCCATTAAGTTTTTCTGATGAATCAGCCAGGTATATTATCTCGCCTGGTTGTGTATTCCTTTGTTGTTAGAACCTTACAACGTGATGTAATGTGTTGTGTGTTTTTTCTTAGCTGAGCGACCTTTTTCACCCACATCTTTTTATCTAGAGGATCAAACGCTGCAGAGACTGAGATCAACCTGAACAGTGTTTAAAGAATAATTTCATACTGCTTAGTAAACGCGCTTCGTCTCAGTTATAAGCCAGTACATTGTGGAGAAAGACCGTAATTAATACTTGTACAGAGAACCACACCAAAATAAATGCATCTGTAGCAAGTACATGGAATCTTTTAATGTCGAAACTGGTGGTACTCCAAGCAACTGCCGCTCTTTAAAGGGCTAGGAATACTTTTCATATAAGGTAATATATTAATAACTAGCTTCTGTGCAACTATCAGGGAAGCTCGGTGCCAGGATATAGTTCCCCATTTTCAGCCATCCTTTTGATGTAACTTCATTATGTTCCAACTCTTACTTTTATTATCATTAGTAGTAGTAGTATTGTGGTGGTGGTGGCGGCGGCGGTGAGCGGAGGCGGCGGTAGTGGCGGCATCGGCATTAGGAGCATGTCCATGCGTATAGATCTGCACTGAATTGTATTTTTCACTTGTATCCTAGCGAAGGCGCTAGTTTGGGTTGTCTCCTATGTGTAGGAATTTGACAATATGATGAGTAAAGAAAGTGAGCTTGACTCGGATCCATACATCGGATGGTTCGAGTTTTTCGTCCTCAGGCGAATAACACTCTTCCTCCATCATTATTTGTTTCCGAGGTAATAGTCGTTGACAGAAAGATGGAGATTGTGAATTTTTATATACTTACTCCATGGTGCAGAGTCCTTCTTGAGAAGCCAACGGGTTTGCAGCTAGTCAAGAAATTCCCCGCATTTCACGGAACCCGAAGGTTCATTACCGCACTCACAAGCGTCCGCCACCTGTCCCTATCTTGGGCCAGCTCAATCCAGTCCATATACCCACATCCCACCTCCTGGAGATCCGTCCTAATATTATCCACCCATTTACGCCTAGGTCTCCCCAGTGGTCTCTTTCCCTCCGGTTTCCACACCAAGACCCTATACATCCCCCTCTCCTCATCCATACGCGCCACATATCCAGCGAATTGTTTATATATGGATTTTTATTTTTAGTATTTTATTGCAAATTCATTGGCGCCTTGTCATTTGTTTTTAAAATTTAATTTGATTCAGTAGTTACACGATCAAATTTGTGTTATAGGACACTCCGTATGGAAGTATAATATTGTATTGAAAGTGTTTTTGAAGTTGTAATACATTAGTGCCGCAACAACGAATATTTTCGCTATTCTACTCGAATGTTACAATGGAAACATACTGCAGTGACATGTATACAAGAGCGAACAACATGACATGACATAAAACATGACAGTCATCAAACATTTTATATCCTCTATTAATAAAAGGCCAACTGCCGTCGGTGTCATTAGTCTTCCTGATTGAGCAATTAATTACGGAATTGTGTCATTTCCAGTAACACGTCAATAACTTTCTGATAATCAAATTCTAAATTAGAGACTTGTTGCGATAATACGAGGATAACTCGGCACGAAACCACACTATTCTGTTCTTCATACAGTTCCAAAAGTAATTCGCGTAGTTATGTGGGGGGGGGGGGGGGTGTATTTGTAGAACCGTAAAGGCTTTTGTAAGTCAAATTATTGCAGACACCGGCCAGGGGCCCAGGCTTTTCTGGGATCTTAACCTGTCGGGTGGTAGTTAGTTATCGGCCTTTCGGGACGCCCTGTAAGTCCCATCTTCAAGGATCAAGCAGTCCATTTTTTTCTTGGGCTGCTGAATCCTTGAAGATGGGACTGATAGGCCAGCCCGAAACGGCGGTAACTACGAACCGACGCTGCGCAACATCTCAGAAGAGCGAAGGCCTCAACTCTACCGTAGCGGAAGCCTGCAATCTCGCAAACACCAACCTAATGAGGCCGCCCCCTTAACATTCAGTAGCGCAGTTTGCCGTTTGGTTTGCAACGTGTACTGCAGGTGTTCGCTGTTGGTTCTTTGCGTAAACATCATTAGCTCGACGGGTCTGTGCAACATGAATTATGTACATTTTGTGGGAGGTAAGAAACGTCGAGTATGTTATTCTTTGAATTAGTTCCGTTCCGCTTGCCGCACTGCTGTGTAGGAGGCAGTGCTATGCGTTTTGAGAGGCGATCGTATTACGTAGTTAAGGAAATGACGTCCTTCCTCATGCCTACGGACATCAGTTATCCAACAGTCCTAAAATTGCATATTTTTATTTGCGTACTTTTCAGGAAGAAATACCTTTTTTTTCCCCCTTGGGTCCTGTCCGTATTTTGATATTCTTTCTTTCTTTTTCTTTCTTTCTTTCATTCCTTCTTCCTTTTTCTTTCTTTCTTTCTTTCTTTCTTTCTTTCTTTCTCTGACTTCTTCTGTCTGCTTACTGTCGGTGTTACTGTTGCACCTAATCACACTCAACAAAGCACGCACGCGCGCAGTAAGGCCCCCCGTAAACGAGGGGTCAGCCCTCTACCTGCACAACACACAACATCCAGAAGAGCCAGACAGGCCCGCTCAGCCTGTAACTGGTGAGCTATATGTTGTCTGTGGACATGTGAAATGTGATGGCTGTGCACGGCAAAGCCTGGACAGAACGCCGAAGCACTCTTAAAGACGTACAGACTCGTTTATTTATGGAAACGTACGTTGCATGACTCATTCATTTTGTAAAACTGTGCTAAAAATTGCCATACCGTAGCCTGAGTTGTGAATTGAATTTTAATAAGTTTTTCCTATTTTTCACAGTGTATTTTTTCTTGCACATGACGTACAGAAAATTACACTGTGCGTAGGTATATGTATTTCACATAATAAAAACCAACTGGATGCACTATTTGTCAAATTTATTTTTGGAATAAAACTCTACATGTTTCGGACAGTTCCTCTGTCCATCATCAGGAGTTTTTCACTGTACACACAGCAATGGTATAGCTGACAGTTTGCGAGCAGAGTCAGGACGGAGTTCCTTCATGATCCCGCTCGCAAGCTGTCAGCAAAACCTGTATGACGCATACCATTGCTGTGTGTACAGTGAAAAATCCCTGTTGATGGACAGAGGAACTGTCCGAAACATGTAGAATTTTATTCCATAAATAAATTTGAGAAATTAGTGCATCTAGTTGGTTTTATTATAAGAATTTATCACGATGCACGGTCACCTGAACGTCAGATTCGTATATTTATTTGTTATTCATTTAGCGTACTGAATTCGATGTTGCCCGCATGCAAACCAAATTTTGCGGAAGGTTCCCGCACGACGTGAAGACGTTGATCAGACCTGCTCTATACATTTTCCCACCATCAGTAACAGGAACACAGCATCCGTGCGGAATTCTTATGTCGAGGCGACAGCAGCTCCTGTTATTATAAGATCCTGAAATTTGGTGTAGTAATAGATGCACGAAATATAAGCAACTTCCGTTCACATAAATTGTACTAGATTGCAAAGCAACATGTCGGCGTTGCGTAATTTATGAATTCTAATTTGTGTTTGGCTTCGTGGAGGTAACTGAATGACCACGAATATGGCGAGATGTTGTGTGGAGTCAGATTACCGAACTGTGTATATTTGTCGTTTTGACAATCACAAACATGACTAAGATGCGTAATTCTGAAAGTATGTGGGGCTAATTCACTGTAGTCATGATCTGCAATAGAATAAGTGGATGATATAATCTAATCCATTATTAATTTACAGTGTCTATTTTCCTCGCCCTAGGGCTCCGAAAAAGCAGACATCTTCGCTTCTGGCTTGTATTGTTGTGTAAATTCTGTTGCATTGTTGGCTGTCGTGAGTTACATTTCTTTATAAACCTATCAGCTAACGTTTAACAAACATGTACGATATTACGACATTGTTGCTAGTAACTGTCTGTATTTCTGTGACACGCAGTAGTAGTACTGAACACAGGAAAGCATCTCAATCAATTACGTGTTTCATTTCCGTGCCTGCATATTAGCCCCGATTAGAACGATTGACTGATACCATCTGGCCGATAGCTCTTGATAATGGCCATATCGCAGGCGCTAATTTCTGCCTTGGAATTAGGAGAACGCAGCCCCATTCATTTAATATCACTCATTAATTTCAGACTTTGTCGTCCATATTTTTTCAGACATAATACATGACCTAATTAGTATGTACCGTCAGTGTTGTGTCGTTGTACATTACTGTAATGTATGAAGGAAAATTATTGCAAGTATTGTGCAGTTAGTAATTTGACTGCACACGTAGGTAATGTAACAGTTTCAGCCGACTTTGTGTTACTGTTTTATCTGATGGAGGGTTTCTGCTGCTTATAAATCGGATTTTCTATCAGGCAAAACAATATCAGCGTAACGCAGTTCAGAGCAACAAAAAAGTATTTTTTTTTCTGTACATCGAATGTGGCTCTGAAGCAAAATATCTAACAGCACTTTTCGTTAATGTGCTGCATTCCAGGATTTTAAAGTTTTTTAACTTGTTCATTCCTTAAGCCAGTAGCAGGCCTTTGTTGGTGGTTTGTGACCTCACCAACGATGTTTAGCAAGTAAAGTGTTTATACGGTCCACGAATAATTGGTCATCGCGTTGAAATATACAGTGGTCATCCTACAGCCTGTGTTTCTGAAAAGTGTACTGTTGTCTGATGCTTTCCTTTCTAATTGTGACGTTGAGAGCATGCCTATCAAACCGAGCAGGGCTGAACTATTTAACGCCTATACAGCGTCGTACAGCTGAAACCATGTGCATTTCAGCATTGCCTTTCTCTTCTGTCCCTGTACAATTTGTTTGGTCTTGCTTCCTTTTAAGCGTGTCGTTCTCTCCCTGTGTTCTTTCACACCTTAATGCCTTCTTGTGTCATACATCATACCATGGTTAATCTCTTACCGCCGTCTCCCGCTGATGGTTCTGATTTGCTTCACTGCTTGTTGAGAAAGATTAGCTTTGTCTAAAGGGCCACTTGGAGTAACTAGGCTTTACACTTTCACCGTACCTGAAAGTCAGCCTCCGAAACGCCTCGTACGTTTGTCAACCAATGACCAGCGTACAAAGAAATTTATCCCCTAACGATTTTGTGTAATTTACTTTTTTATGTGGCCGTTTCGTTTTCGAAATGATGACTTGTCTAACACAAAAGTGAATTTTCTGTTTACAAATCCTCCCTTCATGTAGCTTCTGCGTGTTGGGCATTGCTCTTCCGCCCTGTCAGGCGACTGTTTTGTACGTCGTCCGTTGGTCTTGGAACAAGCGATATATAAATCCCCTCAAGTCAGAATAAAACGTTTAATTCTGACATGTAATGGAATGCGGAAACTCGGATTAGTGAGGCGGTTGGCGGTCGGCTGTTCGGATTCCATCGGTAAACACGGCTACTGCTTGGGCTATCATGCATCGTAAGTTGTGAGCAGTACAACAGGTGATTAAGTACTATTAGATATAAAGTGGATGATTTTATAGGTAAATTTAATATTTTGTTGACCGTGCGTCATGATATATCTGTACAATAAGAACCAACAGGATGCACTGTTTACTTTCCATTTATTTTAATAATCAACCTCTATATGTTTCGAGCAGGCTTACTGCTCATCATCAGGAGGCACTTCTCTGTATATACAGCAGTTGGTATGTGTCATGGGGAAAATAATGGAATTGTTTAAAATTACTTAGGTATATATACATAGTCGTTAAAAAGCGTAAAACTTTTTACTGACAACAAAATGTTTAACGCTTTTTTGACGACTATGTATATATACTTAAGTAATTTTAAACAATTCCATTATTTTCCCCTTGACACATACCAATTGCTGTATATATACACAGTAGTGCCTCCTGATGATGAGCAATAAACCTGATCGAAACACGTGGAGTTATTTATTGACATAATTTGAAAGTAAATAGTGCATCCTGTTGGTTTATATTGTATGGATTTTATTATAGGCATTGCCAGTGAATGGTCTTTGTGTGTGTGTGTGTGTGTGTGGTGTGTGTGTGTGTTGTGTGTGTGTGTGTGGTGTGTGGTGTGCGCGTGTGTGTGTGTGGTGTGTGTGTGTTTTGTGTGTGTGGTGCGTGGGTGTATGTGTGTGTGTGTGTGGGTGTGTGTGTGTGGTGTGTGTGCGTGTGTGTGTGTGTGTGTGTGACTCGTTGCAACCGTGTTCAGACCGAGAAGTCCCTGGAGGGAAAGATGAAAAAGATGGTATAGGAAGAGCAGGGAAGAAGACGAAGGAAGAGAGAGAATGGAGAACGGACTGAGAGGAAAGAAAAGGACGAGGGAAGACAAGATATAATACCAAAAGTCACCTGTCATGACCTTTCCAATGTGCAGTAGACAGAAAATCACTATAGAAGAAATGAATTGGCTGCTGAGTATCTGAAATCGATAGTTGACGAGACTTGGACTAGCCATTGGCGTGGACGAAAACGATGTTAGACACAAGATTTATATTAAAATGTAACCGAGTTTACAAGTATTTAAAAACCCATTATTGAAAATCTCCGGTTAAGGCTGTCCATGGCCCGCCTTACTGTGTTGCGATTTGCAGTGTAGTGTAGTTAAATTAGGTTCCTGGAACTGTGGTAAGTAGTGTTTATTATTTATTGTGAAGATAAAGTTTTCAGTTTGTATAATTACGTAAACACCATGCCACGAAGAGTGGAGTATAGTTTCATTCTTCATAACACATGCCTGTGGAGAGATATGGGGACCAATTTACGACAGGGTCTGGGCGTCCGATAAGGAGGACAGCAAAGCCACTCTATTTTAGTTTGCATGTTATATTAAGCACTTATGATCTTTAATCATGTATAACGTATTACACAATATTATGGTACGTAGTACGCAAAGCAACATGAGGGTTATTCGTTATTATGCTGTAGTAAGCAGCTTGGGAGAAATGTATTGCTTTGTTATATCTGAGTAGTTCTTGGGTTAGCTGCATGTTTTGTGTACTGTGTGGCGTTATGTTTTGTGTACTGTGTGGCGTTATGTTTGTACAATACGAGGAATTCTAGCCACAGTTAATGGAATTACGTATTCAAGATAAAACTGACAGGAGACGTGTAAGGGAGGGGGCAGGGGCAGTCTATAATTTTGTTATCGCCTTAGCTAGGGATAAATTGCTGTGCCTCGACTGGGCCTTTTTTTTGTACTGTAGAAGAGAGTTTGTATAATGTATAAGATGTAGGACATTAGCATGCAAATTGAGCTTTATATCATTCCATGCACTCAACCAACATTGCTTCGGCAGTAACAAATTTTGATATCTTCTTGAGGGGCAGTAACAGTTATCTTAACACACCAAGGCGTTTATGATATTGAAACTTCAGAGTCCAACAGAATTTCTAGGGCAGAATTAATAATCAGTAACGATTCGATCCGAATGAGTATGTAATTTTAGTAAGGCATTACTATTGTTAAGACATGCGCGGATATAGTAAGTTGATTTTAAAATTTGTCGTGTTGAATAGGTTGGAGGGGGGGGGGTTATCGACTCGTTTTGCCCTCGGTTACTTCTGCGGTCGTCCTGATTTTCTTGTTTCCTCCGCCTTGACTTCAGGCTGTCTACCAGACCTGCCCTCTCAGTGTGTTCCCGGCGGATATCAAGTTTGTAACACTTGCAGGCTTCGCCGTGGTCTAGGATCAGATGGAGCTCTTACGATTCAGGGCAGGTTCTTATATAGCTCAGGGTCGTTGCTTCGATAGGTTTCCATTTAAATTCCGTATTTTATTACGTAGTTCCAATTAACGTAACCGATCCCCTTTTCCAGAATGATGATAGTTCAGTAACTTGCGCAGGTACGGAATTTTACCGAAGGTACCGCTACGTAGTTTGGGGCTTAGTTGATGTTACTTTGTTGCGGGGTTCAAGTCAGGCATATTATATGTAAATAATATGTATATACAATATATATGATACATATGTAATACCTATATTATATGTGTAATGTTTATATCGCTGATTTGTCGTGAGAATAAGCGTCTGTGATAACGAGTAGTGAGTTTTTATGGTTAACCACCTTGAACTTCAAACCAAGTGATTGTGGCAAAATAATTGTCTCTTCTAAACGTCCAGACCGGTCCCGAAACACGTTGGAGAAGTGAAAAATTTCTTGCTTTTCCAGGAAAAATCCTTGGCATCAATCAGCTGTCTCCTTGCGCACCTGGATTTTACAGTTCTGCAGTGCGGACTCTGTACCTTATCAAGGAATCAACTCGAAAAACTTCCAAGGTTGATTAAATGTTTTACTCAGTGACCGTTTCAGTTCCTGAAATTAGAGAGTAATGGTGATAGGTGAATGAATGAATGAGTGAGTGGATAGGGGTGCAACGTGGAATGACACTGACAGGGGAAAACGGAAGTACTCGGACAAAAACCTGTCAGAGTTTCACGTTATCCGCCAACAGTCCGGCACAGATTGCCCTGAGATCGAACTCAGTCCTGCGCGGTGAGATGCCGGTTAATAGTTGCATGAGCCATGGCATGGTCTGAGTTTGGTTCGTTCTGTATTGCGTCGTGTTTATTAATATCTCATGTGATATCTTAGAAAAGCATAAGAGAGGCAGGAGAAAGCACGGTGAGAGGGCGTGGACTAGATCAATCTAGCTCAGGATAGGGACAAGTGGTGGGCTCTGGTGAACGCGGTAATGAACCTTCGGGCTCTATGCTACACGGGTAATTTCTTAACGCGCTGAGGAACCATTAGCTTATCCAGAAGGACTGAGCTGTTTGAAGTTTCTGGCGCAGCTCACTGCTGCTGCATTTGCGCACAACCTGGTCCGATCTGGTTTCAGTAAGCAAAAAGGTGTTACAAACTGCGAATTCCTGGCATGCCGTTCCTCTCTTACCTAAGGCCATTTAGCTCCTGTGTATCATATCACGCATATCTGATTCTTATACTGAAATTAGTTACGATGCCTTCGCATTTTTATAACATCGCTGACTTCATCTACATTCATTTACATACCTAATTGCGTCAGATGCCACGTGATATTGCCAAGCTGTTTTGCAGTGTTCAGACACATTATTCAAATTGAAATCTTCAGCAGTGGCGTAGAAGAATACGGAATTCAGTGCTAATAACATCTGAAGATCCACTGCAAAAGCTGCAAACCTCGTGTGCGTGCTATTGTACTGGTTTTTCCTGTATCTGGACACCAGATGGAAGAAATTTTCCAATGAAAGTGTTAGATGGTAGTGAAATATATATTTTATAAGAGTGATGCGCCATCTTTTTAACCGCAGTCCTTTAGGACACGAATTATTTGGCGAAGTGCCACACAGAGATTTCCGAACATTAATATACGGTTACCTGAATTGTATTTATTGTATTCGTATCTGGATTAAATTACGAAGAATTATATAACTTTTTAAAGAATTAATACTGATTCATTTGTTTGTTGTCGATAGAATTTGTACACAGCTGATGATCATTATATCTCAAGGATCTAAAGACTCTTTGGGCCACTTCGGAAAGGGTCCAGGCCCGCAGGATGTGTGTGTCTGTTTTATATCATAGGCAATTGTGCCCTAGGATGCTATGTGTTCCTGGGTTTCCTCAGTTCCTCTGTGTTAGTGTGTCCGCCGTTAAGTGCCTTCGTAACGACAGGCGGTGAGATTTAAAACTGCCACGCGTCTCTACCATGGCCTATATCGGCGTCATTGTGGACACGGAGAAGAGATTTCAAAGAAAAGCAAAGTTCACCCTAGAACAGGCCACCAAGGCCCAGAGGTGGAGTAGAGTTGTAACTGAACTCTTTCTTTAACCTCGGCGCTAGATGGGGTTGTGGTCAACGCACCCCCCGGCCGCTTTACCCCTGGGAAAGACCCGATACCCATTGTATGGGAGGCTGGATGGGCCCCAGGGCCGGTCTGGACGGGTGCGGAGAATCTCGCCCCCCCCCCCCCCGGGGTTCG
>Ga0123353_10016241_pt1 | contig 10870 bp, 10 predicted proteins | sample TergutLab28metaG_3_FD_92763 | JGI IMG/M metagenome (GOLD analysis project Ga0123353, IMG submission 92763) | Labiotermes labralis P3 segment gut microbial communities from Petit-Saut dam, French Guiana - Lab288 P3 | ecosystem: Host-associated > Arthropoda: Insects > Digestive system > Gut ... | reverse complement strand
CAGCATGTTGCGCAGGGCGTTGCCTTCCTTGTCGACCACCAGGCAGCCCATCATGATGTCGCTGAAGCTCACGCAGGCGATGTCCGCCGCCGGCACGCCGCTGCGCTCCAGCAGCTCGCGGGTGCAGGCGCACACCGCCTGCCACCACTGCGCCGGGTCGTGCTCCACCGCGCCGTCGAAGGGGTAGTGCGTGGGGTACGCGCTCACGATGCTGCTGGCGATGTTGCCCTCCAGGTCGTAGAGGGTGGCCTTGTTGCCGCTTGTGCCCAGGTCATGGGCCAGTATGTACTGCATGCTTTCCTCCGTTTTACAACTCCAACATGGACAGCGTCGCCGGCAGCTCGTGGGCGGTGTTCACCTTGGTGTCGTCGGTCACCAGGTCAAAGCAGGAGGCCACGATCATGCCGTTCCACACGATGGGCTCGCCGGGCTGATCGAGCCCGCCGTCCAGGCCGTCGCAGTCGGGGCTCTGGGCGATGCGCTCCAGCCGCCCATCTGGGTACATCTTGCAGATGGCGTTGACGTTAAAGTCGGCGATGTACATGTTGCCGTCATCGTCGAACACCATGCCGTCGGTGCTCACGAGCTGGCTGGGATCCTTGGCGAAGGGCTTGTTCTCCTTCACGCTGCCGTCGGGGTTAAAGGTGATGCGGTAGATCTCGCCGTCGCCAAAGTTGCCCACATACAAATTCCCTTCCTTGTCGAAGGCGATGCCGTCGGCGCCGTACTGCACCTTGGGGTTCTCGGTTACAAAGGTGGCGATGATGTGCTCGTCGTCCAGGGTGTTGCTCACCTCGACGTCCTGTTCATCGAGGCCGAAGCGGTACACGCAGCTCACCAGCTTGCCCGAAGGGTGCGCCACCTTGCTGAGCATGCTCTGGGTAAGGTACATGTAGCCGCCGCGGATGCGCACGCCGTTGGGGTGCTCCATGTTCTTGGCCACCGTTACCCACTTTTTGATGTTGCCCTCATCGTCCACGGTCACCTTGAGCATGCGGCCCTTGAAGGCCAGCTCGGGTGCGCCGCTCCAGCCCTGGTTGTCGCAGATGTACAGGTTCCAGTCCTCGTCGAAGTCGATGCCCATGTTGCGGGCCACCCCGGTTTCGGGATGCAGCGGCACCTCAAACCACTTGGAGATGTTGCGGGCTTTGTCGAAGCGCACCACCACGCCGGGCTGCCCGTCCGCGAAGTTGGGGCAGGAGAGCACCAGGTTGCCGTGGCGGTCGATGGCCATGCTGTCCGGCGTGGTGATATAGTCGGGCAGCAAGGCGAAAAGTTTGGGTGGTTTCATGGCGGTCGCTCCTCTCTAATACGAAATCACGATCTTTTTGGTGGTGGGCAGCCGCTTTTCCACAAGATCAAAGGCCTCGGTGATGCGCTCGAAGGGAATCACGTCGGAGATAAAGGCCATAGGGTCGAGGATGCCGGCGTTGATCCAGGCCATCACCTGGCGATGGGCCTGGTATTCCTCGATCTTTAGCGGGAACTGCAAAAACTGCAGCGTCCAGTTGTAGGGGCCGCCGCTCCAATCCAGCCGCATGTCCAGCTCGGCGCTGATGCCGTAACAGCAAATCTTGCCGTTGTACTTCACCAGCTTCATGGCCTGGTTGATCAGCGCGTTGACGCCCACCGCGTCCACGATGTTGTCCGCGCCGCCGGGAAACAGCTTGCGGATCTCGGCCTGTACATCTTGCCTTTGGCTGTTGATCACCACGTCCGCGCCCATGCGGGCGGCTTGGGCTGCCTTGTCGTCGTAGATGTCTATGGTCACCACCGGGCCCATGCCCAACAGCTTGGCAAAGCGGGTAAAGCACAGGCCCACCGGCCCCGCGCCGTAGATCACGATGTTTTCGTTGGCCTGCAAGCCGAAGCGGCGCATGGCGCTGAGCACCTCGCGGAAGGTGACGATCATGGACGCGCCCACCGGGTCCACCTCGTCTTGGGGGCCGATGATGGTTTGGGCCCAGCAGCCCTCGTCGTAGCCCGGCGTGCCCGGGCCCTGGCCGGCCAGCGCGAACGCGCCCTCGTCGCCCACCACGGCATACTCGCAATACCCGCCCCAGCCGGAGAAGTAACCGTCTTGCGCGGCATACAAAAAGGGCAGCAGCACCACGTCGCCCACCTTGTACTTGGTAACGCGCCTGCCCACCTCCACCACGCGGCCCACCCCCTCGTGGCCCAGGAGCAGCGGATAGTCGTGCATGTTTTTAAACGTTCCATGGATCAGCTTGCCGTCGGTGCCGTTGCACACGCCGCAGCTCAGGGTCTTTACCAGCGCTTGGCAATCCCCGAAGGCCGGCATCGAAAGCTCGGGCGTGCTGAGCTTCCCCGCCTTGTCTACCGCGAGTCCCCGCATCTCTCTTCCCTCCATTGCTGTTTTCTTCGCTGCGCATTATCTGTACAACTCGATACTGAACTTGTTGCGGTCGCCCCGGTAGCGGGCCACCGAATACTCCACGGGCAGGTCGGCCTCGGTGTAGCCGGTGGTCTTTACCAGGCAGATGGCGCTGCCGCTCTCTATGTGCAGCAATTCGGCCTCGCGGCGGCTGGCGTTGGCGGCCTCGATCTCGCGATGCACCCGGCACACCCGCGCGTTGTACAGGGTTTCCAGCCGCTCGTACAGCGAGCCGCGCTCCAGGTCCTGCTCGAGCATCGCCGGGAAGCGGGCGTAGGGCAGGTGGGTATCGACGCTCACCACCGGCTCGCCGTCGCCGAAGCGCAGGCGCATCAGCAAAATCAGCGGCTCGTCGGGCTCCAGGCGCAGCTGTTCGTTGATCCGCCGCACCCCGGGCACCTTGCGCAGCGACAGCACCTTGGTGGTGGGGGTCAGCCCCTTCTGGCGCATCTGGTTGTTGAAGCTCTCGAGCTTTTGCAGGAAGCGCACGTCGATCTTGGGACGGGAAACGAAGGTGCCCCTGCCCTTTTGCCGGGTAAGCCAGCCCTCGGACACCAACTCGCTGAGGGCCTGGCGCACCGTGGGGCGGCTGACGCCCAAGTGTGCGCACAGCTCGTTCTCGGGGGGCAGCATGTCGCCCTCCTTCAGCGCGCCGGAGTCGATCAGCCCCTGCACGCGCAGCTTGAGCTGATAATACAGCGGAATGGGCGTCTCCTTGTCCACGGCGAATCGCTCAAAATCGGTCATAACGTCCCCCTTTAGCAACTCCTTGCCAAAACGTCCAGCAAATTCTGCGCCGCCATCATGCCCATGTTCTCCACGGCGCCCTGGGTGGACGCCGCGCAGTGGGAGCCCATCACCAGGTTGTCCAGCCCGTACAGCGCGTCGTCGGCGGGCGGCTCCTGGGCAAAGGCGTCCACCCCCGCGGCGTAGATGGCGCCCCCGCGCAGCGCCCGCACCAGCGCCGCCTCGTCCACCAGCCCGCCCCTGGCGGTGTTCACCAGCACGGCGGTGGGCTTCATCATCGCAAACTGGTCCTCGCCGATCATGTGGCGGGAGGCGTCGGTGAGGGGCAGGTGCAGCGAGATAAAGTCGCACGCGCGGTAGATCTCCTCGGGCTCGGCGTAGGCGATGCCGTGGCTTTGCGCGTACGCCGCGTCCCAGTACAGATCGTAAGCGAGCACCCGCATATTGAACCCGGCGGCGCGCCGGGCCAAGCCCTTGCCGATGGCCCCCAAGCCCAGGATGCCCAGGGTCTTGCCCCAAATGTCCAGGGAGGTCACCTTGCCCCAGTCCCGCCGGCGGCACCGGGCGTCGATGAACACCAGCTTGCGCGCGCAGGCCGCCATCAGGGCAAAGGCGTAGTCGGCCACGGCGTCGGCGTTGGCCCCGCCGGTGATGCGCACCGGGATGCCCAACTCCTCGGCCCGCGCGATATCGATGTTGTCGGTGCCCACCCCGTACTTCGAAATCGCCCTGAGACCCTTGGCGGCGTCGAGCACGCGGGCGCTGAGGGGATCCACCCCCACGATCACGCCCACCGCGCCGGCCAGGTGCGCGCACATCTCTTCCTCGGTGAGGATGCGGCCCACCGGGTTCATGGCCACGGTGTAGCCGGCCCGCTCCAGCAGGCCCACCGGATCCCCCGCCTGCCCAAAGCTGCGGGGCGTGGCCAGTATCTTGTTCATGGCCCGTCCCCTCCGGCCCGCTTGGGGTTGTCCACCAGCGTCGGCGTCCCGCCCCGGTCCACCACCAGCTTGCGGAATCCTTCGGTTTCGATGGCGCCGTAGTTGTGGCCCGCGTCCCCGCGGAACGCGAAGAAGGTAACCAGCTTCTCGGCGCCGGTGTTCACGCTGCGGTGGGCGTAGCGCTTGGGCACGTACAGCGCCTGGCCGGGGACAAACGCAAAGAAGGCGGTGTCGCCCTCCGGGCTCTCGATGAGCATGCCGCCCTTACCGGCCAGGCAGTAGTACACCTCGGCGGTGTCCAGCACGGTGTGGAAGTGCCCCTTGGTCATAAAATACTCGTCGCCCACCTTGCCGGGGTACACGATGGAGGTGCCGAACGCCAGGTCGCCGGGGTGTTCGGGCGCGCCCAGCTCGTAGAATTCGTACGCCAGCGGATCTCCCTCCACTACCTGCCGGGCGGCGGCCTCGGCGTCATGGTACATATCCTGCATTTGCGAAAGCCGCCGCTTGGTGGACACCGCCCCGTGGGACGCCCCCGTGTCCAGCGCGAAATCCAGCAAGAAGCCCCGCGTCCAATCGAGTTGCCGTGTCATGCTCTTCCTCCGATCATTTCAGAATCATTTTAGAATCAATTCTGAGGCAATATCGCTCATGCGCTGCAAAACCTCGCCCTCGATGCGCACATCGAACACCTCGGCGATCACCTGGGTCCAGCCGTGAATGAAGTAGACCCAGCCGTCCTCCACGTGCAGGCGGCGCTCCTCGGCCTGCTTTTGCGCCTGATGCATAAAGATCAGGTCGCCCCGGTAGTTGATTTCCCACACCAGGCTGTGCTCCGGATAGCGCACGGCGTCGCCGGTGGGCGAGCCCGACGCGTCCTTGCCCAGGCCGGTGGCGTTCACCACCAGCGAATGGGGGGGCAGGGTGGCGATCAGCGCGTCGTTGTCCGCCGGGGCGCTCTGGTGCCTGTACGCGAATTCCACGCGGGGGTTGAGCCCGTCGAGTATGTGCCGGGCCGACTCCAGCCGGGGCAGGCTGCGGTTTACGATCGTGATCCGCCGGGGCATGTTCTCGCCAAACTTCTCTTGCGTCAGGTACAGCGACATCGCCAGAGCGCTGCCGCCCGCGCCCAGGAGCAGCACCTCTCCGCCGTGATCCTTCCAATGGTTCGCCGGCACAAAGTGCTCCATGGCCAGCCCGCTGGAGATCGGATCCTTGGCGTGCACGCGGAAGGCGCCGCCGCGCTTGGACAGGGAGGATACCTCGCCTAGCTTCCGGGCATAGGGGTCGATGTAGTCGAATTGGCCGCGGCAGGCGGCGAACAGGTCCAGCTTGTGGGTGGTGACCAGCGCGCCCAGGGACAGCGGATCGCCCTTGATGAAGTCCACCACCGCGCGGTACTGCTCCGCCGGGGCGTGGGGCGGCAGGTCGAAGCCCCGGATCACCGCGCCGCCCAACCCCAGGGCCTCCGCCCAGCGCGGGAACACCCGCATGATGGACGACTTCCCCGTGGTGACGCCGATAAAGTAGATGGTTGGCCGGTCCGCCGGTGTAAAATCAAACATGGGGTCACTCCTCATTCTGTTTTTCCCCTTTTCCAAACCCTGGCCGGGTTCTGCACAAATATCTGCAATGCCTGGCTCTCCCCTACGCCGCCGGCGCATAGGGCGGGCAGGAAGGTACGCAGTATGTAGTCGAGGCCGGGGGCCCCGCCGTAGCCGGCAAGGCGCTGCCTGGTGACATCCAGGCCGGCCAGCAGCGAGCCGCCGAAGCCCGCGTCCACCATGTGGCGGATGATGGCGATCTCCCGCGCGTCGCCGTGGTACTTGGGCCGGGCGATGGTGTCGTACTCCAGGGCGACGCCCCGCGCGCACACCGCCTCGTGTACCTCCAGATCGGGCACGGCCCGGTCCATGTGGCAAAACACGGCGCGCTCAGCCGGCAACCCGCAACCGGCCAGAAAGCCGGCCAGCGCCAGCGGGTCGGCGCCGCGCTCGATGTGGGCCATCAGGGGCGCGCCGGCGGCCACGGCCGCCCTTGCCGCGGCCCGGAACAGCACAGCCGGCCTTCCGGCCAGGGGCCCGGGCTCCAGCGCGGTTTTGACCAGGCCTGCACAGAATTCGCTGCGCTCGGCAGGAAACCCTTCATCGCCGGCGTCATCTCCGTCGAGATACATGCCGAACAAAAGCTCCTCGGTAAACAGCGCGGCCAGCCGATCCTCTTCGGCGTCAAAGATCCAGTGTCCGGGCGGATAGAACCCCGGCCGGTGAAAGCCGGTGGAGGCGATCACGTGCACGCCGGCCTCTTGCGAGAGCGCGTACAGCGTGGCGGCGTTGCGCCCCGCGCCCACCGGCTGGGCGTCGACCACCGCCCGCCCGCCCGCCAGGCGATACGCCCGTAGGTCCACGAGGGTGCGGGCCGCGTCGTCGATGGCCAGCGACGGCGCGACGGCGCGGACGTGCGCACTTTCGACGCTCAGGTGCTCGTGGCTCTGGCAAAAGCCCAGCGCTTCGGGCGCGATGGCGCCGCCCACAGTGACAATAACATCGCTTTGCATCGCTATTTGATCACCACGCCCCGGATGGAACGGTCCACCGAAATGGTGACCGCCCCCAACACGAAGAAGCCGAACACGATATCCTGCCAGTAGGCGTCCACGCGCATAAAGTTTAGGCCGTTGCGGATGATGGACACGGTAAACACGCCCAGCACCGTGCCCAGCACGCCGCCCCGCCCGCCGGAAAGGGCGGTGCCGCCCAGGGCCGCCGAGGCCACGATGAGCAGCGTAAACGGCGCGCCCTCCGTGGGGGACGAGCTGCCCAGCTTGGCCGCCAAAAAGTAGCCGCCGATGGCCGCGCAGACGCCGGTGATCATAAACACGATGATCTTGGTGCGGTCCACCGGGATGCCGGCGACGCGGGAGGCGCGCTCGTTGCCGCCGATGGCCAGCAGCCCCCTGCCAAAGGAGGTGCGCGACTGAAACACGTAGAGCACCAGCACCCAGCCCAGCGCCAGGATCAGCGGCAGGCCCACCACGCCGAAGGCAATCTTGTTCCACCCGACCCCGCCCCACATCGCCTTGGCCACCGACACCGACCTAGGGGTAATGAGAAACGCCACCGACTGCCACAGCGACATGAAGCCCAAGGACGCGATAAAGGAGGGCACCTTGAGCTTGACGTGCACAAGGCCCAGCGTGAGCCCGGCCAAAGCGCCGAAGGCGATCACCGCCAGCAGCGCCGCCACCGAGCCCAGGGCCGGCGAGGCGAGCTGCGTGCCCAAGCCGTTGAGGATCTGCACGGTGATCACGTTGGCCACCGAGCACACCGCCCCCATCGACAGGTCGATGGAGCCCAGCAGCAGCACCAGCGTCATGCCCGCGGCCATGATGATCAGCGGCGCGGAGTCGCTCAGCAGCGTGCGGAGGTTGGCCGGCCCCAAGAACATCGGATTGCTGCTGTAAAAGAAGATCACCAGGATAACGATGGCGGAGAAGCTAAAGTACTTGATAAAGTTTTCGCGGAAGCGCATGCGCTTCCCCAGGTCCGTTGCGGTATGTTGGCTCATCGCTCTCTCCTCCTACATCATCAGGCTGACGACGTCCACTTGGCTGGGCTTGCTGTCGGCGTCGGCGGAAAACTCGCCGGTCATCAGGCCGTCCTTCATCACCAGCACGCGGTTGCTCATGCCGATGCACTCGTCGAGGGTATCGCCCAGCAGGATCACCGCCTTGCCCTCGCGCATCATCTCGCGGATCAGGCCGTAAATCTCTTCCTTGGCGCCCACATCCACGCCCCGGGTGGGGTGGTTAAGGATCAGTATCTCGCACTCGCTGGCCAGCACCCGCGAAAACACCGTCTTTTGCTGGTTGCCGCCGGAGAGCTGCATCAGCAGCACCTTGGGCCCGCCGGTTTTGATGCGCAGCCGCTCGATCCAGCGCAGCGCCTGGGCGCGGACGCGGGCGATGGACACGAACCCGCGCTTGGACACCAGCTCCTGGTTGGAGGCGGCGATGTTGTTTTCCACCGACAGCGTGCGCACGATGCCCTCGGCCAGCCGCTCCTTGGGGATCATCAGCACGCCGGCCTCCCGGGCCTTGGCGGGGGAAGCGAAGCGCGTTTTCTGGCCGCGGATCAGCACCTCCCCGGCGGTGGGCCTCTGATCGCCGCAGATCACCTCGCAGATGTCCTCCTTGCCGGAACCCACCACCCCGCACATGCCCAGCACCTCGCCCCGGTGCAGCTTGAAGTTCACATCCTTAAACACGCCGGAGAGCCCCAGGTTCTTGGCCTCCAACACCACCTCGTCGCTGGGCTTGATCTGCTGATCGAGCTGATAGTACTCGCTGGAGGTGGTGCGCCCCACCATCATTTCGTACAGCATGGGTTCGGTGGCCTCGGCGGTCTGCACCGCGCCCACGCTGGCCCCGTCTTTGTACACGTAGATGCGGTCGGTGATCTCCAGCACCTCGTCGAGGCGGTGGGACACGAACACCACCGCGTGGCCCCGCGCGGCGATCTTGCGCATCTGCACAAACAGGTTTTGGGCCTCCTCCTCGCTGAGCACCGAGGTGGGCTCGTCGAGCAGGATCATGCAATTGGCGCCGCCCGCGTGCTGGGTAACGTTCATCACCTTGGCGATCTCGATCATCTGCCGGGTGGCAAAGTTGAGGGTGTTCACCTTTTTGCGCGGGTTGATGTCGCGCACATCCACCTCTTCCAGCACGCGCTGGGCCTCGCGGTACATCCGCGGCCAGTTGACGAAGCCGTACTTGCGAAAGTTGTTTTCGTACCCAAAGAACAGATTCTGGCCCACGCTAAGGCTCACAATCAGCGACTGCTCCTGGAACACCATGCCCACGCCCTTGCGGTTGGCGTCCATGGGGTTCTTGGGCTCGTAGAGCTGGCCGTTCATGATCATGGAGCCGGAGTCTTGATCGTCCGCGCCGATGATGATCTTGAGCAGCGTGGATTTGCCCGCGCCGTTCTCCCCCACCAGGCCCACGATCTCGCCCTGGCGCACCTCCAGATCCACGCCCTTGAGCGCGTGGGTGGCCCCATAGTGTTTTTGTATGTCCTTTGCGCTAAAGCAAATGTTGCGCTCTTTGCTTGGCGCTTTGATTTGATCTTTTTTGCTCATCCCTCACCCCTCCTCACTTGCTGATGACCTTGGGTCCACGCGCCACGGTAAGCGCCACAGCCGCAAGGATGATCAGGCCTTCGATGCCGGTTCTGATGTATTGGTTCACGCCCATCAGCAGCAGGCCGTTGGCCAGCACCGTCATCACCAGCACGCCCACGATGGTGTGGATCACGCCGCCCTTGCCGCCCGACAGCGAGGTGCCGCCCACCACCACCGCGGCCTGGGCCGGGAACATCATCCCCTCGCCCACCATCACCTCGCCCATGCCCAGGCGGATGCCCCAGAGCACCCCGGCGATGCCGAAGCAGATGCCGGCCAGCACGAACACCATCACCTTCACCTTGTTGACGCTCACGCCCACGGCGCGCAGGATGGTTTCGTCGGTGCCCACCGCGTAGATGTAGCGGCCGAAGGCCGTGTATTCCTGCACAAAGATGCACACCAGCAGCACCGCCAGCGCCACCCACGTAATAAAGGGGATACCCAGGAAGGTGACCTTGGGCAGCGCCGCCAGCACCGGATCGAGGATGGTGGGGGGCTGGCCGGAATAAGAGAGCAAGCCGACTCCCTTGCACACATACATAAACGCGAAGGAAACCAGGAAGGAAGGTACCCGCAAATATACGTGGATGAGGCCGATGAGCAGGCCCACCAGCAGGCTGGCCCCCACGGCGATCAGCACGCCGAATATGCCAAAGTCATTGGGCAGGCGGTTGTTGAGCACAAGCGCGCCCAGAATCGCGCACGACATGCCCACGGTGCCGTTGATGGAAAGGTCGATGCCGCCGATCATGATCACAAAGGTAAGGCCGATGGCCACCACCAGCGGAATGGCCAACTGATTGAGGATGGCAACCATGTTGCTGACCGACGCAAAGGCGCTGCCGCAAACCACGGCAAAAAACAGGATCATGCCCAGCAAGACCAGCATGGGCGCGTACCGCATGATGCGCTCCCTTTGCCCCTCTTGCCGCACCCTTGCCGCAAACTCTTCGGTAATGGTCATGGCCGCCAGTTGCTTTGCCGCCATATTCTCGCTCCAATCTGGTACAGTAGGAAGAATGCAGAAGAGGGAGCAGGGAACTCCTTGGCGCCCTGCTCCCTCCGGGTCAATCGGTGATTTGATTCACATTAGTCGGCCTTGGCGTAGAAGGGCTTGGAGAAGTCAAACACGGGGGCGCTGGTCAGTACCTCTTCGGCGTTGTCAATGGTCACCAGCACCGAGGGGGTGGCAAACTCGCGATACTCGGCGGGCAGCTCGGCCACATCGATCAGGCCGGTCCACGCGGCATAGCAGATCGCCAGGGTGAAGCCGCCCTGCAGGTAGCCGTTGGAGGAAACCGTGGCCACCGCGTAGCCGTCGCGCACCGCTTCCACGATGTCCGGGATGGCGTCTACGCCGACCACGCCCACCGTGCCCTTGAGGCCGGCCTTGTCGAGGGCCTGGATGGCGCCCAGGGCCATGTTGTCATTGGCGCACCACACGCCGCCCACGTCGGGATACGCGCTCAGCCAGGTCTCCACCAGGGCCAGCGCCTCGTGGGTGTTCCAGTTGCCGGTGTCCCAGGTGCCCTCGGTAACGATGTCGGGATACTCGGCCAGCGCCTGCTCCAGGCCGATCCTGCGGTTGATGGCGGCGGTGTTG
>Ga0123353_10016240_pt1 | contig 10870 bp, 10 predicted proteins | sample TergutLab28metaG_3_FD_92763 | JGI IMG/M metagenome (GOLD analysis project Ga0123353, IMG submission 92763) | Labiotermes labralis P3 segment gut microbial communities from Petit-Saut dam, French Guiana - Lab288 P3 | ecosystem: Host-associated > Arthropoda: Insects > Digestive system > Gut ... | reverse complement strand
TAGATGGTGCCCCGACCGCTCGCCGCCTCCCACTCCGGTGTCGCCGCGCAGGAGCGGCAGACGAGCCGCGGGTAGTGCTGCGCGGTGCCGCACGCAGGGCAGCGCTGGATCAGCAGCGTGCCGTCGTAGGCGGCCCGGAAGTAGGTGGCGCTGACGGGGTCGAGGTCCGGGACCGGCTTGACCCATGTGTCGGCGACGTCGACGACGTCGAGGGTCCCCTGCCGGCCGTGGATGTTCTCGGTTGCCATCTGTCTCAACTGCCTTTCCCGAGGATGGTGACGCCGATCGTGGAGAACCAGCCGCCGGAGCCGGCGGCGAGCGCCACCTCGCAGTCCGGGACCTGCACCTCGCCGGCCTGACCGCGAAGCTGCCGGACGGCCTCGATCAGCAGGAAGATGCCGCGCAGCCCCGGGTGGCAGGCCGACAGGCCGCCGCCGTCCGTGTTGACGGGCAGCCTGCCGCCCGGCCGGAGGTTGCCGTCCTCGGCGAACGCGCCTCCCTCGCCGGGCTTGCAGAAGCCCAGGCTCTCCAGCAGGAGGATGACCGTGATGGTGAAGCTGTCGTAGAGCATGGCCATGTCCACGTCGTCCGGGGTGAGCCCCGCTCGCGCGAACGCGTCCGGGCCCGATCGCGCCCCCGCCGTCGTGGTCACGTCCGGCGCCTGCGAGATGTTCCAGTGATTCTGGCGGGCGGCCGTGCCGAGGATCGAGACGTACGGCTGCCTGAGGTCGCGGGCGCGTTCCTCGGTGGTCACGATGACCGCACCGCCGCCGTCGGTGATGGCACAGCAGTCGTACAGGTGCAGGGGATCGGCGATCATGCGCGAGTTCAGCACGTCGTCGACCGTCAGCGGCTTGCGGTAGATGGCCCGGGGATTGTGGGCGGCGTACTCACGGACGGCGACGGCCACGCTCGCGAGCTGCTCGGGAGTGGTGCCGTACTCGTACATGTGGCGCTGGGCGGCCATCGCATAGGCCGCGACCGTCGTCTTCCCGTAGGGCTCCTCGTACGCCGCGCCGCCGACGGGTTTGCGGCCGTACGCCGTGCCGAGGCTGCGTCCCATCCGCGTCAGCAGGTCGCTGCCGTAGGTCAGGAGGATCGTGTCCGCCATCCCGGAGCGAATCGCGGCCTCGGCGTGCTGCACCTGGAACTCGTAGGCCGATCCGCCGGTGTACGTGCCCTCGATCCACCGCGGATCGAGGCCGAGGTACTCGGCCGTCTCCGGGAGGTCGACGCCCGGGACACCGGGGATCCACGCCTCGGCGCATCCGAATCCGTCGATGTCGTCCTTGGCGAGTCCTGAGTCGGCCAGGGCGCGTTGCATGGCCTGGGCCTGGTGCCCGAGCGCGTCGAGGTGGGGTGCCTTGGGGCCGTCGGACAGTCCGATGCCGGCGATGACCGGGGTTCGGTCGGGACGTGTCACAGGTCAACTCCTCTTGTGGTTGCGGAGTTCGTGCTTCTGGATCTTGCCGGAGGCGGTCATGGGCAGCTCCGGGAGCACCTGCCACGAGGTGGGGATCTTCTGCTTGGCGAGCTTGGCCCCGTCCAGGTACGCCGCCATCTCGGCGTCGCCCGGCCAGTCGTGGCCGGCGGCCAGGGTGACGAACGCTCCGACGACTTCACCGAGCCGCTCGTCCGGCAGTCCGACGACGGCCGCCATCTCGACGGCGGGGTGCCGCTGGATCAGCTCCTCGATGTCGCGGGCCGAGAACTTCTCGCCGGCCCGGTTGATGATGTCCTTGGTGCGTCCCGTGATGCTCACGCGGCCGCACGCGTCGACCCGGCCGAGGTCGCCGGTGTAGAACCAGCCCTCCTCGTCCATCTGCTCCCGGGTGAGGGCCGGGTCGGTGTAGCCGAGGAGGGCCTGCGGTCCCCGGATCCGCAGCTCGCCCTCATCGCCGGGCGGGAGCGGTCTGCGTGCGGAGTCGACCGCCTGGATCTCGCTGCCCGGAACGATGGCGCCGTCGTAGTCGGCCCGGACATCGAGCGGTTCGGTGGGTGCGACCCACGAGACTCCCCCGCCGGTCTCCGTCATGCCGTAGCCGCGCAGCGCCGTGATCCCGACCTCGCCGGCCTGCCGGATCAGGTCGGGGGCGGTCGAGGCGCCCCCGGACATGAACACGGTGATGGGGTGTCCGGTCCCGACGCCCTCGCGATGGGCCGCGACCAGGTCGTGCAGGAACACCGAGGCGGCCGTGGTGAAGGTGCAGCCCTCGCGCTCGATGATGCGCGCCGCCTCCGCCCCGTTCCAGGTCGGCATCACCACGATCTTGGCCCCGACGGACGCGGGCCAGACGACACCGGCGACGAAGCCCGCCAGGTGCGAGAGGGGCGACGCGCAGAAGAAGACGTCCTTCGCGCCCAGCGACATGGTGTGGCGGATGCTGCGCGCGTTCGACACGAACCCCTGGCCGGTGAGCCGTACGCCCTTCGGCGCCGATGTCGTCCCCGAGGTGTACAGCATCAGCGCGCACTTCTCGGGTTCGAGCGGGTCCGGGAGGGAGACCGGCGGCCGCGGGTCGTCCCGCCGGGAGAAGGGGCGCCAGCCGGGCCGCGGCTCGTCCATGTCCACGCAGAAGCGGGCCACCTGTCCCCATGAGGCGCCGGCGAGTATGCCGTCCAACTCGTCGGCGGGGCGCCGGCCGCGGTTCTCGGCGATCGAGATCACCGCGCGCGGCTTGCAGTCGTACACGATGTGCGCCATCTCGTGCTCGCGGTAGATGGGCACGACCGGGACGTTGACCGCACCGATGCGGAAGGCCGCGACCTGGGCCACCAGAGCTTCGGCCAGGTTCGGCAGCTGGATGAGGACACGGTCGCCGCGGACGACTCCGGCCTCGACGAGGTGCGCGGCGAGCACGTCGGCCCACGCGGCGAACTCGCCGTAGGTGAGCCGGAGGTCCCCGATCACGAGGAACTCGCGGTCCGGCGTGCGCTCGGCGACGTCGAAGACCCACCAGCCGAGGCGTTCGGAGGTCCAGTAGCCGTGGTCGCGGTAGTAGGTCTCGCGGTCGGACTTCGTCGTCAGCGCGGGAGCAGACATGCCCGTTCCTCTCGTCGCGAACTGTGCGGACGGCGGTTTGCGAGGCCGTTCACGCGAAGTGGTTAGCCATGTGTAACATCGGCTCCATCCGAGCGCAACGGATCCGGCCAATCTCTTTACCTCGCTAATTAAATGTGTTTCAGTGCCGAATGATCACCTGCGGGCATCGCGCAAGCCGAGCCCCACGGGCACGGAGAAGAAGGGCGAGCAATGGACGAACTGAAGGGGAAGGTCGCCGTCGTGACCGGCGCCGGCCAGGGCATCGGGCGCGCCGAAGCGCGAGCACTCGCGCGGGCGGGTGCCCATGTGATCGTGAACGACGTGGGTCGCACGCCCGACGGACGGCCGGCCGCGGAAGAGGTCGTCGAGGAGATCCGCGCCGCCGGTGGGAGCGCCGAGCCCAACGGGGACGACATCTCCACCTGGGACGGCGCCGAGCGTCTCATCGGCCAGGCGGTGGGCGTCAGGGGCAAGGTGGACTTCCTGGTCTGCAACGCCGGGATCATCCGCGACCGGACCATCGTCAACATGTCCGAAGCCGAGTGGGACGCGGTGATGGCCGTCCATCTCAAGGGGCACGCCGGTCCCCTGCACTTCGCGGCCGCCCACTGGAAGGCGCTGTACCAGGAGACCGGTGAGCAGGTCGACGCGAGCGTGGTGACCACGTCCTCGGAGGCCGGGCTCTACGGCAACTTCGGGCAGGTCAACTACTCGGCCGCCAAGGCCGGCATCGTCGCCCTCACGCAGGTCGCGGCACGCGAGTTGGCACGGTACGGGGTACGCGCCAACGCGATCTGCCCCCGGGCGCGGACCGGCATGACGGAAGGGGTCGTCGAGGGGATGGATCCCGCCGAGGGGTCGGTCGACGAGTGGGACCCCGAGAGCGTCGCGGCGCTCACCGCCTTCCTCGGCTCGGAGCACTCGCGGGCGATCACGGGCCAGGTCTTCGTCGTCCACGGCCCGACCGTGTCCCGCATGCGGGAGTGGACGCCCGCGGACGAGATCACCGGGACCAAGGCGCTGCGGCTGGAGGACATCATCAGCCGGCGCGAACTGCTCGGCTCGGCCAGGGACACCACGGTCGTGGACTTCGCGGAGGCTTCCGCGCGGTCGGGCCGCGTGGCCCAGGTCTGATCGGACGTCAGCAGGCCCGCGAGACGGCGGCCGGACCCGTGGGGCCCGGCCGCCGTCCCAGACCTCCTGACGAGATGACCTGCGAGGCAGTGGGATCGATGGTCCGGAGAGGCGGGCTTCCCGCAGGCAAGGCTGCGGGAAGCCCTGAACGGTGGGGCGGTCTCAGACGCAGATCACGATTTTCCCCCGCGTGTGTCCGCGTTCGGCGTAGGTGTGCGCTTCCGCGATCCGTTCGAGCGGGTAGGTTCGCTCGACGCGCGGGGTGTAGCGGCCTTGGCGGCCGAGTTCGCCTGCTTCGGCGAGGAGCGTGGAGTCGTTCTCCGCGTTGGCCACCAGCACGCCGAGGCGTTGCGCGTTGACGTGGTCGGCGACCGTCGACACCCGAGCGGGGTCACCGGCGATCGCGACGAGATCGGCCAGGGACCCGGAAGCCGCGGTGTCGAGCGCGATGTCGACGCCGTCGGGAGCCAGGGCGGCAAGGCGCTCCGCGAGACCGGTGCCGTAGGTGGTCGCCACGGCTCCGAGGGAGGCGAGGAACTCGTGGTTGCGCTCGCCGGCCGTCCCGATCACGGTGGCGCCCCGGGCCACCGCGATCTCGACGGCGGCACTGCCCACGCCTCCGGCGGCGCCCTCGATGAGCAGGGTGCGTCCCCGCAGCGGACCGAGCGCCTTCAGCCCGCCCATCGCGGTCACGGACGCCAACGCGGCGCCGGCGGCTTCCTGATCGGTCCATGCGGTGGGCGCGTGGGCCCAGGCCGAGAGCACGGCCAGCTCCGCTGTCGCGCCCGTGACGCCGCCCAGCCCGAAGACACGGTCGCCGATGCTCACCCCGTGCACGCCCTCACCGATCTCGTCGACCACGCCGACGGCCTCACGCCCGGGGATCGCGGGCAGGTCCACGGGGAACACCTCACGCACCGCACCGGAACGCACCTTCCAGTCGACGGGATTGACGCCGGCTGCCGCGACGTGGATGCGGATCTCGCCCGGCCCGGGATGCGGGTCCGGCACCTGCTCGACCACAAGGGTCTCCACACCGCCGTACTCGTGATAGCGGACTGCGCGCATGATGTTCTGCCTCTCCACACGGCCGCGGCCGGCCGTTTCCTGGGACCGCTGCGACGGATGCCGGCGAACGCCGACGTCGACTACGCTAAAACCTCACGTCAATGTCAGGTGCAAGTCGGGCAGGCCGCACGGGCAGAGGAGGACTGGTGCGCATCGGTGAGGTCGCAGACAAGGCAGGAGTGAGCGTCCGGGCTCTGCGCTACTACGAGGAACAGGATCTGCTCCAGGCGGACCGCAGCCCCGGAGGCCAGCGGCACTACTCCGACAGTGCCGTCCGCCAGGTCTGGCTGATCCAGCAGCTGTATGCCGCGGGCCTCCCGAGCAGGGTGGTCCGCCAAGTGCTGCAGTGCCTGGACGCGGGTGAAGTACCCCCGAAGCTCCTGGAGGAGATGGAAGCCCAACGCGTCCGCGTCGAGCAGCAGATCGCCAACCTGCTCGCTGTGCGCGACCGGCTCGATCACGTGATCGCCAACACGCAGAACCCTGGCCCCGACTGCTTTCACGAGCGCTGACGACCACTGCCGCAACGACTGCAGACGTCGCCAGCAGATACGCGTCAGCCCTCCACGATGATGGCAGCGGCCGGGCACCCGGCGGCTGCCGCGTCGGCGGCGGCGCGGTCGGTGGCGCTCACCCGCCCCCGCAGAACGGTCACGGCACCCTCACCGTCCAGGCCGAAGACCGAAGGCGCCACGAGCGCGCAGTTCCCGGAACCCACGCAGACGTCCGGGTCCGCGGTGACGACGGCCTGGTCATTCTCGGACATGTCTCTCCTCTTCCTCGTACTCTTCCTCGCACTTTTTTTCTCCGATCACCGAAGGCGTCGGTGACGGTTCGAGCGACCACAGCACGGGCGTCCCCGGTACGGAACGCACGCGGCCCTGCGCCCGCAGCCGGACCAGATGGGCCAGCGTCTCGGCCAGCGCCAGACGCCGCCGCTGTCCGGTCGTCTCCTCCCACGAACGCGACCACGTGAGCCGGCGTGCGACGTCCCAGGCGGTGGCGGCATCGCCGGCTTCCGGGAGGATCGCCTCGATCTCGTCGAGGCGTGCCCGATGGTGACGGTGCATCGCCTCGACCCGCGCCGGCAGATCCCGGAAGCGGTACTCATGACCGGGCAGCGCCTCGACCGTCGCATCCCCCGCCCACACGGCGACCTCGCTGAGCGACCTCATGTAGTCGGCCAGGGCATCGCCTCCCTCCGAGCTGTAGGTGCCGATGGTCGGCGTGATCCGTGGAAGGACGTGATCCCCCGTCAGGACCACCTTCTCCCCCGGCACCCGCAGGCACAGGTGGCCCGGAGTGTGGCCGGGGGTCCACAGCGCCTCGATCCGGCCCCGAGTGAGCAGGCCCACGTCCTCGGCGTCGATCCGGTGGTCCGGATCCAGGACCGACATCCGCCGCGCGTACGCCGGGTCGAGCCGCAGCGCCGGCCGCTCTGCCCGCGGTACCCCGCACTCGGCAGGCCATGTCTCGTCGCGCTGCTCCACGGCCCTTCCGTCGCGCAGCCGGTCGAGCAGATCGGCGTCGGCACGGTGGACGGCGACCCAGCATCCCGACGCCTCGCGCACCCGGAAGGCGAGTCCGTGGTGGTCGGCGTGGGCATGGGACACCACCACGCCCGCGATATCCGCCAGGTCGAGCCCCGCACGGCCGACGCCCTCCCGAAGGGCCTGCCAGGCCACGTCGGCCGGCCAGCCCGGGTCCACCATCACCAGCCCGACGCCGGTCTCCACCACGTAGCAGTTCACGTAGCGCAAGGGGCTGTCGGGGATCAGGACCGGGATCGACCAGATGCCGGAGCGCACCCGCTCCACGTCGGGCAGCCGGCGGGCGGCCCAGGCGGCGTACTGCTCCGCGCCTGACGGCTTCGCGTGGGACGGCTCGGCGTGGGACGGCTCGGCGCCGGTGAGGGCGGTCAGGACGCCGTCTCCGGAGCAGGCGCCACCACGGCGTTGAGCGGGCTGAACGACCGCGGCATGTAGCCGCGGTAGCGCGGCGGCTCGGCGTCGCGGTCCCACCGAAGGGAGCCGTAGCGCGTGAGCAGCTGCGAGATCACCTCGACCTCCTCGCCACGGGACAGGGCCGCGCCGACGCAGTAGCGCGGGCCGACGTTGAACGCGACGTGCGTCTTGAGGTTCTCGCGGTCCAGGTCGACGGTCCCCGGATCGTGGAACTGCCGCGGGTCGCGGTTCGCGGCAGCGTTGACCGGGTGGACCCGGTCGCCCTTGGCGATCACGTGGCCCGCCAGCTCCACGTCCCGCGTCGCCACGCGCACCCGGAACTGCACCGGGGCGAGATAGCGGAGCACCTCCTCGCCGAAGGCGGCGATCCGGCGCTCGTCCCCGCGGATCCGGTCCTGCAGTTCGGGATGGTTCAGCAGCGTGTAGACGGCGTTCTTGAGGAAGTGCGCGGTGGTGTCGGTGCCGGCGAAGAACAGCACGCGCGCCTGGGCGAGGATCTCCTCCTCGCCCCACTGCTCCAGCACGCCGTGCCCCTGCTCCCACAGCACCGAGATCAGGTCGTCGCGCGGCTCGTCCCGGCGGGCCCGGATGACCGGGCGGAGAACGTCGTTGAGGGCCGCCGCCGCGGCAGCGGCCTCGGCGTACGCCTCGTCGTCCTCACCGAAGGTCTCCGTCCACCGGAACATCGTGGAGTTCCAGCGGCGGCACCTGGCCATGAGTTCCTCGTCCCGCCAGTCGAGGCCGAGGAGCGCGGCGATGACGTCGCTGGGCACCACCGAGGCGAAGTCGGCTGCCAGGTCGACATGCGTGCGCCCCGCGATCGCGTCGAGGCGCGCGCTCACCAGTTCGGCGATGAACTGCGTCCGGTAGGTGCGGACGGTCGCCGGCGTGAAGTGCTGGAGAAGGAAGTTGTGGACGGCATGGTGCTGTTCGCCCTGGAGGAGCAGCACCCCCTTCGGCCCCCCGTAGACGTCCGCCGCACCCTTGAGTTCGGCGTACGGATGAGCGAAGAGATCCTCGTGGAGCTGGATGAACCGGCACTCCTCGTAGCCGACGACGATCCAGGCGTTCATGCCCTCGTCCCAGTGGACGGGGCCGCGGGCGAGTCGGTCGGCGAAGAAGGGGTACGGGTCTTGGTCGCGGGCTTCCTTCAGGCTCTCCATTGCGTGCCGGCCCTCCAGGGGAAAGTGGTCAGATGCTGCTGTCCGGCGATGCCGGGCGGCCGGACACCAGCGCGGTGTCGATACCGGTGGGTCCGAGGTCGCTCGATCCGCCGGGGTGGCCCAGTGCCGCGTCGCGCCCCGGCAGGGGCTCCAGGAAGAAGCGGGCGTTGTCGTCGACGAACTCGGCCTGGCTCGCGGGGACATCGTCGCGGTACTTGATGGCCGTGACCGGGCAGACCGGCTCGCAGGCGCCGCAGTCCACACACTCGTCAGGGTGGATGTACGCCTTGCGGGAGCCCTCGTAGATGCAGTCGACCGGGCAGACCTCGACACAGCTGCGGTCGAGGATGTCGATGCAGTCGCCGGAGATGACGTAGGCCATGAGGATGCCCACTTCCTGATTGAAGGAGAAGGGAGGGAGAAGGGGGTGAACGCCCGTGGTTCAGGCGGTGTCCCGGGCGGGCCGCCCGGCGCCCGCCGCGACGTGGCGCAGGGTGTCCCAGTCGGGGATCTTGGTGCGTGCGCGGCCGAGCTCCCGGCCGCGGCTCAACTCCTCGGAGTCGATGGACAGCCAGCCGTCGTAGGTGACGGGCCTGACGCCGTGCTCGGCGAGCACCCGGTCGACCTCGTCCGGCTCCACGCCGCGGGGCGGCCGGCCCTCCAGGTCCGCGAGGACGCCGGCCACCGTGCCGGCGGCGCACGCCCGGTTGGTCCCGACGACCCCGGACGGTCCGCGCTTGGCCCAGCCCGCGACGTAGTGGCCGTCGAGGACCCGGCCGTCCGGATCGAGCATCCGGCCCGCGTCGTGCGGGACACGGCCCAGCCCCTCGTCGAACGGCAGCGTGCCGACCCGCGTGCTGCGGTAGCCGACCGACCTGATGACCATGCCGGCCTTCAACTCGGTGACTTCGCCGGTCCCGACGACGGCACCGCCGGCGTCCCGCATCCGCTCCAGCCGCACCGCGGCGACGGTGCCGCCCGCGCCGAGGAGCTCGACGGGGCGCGACCAGAAGTGGAAGTGCAGGGTGCGCCCGCCGGGAGCCGCGTCGCGCGCGGCGAGGTCGGCGAAGGCTTTCAGGTTCGCCGCGGTCAGCGGGTCCTGCGACCCCGCGGGCAGGAGGCCCGCGTCGATCTCGGTGGAGACGCCGTCGAGTTCGAGCAGTTCGCGCAGTTCCTTCGCGGTGAACTTCGCGTGCTCGGGCCCGCGGCGGCAGACGAGGTGGACGTCGCGGACGCCGCTGCGCGCCAGACGTTCCAGGACGTGCGGCGGCATGTCCGTCTGCGCCAGGGCCTCCGCCGGCTTCACCAGCATGCGGGCCACGTCCAGGGCCACGTTGCCCGCCCCGATCACGACCGCCGACTCCGCCCCCAGCGGGAAGGTCTCCCCTGCCCCGGCGCGGTCGGGATGGCCGCTGTACCAGGCGACGAAGTCGGTGGCCGAGCAGACCCCGGCGAGATCCTCGCCCGGTATGGAGAGCCGGCGGCTGACGGAGGCTCCGGTCGCCAGCACCACCGCGTCGTACAGCTCGCCGAGCACGTCGGTCGTCACGTCGACGCCGACGTGGACGTCCCCGAGGAAGCGGACCTGAGCACGCTCGAGAACCTTCCGGAGCGCGACGATGATCGACTTGATCCTGGGGTGGTCCGGCGCGACGCCGTAGCGGACCAGGCCGTACGGCGTGGGCAGGCGGTCGTAGATGTCGACCGAGACGTCGGCGCCGCTGCGGACGAGAGCCTCGGTCGCGTAGACGCCGGCAGGTCCCGACCCGACGACGGCGACCCGGTAGGGGCTCATCTGCTTCACTCCTCACCACTACTTAACCATGTTAACTTAACGAGGCGAAGTATTTCCTGTCAACGGTCGTGCTCAGCCGGTTCGCGCCACCGACGCCAGGACCGCGCGCGTGGTCTCCGCCGCACGTCGCGCCACCTCCGGCGCCGGCCGCCGCCGCAGCTCGTCGGAGTAGACCTCGACGGAGAACGGCGCCCGGACTCCGGCCGTGTGGAGGGCGGTCACGAACGCGCGCAGGTCCAGATCGCCCTCGCCCGGCAGGACGCGGTGGTGAACGGCGTCGACCATGCGGTCGGGGTCGGCCGGCGGGACCGGCCCGTCGTTGAACTGCACCATGAAGACACGGTCCGCCGGCACCGCCCGCAACGACTCCAGATCCGGCGCGCCGCGAAAGAAGTGCCAGCTGTCGATGCAGAGTCCGCCGTTGTCACGGTCCGCCTCGGCCACGACGGCGAGCCCGGTCGCCAGATCCGGGATGCTGCTGTACGGGACGAACTCCAGCGCCACCCTCAGCCCGTGGGCCGCGGCCCGGTCGCACAGGCTCCCGAAGGACTCCGCCACCTCCGGGCCGAGCGGCCGGTCGTCGAAGGTGCCGACGGTCTGGACGAACGGAACCCCGAACGTGTCGGCCAGATGGAACGCGGTCCTCTCCAGCTCCGGGTCGGCGTAGACCAGGCCCGGACGGCTCGGGATGCCCGCGGGTCCC
>Ga0123353_10016239_pt1 | contig 10871 bp, 9 predicted proteins | sample TergutLab28metaG_3_FD_92763 | JGI IMG/M metagenome (GOLD analysis project Ga0123353, IMG submission 92763) | Labiotermes labralis P3 segment gut microbial communities from Petit-Saut dam, French Guiana - Lab288 P3 | ecosystem: Host-associated > Arthropoda: Insects > Digestive system > Gut ... | reverse complement strand
TGATTTATTCCGTTCTTTCATGCTCGCTACGCCTCTTGTGTCTCATATATCTTGCTCGTTTTATTTGAATCCTTTCCTTTTATCCTGTCGCTTTCTAGCGAATCAATTTGCTCCTTTACAGTATACGTTCCAAGTCATTTGCACATTCGAGTGCCCAACCCTACGAGAGATTTCTTTGATGTTGACATCTGCATTTATCAGAACTGATACATGAGAGTGACGAAAATCATGGACTCTGATTACTTTTAACCCAGCAAGCTCAGCAAACTTTCTGTTTCTACGAAATATTGTAATATTACGCAACCACTTATCAACACCACAGATTAAGTTTGTTTCTTTATAAACACCCAAACTAATTTGCCGCTCTTTGTGTTCGTCAAGAATCTTTTCAAGCACAACTGGTATTGTTATCGTCCTATAGGCAGATTTCGATTTGGGCGGTCCCAATATATCCTTCTTTGGGGTACCTTTTCTTGCTATGACGTCTTGTGTTACGCTTTTCTTCACTGTCAAGGTCCTATTTCGTATTGCGTTCCAGGTTAGTGCGTGTATTTCGCTTTTACGAAGCCCAGTGTAGAAGGCGATGCAGAAGAAAACATAATAATCCCACTCACTCAAGAGGCCGTGCTTGTTCTGGTTTTCAGTTGCCCAGTTTTTGGCAGCATCAATAAATGCAATGAACTCCTCTTTAGTATAATACTCCATCTCCTTCTTCTCGTTGTCTTTGAATTGTTTTATACTCTTGGTAGGGTTTTTATCTATGTAATTCATGTCAACGGCGTAGTTCATTAACATAACAAAGTCAGAGAATATTGTCTGCTTTGAGCTAGTTAACAACCCAATATCATTCAAACCTATCTTCCAATTTGTAACCATCTCTGGGTCTATGTCATCTACCGTTGTGGCTCCAAATGTTGGTAAAATATGAGTATTAATGATAATATCGTAATTACCAAGAGTCGTAGGTTTGAGACCCTCTCCTTCCTTAGCTCTCATAAAGTTATTAAAAACTTCGTTAAGCGTCTTTCCACTGCCTGATAACTTCTTCCTGACAGTGTTCTTCACCTCGTCTTTCAATTTGGCCTCCATAATCTTTGCAGCTCCAAAGCCATGAGTTACTCTTGTAAGGCTTCGTGGTTTTCCGTGTTCATCGACGTAATTTTGACGAACATTATATTGTTGCTGACCGTTCCGCTTTTTACCATCAATTTTATAGATTGGCATTTCCTGCTCCTTTCTTGAGCTCCCGGTCGTATACCGGACAGCTCTCTAACATGTTTGTAACTTCCAATGGTTTACTCATTTACATAACCTCAACTCCTCTAATTTGCTTTTTCGCTGTTCTAGGTCCTCTATATCAATCCCCCAGGTAACGTAAGCAGCCCTTGTATTGACATTATATTTTTGGTACGATATGATGCCTTTTGTATACATGTTTTCAATGACTAGCTTTTTAAGTTTTGATATAGTTGCCGGCGAGAGTTTACCAAACAGCTCCGTTATTTCGCTGTTTCCGATTTCGACATGCTCATAATAGATTCTTATTGCTGTGTCGTAGCTACTAATCCTTGGTATATTCATATTCACGTCTCCTTGCTAGTTTTAATATGAAGCTCTTAATTACGAATATCGCTTCAAGTTAAGTACGCATTTTCGTATTGCGATTATCGCTTCAAACATAGTATGTATTTTTGTAGAATTGCTACCCTATAATTTGGACATATTAGGAGATATACAGTACATTATACTCCTAATAACGATAAATAGCTACCAAATAAGGATAATTTCGGATATTGCGTTTTGGACTTGCACATAAAACGCATCGTGAGCGATGGTTTACAAGGAATTTTTACTGTAGGTCAAAAGCGAGGAGGACAAAATGGAACATGATAATCTGAGTGCAAATAAGATTGATAATTTTGAGCAATATATTAGAGGCTTATCAATTGGAGTAAGACGTAAGTATCAAATGCTCCGAGCAAAGTACCCTGATAAAGTAGAGCTGACATTTAATGAATTTGCTGATTACATGGGATATACAGAAGAGTATGCTTTAAAGAAACTAAGGGCAATTAATAGAGATAAAGCAATGTTATCCCACTCACATCAAGGTAAGAATATACGTATATCTTTTGTCAACTTTGCAAAGTTCCTTGTTGGCATAGAAAACGAAAACAAAGACACTATATATACTATTTGCATCCATGCGGATAATAAAAGAAAGACCGAGTTCGAGATGGAACTAGCCGATAGTGAACTTGACCTTGTTCAACAACTGTGCATGATATCAAGTAAAAAAAGGGAAATTTCTCAAAACCCTTATATCACGGTTGAAAAGAAAGTGTAATTGTTGTTTAACCTATAAATTAATCGGTGTAAAATTGAGAATAATCCAGACACAATAGCTTTAGGGCAGTTATCATTTCCGGTATCTCTTTTTTGCTATCTCAAATTTTTTCGTTTCTCATCGTGTATGCATAAGCATGCAAATCCGAAAAATGTGAAGCCTGTTTATATCTCGTTAGCATAGTTGCTATTGTCAGATGAAATAAAATGCATTATTAGTGAAGCCGTAAGTTATGCCTGTTGCATAGTTGTTACGTTTGATGTATAAAAGCTACACGCTAAAATACAAATCAGCTCACTCTTTTATAACAACACCAAATCGCTTGCAAGAGTAAGCTATATTAAAAATTCACCAAGAACGCTAACATTTATGCAAAATCATCCGTACACGAATCATACACGTTTTTTTCGTGTACGCCGGAAAAATGCGTGAAACGGAGTTGTAAATGCATAATATGCATCATAATCTGCAAAAAGTGCATAATTATTCATCATTTTATAGTTATAGGAACCGGTACTTTTAAAAAAACTTGTATTATAAATCTACTCATCAAGACCAAGCTCAATCAATTTTTTATGTCTTTTTTCGAGGTCATCTACATCTATACCCCATACAATATAAGCAAGGGTCGTATTAATTTTGTACATCCTGTAAGACATTACACTCTGCTTAATCATTTCGGTCATGACCATTTTTTTTAGTTTTGACACGGTGGCCGCAGATAGTTTTCCAAATAATTCCGCGATTTCTTTGTTCCCGATTTCTGTATGTGAGTAATATACTTTTAAAGCTATTGCTATGCTTGTGATTTTTGGTATATTCATCGTAATAATCCATTCCTTTCTCCGAAAGGCACAAATCGGGATAAAACCGGGATGTGCCTGTTTATTTTTAATAAAACATGCTTGAGGCAGGGTACATTACAAAGCACAGGGATGTGAGTGGTATCGGTAGGTTTCCCGACCGTGGGAACCCTTTTATACCGTTTAAAGACTTTGCTACAGTTCATAATCATTTAATTCAATCGACGGATTTCTACCTGTTTATTATATCTTCGAATATTCGTCAGCACTTGAATACGTTTATTTACGATATAAAATCGAGATGGCGTTCATCTTAGCTTTTATGACTATAATTAAATAAATAAAAGCCACGTTATCCCCGCAAACACGATAACCTGGCAAAAAGGCTCAAAGACCAATAAACACAATATACTGTATGCTTTATTGAGCACACTTTTAAATCATTCTACAACGGCTATTTAGGTTAGTCAAGTGTTCTGTTTTAATTCTTTCAGTTTTCAGTTACGCAATGCCGTTCTTTTCCCAGTCGTTTGATAACCAACATCCTGTGCAAGCGTAACTCCCACAGTTCATTATCCATCCGTAGCTTTACTACTGGGCATTAAATCTTACGTCATAAACTAAGAATCAGACTCCGCATAGGAAACCTATCAAAAATGTATGTGAAGGCGTCCGGGAAACCGGGCGTCTTTTATACGACAGGCACTTGGCTTAAAAACAACTTGTGACAATACCCTCATCATGATAAAATATGTAAAGAGCTTGCCTGTAATATTCTTGTTTTGAGTATCTGCGCGGCTCCTCTTTGTATAATACTTTTGCTTACATAACATCGTGGTTATTTAATCATCGGCAAGAAAATGTCTGCACTCCCAAATTAAAAACAAAGCGAACTATAAAATGCAAACTACGACAAGTCAATGCAAGAGGTCAAAAGTATGCAGATGCCGGAAATGCTCGATAACGTGAATAAAACCGTCAAAGATGACTTGACGGCAACAATATCCAAAGGCGACAAACTGTCCATAGCGGCAGCGTGTTTCTCCATATATGCGTATCAAGTATTGAAAAAACAACTTGACGGAATAGATGAAATGCGATTCATATTCGCTTCGCCAACATTCTTGCAAGATAAGGTGGCTAAATCAAAAAGGGAGTTCTATATCCCCCGACTGAGTCGTGAACGCTCCCTCTACGGAACGGAGTTTGAAGTGAAGCTCCGCAACGAACTGACACAAAAAGCGATAGCCCGCGAATGTGCCGACTGGATTCGCAAAAAGGTCAAGTTCCGTTCCAATCTAACAGGGGGCAATATAAGCTGTTTCATGAATGTATCAAACGCAGAAACAGCAACGACTTATATGCCCATACAAGGCTTTACGACTGCCGATATTGGCTGTGAGCGTGGAAATAACATCATAAACCCTGTAAACAAGATATTCGCTCCGCTCTCAGATGAATATGTCAAAATGTTCGACCAAGTGTGGAACGACAAGAACTTGCTCCAAGATGTCACGGACATTGTTTTAGACGGCATTACAGCAGCCTATCAGGAGAACGCCCCTGAGTTCATTTACTTCGTAGCCCTGTACAATATTTTCAATGAGTTCCTTGAGGATATCAGTGAAGACGTTTTGCCAAATGAAGCCACAGGTTTCAAGGAAACGCAAATCTGGAACAAACTATACGACTTCCAGCGTGACGCAACGCTGGCTATCATAAACAAACTCGAAAAATTCAATGGATGCATACTCGCCGATAGCGTCGGGCTTGGCAAGACCTTTACCGCCCTTGCCGTGATAAAATATTACGAGCTTCGCAATCGCATGGTACTTGTGTTATGCCCTAAAAAACTAAGCGATAATTGGCGCACCTTCAAAGAGAACTACCTCAATAACCCGGTAGCCAAAGACCGCCTCCGCTACGATGTTCTTTATCACACAGACTTGTCGAGGGAACATGGCGTAACCGGGGGTGTTGATTTATCGAAACTTAATTGGGGGAATTACGACCTTATCGTGATTGACGAAAGCCATAACTTCCGCAACGGCGGGGATTATTCGGGTCGCGGTGACGACAGACGTGAAAACCGATATCTGCAACTGCTTAACAAGGTAATCCGCAGCGGGGTCAAATCAAAAGTCCTTATGCTTTCCGCGACGCCAGTCAATAACAACTTTTCTGACTTGCGGAATCAACTCGAACTTGCTTACGAAGGCAACTCCTCGATAATAAACGAGAAACTCGAAACAAAGAAGCCTATAGATGTCATTTTCCGCAATGCGCAGACCGCGTTTAACAGATGGAGCAAACTTGAGCCAACCGAGCGCACTACAGCGAACCTTTTGCGCACCCTTGATTTTGATTTTTTCACGATGCTTGACAGCGTTACGATAGCCCGGTCGCGGAAGCACATTGAGAAATACTATAACATGGACGCTATCGGCAAGTTCCCGGAGCGGATGAAACCTATCTCAATGAGGCCAAAGTTGTCCGACCTTCCGACTGCTATTGACTATGATGAAATATACGACCAGTTAACAAGGCTCAACCTCGCTATTTATATACCAACAGATTTTTTACTGGACAGTAAACGGTCGAAGTATATCGACCCAAGCAAGAACATCGACCGGGCAGGGCGAGAAATCGGGATACGCCGCTTAATGTGCATCAACCTCTTGAAACGACTTGAAAGCTCGGTACATTCATTCCGCATCACGTTAAACCGGGTAAGCGCATTGATTAACGCAACGATTGCCGACATTGAAGCATTTTCTCGTGGCGGGCAAAAAATAAGCACCGCACAGGAATGGAGCGAGGATGAGTTCGACGGCTACGACAGCAATACGGAGTTTTTTGAGAGCGCCGGGAAAAAGCTCGATATCGACCTCGGTGATATGGACTATATCACATGGAAAAAAAGGCTTGCAGAAGATTCCGAAATCCTCGAACTACTTTCTTCTATGGTTGAAGATATAACACCTGAACATGACACAAAGCTACAGACCTTGCTTACGCTTATCGCCAATAAGGTTAATAACCCATTCAACACCGATAACAAAAAGATTTTGTTATTTTCAGCATTTTCGGACACAACGGACTATCTCTACGCCCAAGTCGCGCCCTACGCAAAGAAGGAGCTTGGGATTGAAACAGCCATGATAACCGGGACAACCGATGGCAAAACGACTATCAAGCTAAAACATACTGATATGAACACAATACTGACGCTGTTTTCACCTCTTTCAAAAGATAAAGAACTGCTCATGCCGGACAGCCCTGCCGTTATCGACATACTGATTGCGACTGACTGCATCTCCGAGGGGCAGAACCTGCAAGATTGTGATTACTGCATCAATTACGACATTCATTGGAATCCCGTGCGTATTATACAGCGTTTTGGCAGGATTGACCGCATCGGAAGCCGTAATAAAAGAATACAGCTTATAAACTTTTGGCCAAACATCGGGCTTGACAAATATCTCACACTTAAAGGGCGTGTGGAAACGCGGATGAAGGCCACAGTTATGACCGCCACAGGTGATGACAACCCTATTGACCCAGATGAACAAGGCGACCTTGAATACCGCAAAGCGCAGCTTGACAAACTTCAAAATGAAGTCGTTGACATTGAAGATATGCAGTCAGGTGTTTCGATTATGGATTTAGGCCTAAACGAGTTCCGGCTTGACTTGCTTGAACATATCAACCGCCACGGAGATTTGGACGGCGTACCTTTTGGGCTTCACGCAGTCGTTCCAAAGAGTGACGGCCTGCCCCCAGGCACAATCATTATCTTAAAAAACCGTAACGCCAATATTAATATTCAAAACCAGAACTTGCTCCATCCGTTCTATATGGTATATGCGGAGGAAAGCGGCGAAGTGTATTTAGACCATTTGCAACCAAAGAAGATGCTCGACACCTTGCGCCATCTTTGTAAAGACAGGAGTACGCCGGATGCGGCTCTGTGCAAGCAGTTTAACGATGAAACCAAGGACGGAAAGGACATGAAGAAATATTCTGATTTGCTTTATGCCGCCGTGGAATCCATTGTGGACTTAAATGAGAGCGATTCAATAAACAGTTTTTTGTCGGGCAAACAAATGTCCTTTGCAGCTAATGCGATAGACGGATTAGATGACTTCGAGTTGGTTTGTTTTGTGACTGTCAAATAGCGAGGTGGTATGATGTTAGGGTTGCCAAAGGCAACAGAGATAGCCAGACCGCTCCCAAAAAAAGCCGTGTTTGAAATGTTCAAGCCAAATCCGGCTGACAGGAAACTGTTTGACGAACAAATCAACCGCATGGCGATAGTGGCGGAAATATCGCCGCAGACATTGGCAATATCGGCAAGCGATGACGTGACGGCTGTTTATGTTGTCCATGTAACGCTCAAAACGCCTGATTGCGACAAGAAGAACATTGCGCTATTGTCAAAGTTAATTGACCAGCGGATGCTGTTCGTTTTACAGCATGGCGATAAAGCGAGGCTCGCCGCATACAGGGCAAACAAGGTGCTTATTTCTGATAAAAAGCCGTTGGCAGATTGGGATTTGTCGCTAAGTGGGCTTGACCTTGAAGCAATATGGAACAATGCCGTTGCACAGATTGGCGGTATCGACATAAGCGGCTGCAAAGACCTTGATGAAACAATCATCGAAAATGAACGGCGAGAGAAGCTATTACTAAAAATAGATGCGCTTGAAAAGAGAGCCATGAGCGAAAAGCAACCTCGCAGAAAGTGGGAGCTTGCGGAGAAAGCAAAAAGGATTAGGGAATGTCTGGAGGATAAATCGAAATGAGAAGGAAGCTAGAGGTAATCCAACAAAAGAAAAACGGTGTTTTCGGCAATGATAGACCGAAAAGACACTTTCTGTATGGTAATCACGAAGTAACACTAGAAGATGCGTTATATCGTACGGTTATTATAGAAACTGACCAGGAAACAGATATTCATGGGATGATTAGTATTTTTCTACAGATAAATCGTTTTTGCATGGTTTGTGATGGTTGCTTTCATGACATTTCTAAAGTCCATTATATGGGCTCACCAGCTGATACTGATAAACTTGGAATGTTAAGCTACTACAAGTTGAATTCGGACTTCTATGGCAGCAATCTTCTCATAGTACGGAGCATTGATGCAATCTCAACAGAATTACTATTAAGTTTTGACGATATCGAAAACGAGCTTGTATACCCTAATAGCGCTTTCATGTATATGACGAACATCGGCGGATTACCTCTTGATATGCGGACCGCTTACTTCACGGAGTGTTTTGAACCGCTTGCATTGTATGTTTCCACGCAAGTAAAAAATGAATTAATTCCTCAAGAGAATCCGAAGCGCCCTAATCCTACCTTATACGATTGCATAGATTATATCATCAGCTTATACGGTCAGATATGTTTCAGTAATGAGATTTCATCAAATATGCTCAGCCACCGAATTAGGCAAATGGTAAACAATCGAGTTCAATTGATGCATCTAAAGAAAGACATGGACAACAAACCTATACCCAACGACAAAGAAAGAATCACATACTCACGCAAACTGCATCTTCTCTATAGGCTCACTATACTACATCTTGCGGGATATGATACTTCTACTCTTACTGAAAAACTGACCGAAAATGCAAAATACTGGGAACAGTACCTAAACAAACAGGAGGACTCCCAAAATGGATAAACTGAAAATGCACACGCCATCACTGGCTGATGAAAACTTCGCCGCACTATCTGCCATGTTCCCTAATGCCGTCACGGAAACGATTGACGAAAACGGCGCTGTTGTCCGGGCTATTGATAAAGACATTCTGATGCAAGAAATAAACACCTATGTGGTCGAGGGGCGCGAAGAACGCTATCAATTCACTTGGCCAGACAAACGCAAGAGCGTGTTGCTTGCCAACGCCCCGATTGCTGCGGCTTTGCGTCCCTGCCGTGAGGAAAGCGTGGACTTTGACACAACCGAAAACCTTTATATAGAGGGAGACAACCTTGATGTTTTGAAACTACTGCGGGAAACATATTTGAATCGTGTTAAGATGATTTACATTGACCCACCGTATAACACGGGAAATGACTTTGTTTATGAAGATGACTTTGCAGAGGATGCAGGGAATTTCATGCGTCGTGATGGTCAGTATGATAAGCAAGGAAACCGCCTTGAACCTAATCTCAATAGTAATGGGCGTTTTCACACGGATTGGTTGAACATGATATATCCAAGGTTGCGGATTGCGAGGGAATTACTGACTGAGGATGGGGTTATTTTTATCAGCATTGATGATAATGAAGTTGATAATTTGAAGAAAATTTTTAATGAGATTTTTGGCGAAAAGACTTTCATTGCGCAAATACCATATATTAACAACCCAAAAGGTCGTTCTCATGATATGTACTTTGCAACATGTCATGAGTATCTATTGATATACGCTAAATCAACTTTACTAAAAGGAACCCTCTCAATATCTAAAGACGAAATAGAGTTACGATCGAACTATACTTTATCAGATGAAAATGGTGCATACCGGTTAATTGAACTACGCAACACTCATCGAGAGTTTGGAAAACATAATCGTCCCAATTTGTATTATCCGATTTTTGTGAATAATCAAGGAAGAATAAGCCTAACCCCATCAACTGAACAGACTATAGAAGTACTTCCAAACTGGAACGATGGATATGAAGGATGTTGGACATGGAGTGAAAAAAAAGCGTCTGATGAAATTGCATTACTTGAAACAAAGATGGTTGATAATGTCTGGAAAATATATCGAAAGTCTTATGCTTTACAGGATGGGGAGGTATCAAAAAAACAATTGAAGTCATTCTGGACAGACAAGGAGTTCTTCACGGAGCGTGGGCAAAAAACATTTAATGAACTATTTAATTGCAAGGAAAAAATCTTCCAATCACCCAAATCTGTAGATTTAATAAAGCAGTTGATAAACACATGTACTTCTGAAAAAGATATTATCCTCGACTTTTTCTCTGGTTCTGCCACCACCGCCCATGCTGTTATGCAACTCAACGCAGAGGACTGTGGCAAGCGTAATTTCATTATGGTGCAAATCCCAGAAGTTTGTGATGAAAAATCCGAAGCAGCAAAAGCTGGTTACGCCACCATCCCCGAAATCGGCAAGGAGCGTATACGCCGTGCGGGGCGTAAAATCATGGATGGAGCTGGCTTGATGGCACAAGACCTCGACATCGGCTTTCGTGTCCTCAAGTTAGATTCAAGCAATATGAAGGACGTGTACTACACGCCGGATGATTTTCTGACGATGGCAAAAAGACAGCAAAGCCTTGACGGTTTTACCGACAACATCAAGGAGGGCAGAAGCGGCGAGGATTTGTTGTTCCAAGTAATGCTTGAACTTGGCATACCGCTATCAGCGAAAATTACACAAGACAAAACCCTGTTCTATGTCAACGACAATTACCTGATTGCCTGTTTCGACAGCGTTGATACTGACCTCATCACAGAAATAGCCAAGAAGAAACCATATTACGCCGTTTTCCGCGACAGCAGTTTTTTAAGCGACAGTGCAATGGTCAACTTTGAGCAAGTGTTTGCCACCTATAGCCCGAATACAATAAGGAGGGTTCTGTAGATGGACAAACTACAAAATTCCAATGGTTTTGAGTTTTTTGAAAATGTAGCACAAATAATCGAGCATGCGCGAAAGTACGTAGGCCGTACCGCTGACCTG
>Ga0123353_10016238_pt1 | contig 10871 bp, 9 predicted proteins | sample TergutLab28metaG_3_FD_92763 | JGI IMG/M metagenome (GOLD analysis project Ga0123353, IMG submission 92763) | Labiotermes labralis P3 segment gut microbial communities from Petit-Saut dam, French Guiana - Lab288 P3 | ecosystem: Host-associated > Arthropoda: Insects > Digestive system > Gut ... | reverse complement strand
CCCTCGAGCACCGGCATCTTCTCCGGCGTCCCGTATTCCTTCATGAGGTCCGCGAACCTCTTCATCACCTCAAAACCGCGCTCTGTCCGTCCGCGCTCCCTTCCCTTGAACCGCAAGCTCACCTTCAGCTTGTCGCCCTCGGTAAGGAACCTCTTCGCCATCGTCCCCTTGACCTCGAGGTCGTGCTGCTCGATAAACGTACTGAGCCTTATCTCCTTCACCTCGATGATCTTTTGCTTTTTCTTGGCTTCCTTCTCGCGCTTCTGTTGGTCGTAACGGAACTTTCCGTAATCCATTATCTTCGCGACCGGCGGATTTGCCGTCGGCGAGATCAGTACGAGGTCGAAACCCTGTCGGTCCGCGAGCGAGAGCGCCGTTTCGAGCAACATTATGCCCGCCTGTTCCCCGTTCGCGTCGATGACCCTCAGTTCATTCGCCGTGATCTCGTCATTGATGGGATTCCCTTTCGGCCTCGGGTCCCTGTTGTTTGTTTTGTTGATGATGTCCCTCCTTTTCCTCTCCTCTTTCCATAAAGAAAAAAGCGAATACCCTATTCGCCTTCACCTTTAAAAAACCGCGGCCGCGCCGCCTGCTTTTCCGGATATTTACCCGCCGACCCATGCCGACAAGGTGAGAAGCGAACCCTTCTTCTTTCTTACGTGCAAAATAATACCACATCGGCGCGGCCCCGCGCAAGCGAAAATTTGACGCAGAATCCAACCAGAAAATCTTGCGAGACGCCTTTACTATTATTTATGCCAGCAAGCCTATCACAGATCCACTGCTCCCCAGACTCAGACGGAAAAAGAAAAGGCGAGCACGAGCGCCACGACCGCGACGATGCCTGCCATAATCAGCCATCCCGCCCGGCCATCCCGCCCGGCCATCCCGCCCGGCCATCCCGCCCGGCCATCCCGCCCGGCCATCCCGCCAAAATTGAGGTCTGCAGATTTTGAAGCGAGTTATTGCGTCAAATTTTCGGTTGCGCACGATTTCCGAGGCTTTTCGGCATTAAAACTGCTATAATTTACCTTATGTGTAATAATATGTGGTCAAAACCGGGGTAATTTATAGTATTTTACTGCACATTTCGTGCGCAAGTGGAAATTTGACGCAGAATCCAACCCGAAAATCTTGCGAGGCGCCTTTACTATTATTTCTATGCCAGCAAGCCTATCACAGCTCCGCTGTCCCCCTGACTCAAGCGGAAAAAGAAAATACGAGCGCGAATACCACGACAGCGATGATGCCCGCGATCAGCAAACCGCCCGCCGGTCGGCCGAAGTTAAGCGTCCATCCGATGCCGAACCTTTTCTCGACAAAGAGCGCGGGATCGCCCGGATTGAAATAAAACACGCCGAGCTTCCAATACCTGTCGTCGTCCGGCCCCGCCACTTTCGTGTCATCCGCCCCGGCGATCGGATCTCTACTCGCCCCGGCGATCGGATCTCTACTCGCCCCGGCGATCGGCTCGCTATCCAGTCTGCTGCCGCCTTGCCCGGTTTTTAGCATTATTACAAGCATAAGAACGACGATCACCATCGTCAGGACGAGCGGCACGATTACAAATGCCAGCCCCCCGTCGCTTTGCGCCATCGCGATCGGAATTATTCCGGTTATGCCGGCAAGCGCGGCCCCGCAGAACACCATGCAGGCGCTCGTGATATAACGAAACCGCCGGCCTTGCTCGCGCGTCCTTTCGGGGTCGGCCGCGTCGATCTGCCGCTTTGAGACCGGGATCATGAGGTACACGAGTATGAAAACGCCGACCATGATCCACTGAGGGGACAGCATCGCGGCGAATGCGCCGGGCCCTTTGTCGAGGAATTCGACGACGACGCCCGACGCGTCCATGTTTACGGGTATCCGGTCCGGCAGGGTCGGCCAGACGTGCCGGAGGTATAGAAACGTCCCGCCGCCGATGGCGGCGTACAGCAACAGCCAGGCCGGGTGCACGATGTCGCGCCGGTGCGGCGCCGTATCGGTTATCAACGCAGGTTGCGGGGCCTCCTCTTCGCCGGGCTCTCCCGGGGTTGCGGGCTCTCCCGGGGTTGCGCCACCCCCTGTGCTTGAAACTGCTACTGTGTTTGTCCCGGCGCCGACGTTAATGCCCCTTTCAGTGTTTGAGGCGGCGCCGACGTTAATGCCCCTTTCAGTGTTTGAGGCGGCGCCGACGTTAATGCCCCTTTCAGTGTTTGAGGCGGCGCCGAATGAGCGCCAGGTCTGCCCCGCCTTGAAAGCCAGCATTTTCTTATGAAAATACAAGTAAACCAAAAACGCGGCCGCGCAAAACGAAAAAAGCATGATCAAATATATACGCATCTGCGCCATCTCGTGGCTGAGCAAGAGAAACAGCAGGGTATTCAGCACGAGCAGCAACGAGCCCGCCGACAATATCGCGCGCAAGTAGCTGCGCCGCATCGCAGTCAGTTCGTACCGCCCGATCTCGGCAGCCGGGAGCGAAACGCCGAAGAGCTCTGTCTTCCTCGTTACATAGGGCGTGATCGCGAACCCAAAAATAATGAGCGCGTCGCACGCAACCGTGATCCATAGCATCATATTATTCATCGTATTTCACGCAGGTCAAAGGATCTGTCACCTCGCCTCCCCGGGACGCCGAGCCGCGTCCACCTTCTTTTTATACGCTTTCTTAGGGCCGAGCAAAGCCCGCCGAAATCGATCCAGTCTTCAGCCGAGCTTCAGGAGCTCGCGGCCGTATTCCTCTTTGAGGATCTGGCCGACGGCGTTGTAAAACGCGGAGCCCCCGCAGAAGATCCCGACGTAGCCCGACACCATGCCAATCAGCTCGCTGTCGAGGAAGTCGCGCGCGGCCAGCCCGAAGAACAGGACCGTCAGCGACAGGAACACCACCTGCGTCGCGCGGTTGTGCTTCAGCGAGCCGATGAACATAAAGAGCGTGAACACTCCCCAAAGGGCCAGATAGTAGCCCATCGACATCTCGTCCGCCTCGTCCATCTCACCGAACGGGTTGAGCCAGATGAAGATCAGCGACCACCAGAAACAGCCGTACGCCGTGAACGCCGTCCCGCCGAATGTGTTGCCGAGCTTCAGCTCGAAGACGCCCGCGATGATCTGCATCAGCCCGCCGGCCGCAAACCCCATTGCTACGATTACTACGGACAATTCGAGGAACCCCTCGTTGTGCAGGTTGAGCAGGATCGTCGTCATGCCGAAGCCGAGCAGCCCCAGCGGCGCCGGGTTCGCCTTCTTCGGCCTCCCGCCTTCCAATACGACGCCGTCCTTCGCGGCCAATGCCGCCGCGCCTGCCCCCATCGCGCCCGAACCCTCGGCGCCCGATTCCGCGCCATAAGGATTCGCAAAATTGCCTTTTGCCTCGTCTCCCATAATTTCTCCCCTTTGTATAATTTGTATAATTAAAATTTCAGCCTATTTTATCATAATTGTATTCGGCTCTGTTAGACCATTGTTGCCTAAACAGGCATGTGAACACAGGGGGACGGAACACAGGGGGACGTACCTTTTGTGTCGTTAAGTCGTCGCCGCGCTCCGTGGTATGCGCCGGGATGGCACCGGTCAGTCGTTCATCAGGATCATGCCGAAAAACGTGACCGTGTTCTGCCCGTTGATGTACTTGAAGCCCGCGTCCTTCGCGAGCAGCATCACGTTGATGCCGCACGCCTCGATCGGCGTGAAGAGCAAGTCGGGAAAGCGGCACGGGACGTCCGGGTAGGAGCACTCCTCGCAGCCATGGCAGCCGCCGCCGCCGAAAATGCGATAGTCCACAAGGCCGAGCTCTTCGGCAAAGCCCTTGACGCCGACGAGCAATTCGCTGAGGTCCCGCCCGCCGTCCTGCATGCCCTGCCAGTCGAAAGAGTCCTCGATGTGCTTGACGCAGTTCACGAGGATCCCCCTCGAAAACCGCTTGCACGCGGCTTCGAGCTCCGCAACCGTCCCGCAAAGCGGCGGGCAGTTCCACGCCCTGTTGTAACGCCCGCAGGTGTTTTGCTCACACATATGCCGCACATCATCCGTGAATGTCAGGAGCCCGAGGTCGAAAAAATCCGCCTGGTTCGTGACTTCTTCCGCTCTGATTTTTTCGAGTAATTGTTCACCTTTGTCCTGCATCGTCTTTCCTTTCTGTACTATTTTAGCGCCGCCCGCTTATCGAGGGCCTATTAAGGAGCCTATCAAGGGGACGGTTCTTTTGATTGGCACGGGACCCCTCGTCGCCGACCACACCGGCTCGTCACTCGCTATCAAGGGGACGGTTCTTTTGATTGGCACAGGACCCCTCGTCGCCGGCCACTATCAAGTGGGCGCACCTTTTGTGTCGCCATGTCCTCATGCCTACGCCTGCGCCCGGACTGCTGGGTCTGCATGCCGGCACCGGCCTCAGTCGGCCCGTCGGCGCCAGACTCGCGGCGTACCCCTGTGTCTACGTACCGACGGGAGCGGCGCGTCACTCGAACATCATCGTCTCCATGAACTTGGCGTTGAAGCTCTTGTGCGAGCCGAGATTTATCTCCTCCGCTGCCGCGATGATGTCAAGAGACGGTAGCGGCCCGGCGGCACCCGCTTCGCGCTGTGCCCCGGCGTCCGATTCGTTCCGCCTCTCTGCGCCGGCTTCGCGCGGCTCCACTGCACCGGCTTCGCACGGCCCCACGGCGCTCGCGTCACGCTCTGCCCCGCCGCCCGCTTCGCGCTCTGCACCGCCGCCCTGCTCGAAGCATGCGTCCAGACACCCTCCGAGCGAAGTGTTTCCGGCAAAGCGTATACGCCCCTCGAGCTCGCGCGGTATCAGCCCCGTCCGGAAAGCGCTCTTGAGGTCTATATTCTGCCCGAACCCGCCGGCGAGATAAAGCATCTCGGGCAACTCGCCCATCTCCTCCGTAAGGATGTCGACGCCAGCGCGTATCGCGCCTTTCGCAAGCTGGAACTCCCTCACGTCCTTTTGCGTAAAAACAATGCGCTCGCTTCCCCCCGCGTCGCCGCCGTTACCACCCTCAGCACCGCCGTTACTAACTGCCGGGCCGCCGCTGTAGCCAACCCCCGGGCCGTCTCTGTCGCCAATCCCCGGGCCGCCGCTAACAACCTCCGAGCCACCGCCGTTACCCACGATCACAAGCTGCTTCACAGGTACAGTACGCGCCGCGCCGGTTCCTGCCGGCTGCGCGACTTCGCATATGCGATCCGCCTCGTCCGTAAACGCGCCGCTCTCGGATACGAGCCCCGCGTCGAGCAGCGCCGCCATCAGGCTTATGACCCCCGACCCGCAGATGCCGAGCGCGGGCCTGTCCCCGATGGTCCTGACGGAAAACTTCCCCTCGCCCTCATAAGTGGCGGCGTAGATCGCGCCCGGAAGCCCGCTCATGCCGCAAAAGATATTGCCGCCCTCAAGCGCGGGCCCCGCCGCCGTGCTCGTCGTCAAGAGCCGCTCCCCTTTCCGGTAGGCCAGCTCGCCGTTCGTGCCCATGTCGATGAGCATGTACGAAGGATCATTCCCCCGCTCAAGATGCCGCTCGATATTCACAAGGCCCGCGACGATGTCCCCGCCGACGAAGGCTGATATGTACGGGTAGACGAGAACCGGACAGGAAAGGGTATTCCTGCCGAACACCTCGGTATAATCATATAACTGTTTGATCGCGTATTCGGGATCAAAAGGCGCGAGCCCAAGCGAGCGGCAACGTAATCCTAATAACAAGTACGTCATGGTCGTATTGCCGGCCAGAACGATCTTCTCCGCCTCGTATCCGGCCGCTTCGTTTTTCATGATATCTTCGATGGCGCCGTCTATGGCCGACGTAATGATCCCCGACAAAAGCGTGGCGTCATCCATCGCGTTGTTGATGCGCGAAAGCACATCGGCCCCGTAGGCCCGCTGCGGGTTCGTAAACGCGCGCACGCCTATCTCATCGCAGCTGCCGGCCTCGACCGCCTTTACGACTACAGTCGTCGTCCCGACGTCAACCGCGAAAGCCACCCGCGATTGAGACCTCGCCGCCGAATCCTCTTGGGACGTACAAGAGGACGGTTCTTTTGTGCGACACATTGGGACACTGTGTCGCACAAAAGAACCGTCCCCCTGTGTCTCTAAAGAACCGTCCCCCTGTGTCACTTCGGCTCCACTGTCATAAATGCTGTCCGTCAGTATCACTTGCTCCTCTGCGGGCATCATTATCTCGACGCGCATGCCGTCCTCTGCGGCCGTCCGGCACGCGAGCGCCTCCGCGCCGTCCACGCGCACCTTGCACTTGCCGCACGTCCCCTTCCCGGCGCAAACAGCCTCGATCTTCAGACCCGCCGCGCGTACTGCGTCAAGCAGCGTATCGCCGTCGCAGGCGTCCGCCTCAATGCCTTCTATCGGAAACAGTATCTTGATATCATCCCACCTCAAGAAAAATAATAACACATAACACCACGCCCCGTGTCGTAATTTGTTTTATTCCTTGTTTACTCTGTCCTTGATTTTCTTTAGATATTCTTCATCTTCAATAAGAGATAACGCGAAACATTTCTTTCCTGCGTCTTTGAGTGAAGCACCGATATGATATAGCTTCTTGTCATCAATGATGATAAACCGATCATGAAAATCATCTGATTTAAACAAATTTAGGGCAGGATATTGAGCATTAAATTTGTCAATCGCCAACTGAGAAATTCGACTGTGTTTATTGTTTACGATAGTAACCGCCACTCCATGTTTTTTCTCTGTGAGCATATCAATGACAAAATCGTCTGCATAGTTATCGATAATTATTATCGACGTCTCTGCAGAATGAATGATTTCCCGTATCAATTTGAACGCGTCGTATATCTGGCCTTTAAATAAGACGCCTTGATGGAATTCCTTGCTCAGTGAATACATATGGTAAGTATCGACGACCGCCGTACTTTCCTGAACTTGAGGTGCCATTTTGGCACCTCAAATATAAAATGGTATTAGTTTCTTCTAACGAAAAAACTAAGAAGGGGCAGACTGGTATCAGGAGGCACCGGGTTTGTCTGAGGTGAAGGCTTCGACTTCGGCGAGCAGGGCGGCCAGAGTCGTGGCTTTGTTCACGCGGGCGCGCAGCTTTGCGGCGCCGGGGATTCCCCTGAAGTACCAGCCGGCGTGTTTGCGCATCTCGAGGACGGCTATATGCTCGCCTTTGTCTTCGGCGGTCAGCCGCGCGTGGCGCGTGAACATCGCCGCGATTTCTTCGGGGGATCGCTTCGCTGCTTCATCGCTTTGGGGCGCACAGGGGGTTTCGTCGCTCGCGGCGGCGGGGGGACTAACACCCGCAGGACGAAGAGAACCGTCCCCACTGTCTCCCCCTGCGCTTTGATTGGCGTGGCTATCAAGGGCACCGTCCCCTTGATTGTGATTGGCGTGGCTATCAAGGGCAACGTCCCCTTGATTGGCGTCCCCTTGATTGTGGCTATCAAGGGCACCGTCCCCTTGATTGTGATTGGCGTGGCTATCAAGGGCACCGTCCCCTTGATTGTTGCTATCAAGGGCACCGTCCCCTTGATTGGCGTCCCCTTGATTGGCGGGGGTGAAGATCCAGGGGTTGCCGAGGGCGCCGCGCGCGACCATCACGTAGTCGCATCCGGTCTGCTCGCGCATCCGCTCGGCGTCTTCGCGCGAGAAGACGTCGCCGTTACCGATGACCGGGATGCCGACGGCGGCCTTGACGCGGGCGATGACGTCCCAGTCGGCTTTGCCGCTGTAAAACTGCTCTCGCGTCCGCGCGTGTACGCACACCATGGCGGCGCCCGCCGATTCGAGAGTGCGCGCGACCTCGACGGTATTGACGCTGTCATGCGACCAGCCCGCGCGGATCTTCGCCGTCACGGGCTTTTTTGTCTTCGCGCACATAGCCTCGACGATGCGGCCCGCGAGGTCGGGGTCGCGCATCAGCGCAGAGCCGTCACCGTTTTTTACGACCTTGGGGACGGGGCAGCCCATATTGACGTCGAGCAGCACGTTCTCGCGCCCGTCGAGGTATTCCGCGGCGAAGGCCATCACCTCCGGGTCGGAGCCGAAGACCTGAAAGGCGACCGGCCCCTCCTCCTCACAGGTCTCGAGCAGTTTTTCCGTCTTCCTGTCGCCGTACCAGAGCGCTTTCGCGCTGACCATCTCCGTATAGACTAAGGCCGCGCCACACTCATGGCACAGCCTCCTGAAACTCTTGTCCGTGATCCCGGCAAGAGGCGCGAGAAACAATCTATTTGTTTCGTTCGTAAATGTAACCAAGGCCTTCGAGCGTCAACATTCTGTCGACTGTGTCGATGCAATCCGTCCCGTCCGCTATGAGTATTGCCATGCCGCCCGTAGCTATGACGCGCACGGGCTCGCCCGAGGCGTCGATAGCCGCAAGCTCCTCCTTCATGCGGGCCGTGAGGCATTCCACCATGCCGCGATGGCCGATAATAAGGCCGGCCTGCATGCTCTCGATCGTGTTCTTGCAGATTACCGAATCCGGCTCGTCGAGCTCAATGCGCGGCAGTTTCGCCGTTTTTTCGAAAAGCGCCTCGGACGATATCCTGATGCCGGGCGCGATGGCGCCGCCGACATACCGCCAGTCCTTCGTGCACGCGCAAAACGTTGTCGCCGTTCCGAAGTCGATTATTACGACAGGCCCGCCGTACTTCGTCAGGGCAGCGACGCCGTTTACGATACGGTCGGCGCCGACCTGAGTCGGGTCGTCGTAGATGATCTTCATCCCCGTCTTGATGCCCGGGCCGACGACCATAGCCCGCGTGCCGATGTATTTTTGCACCATGCGCTGGAGCGTATAGACTGCGGACGGCACGACCGTCGAGATGATGACGTCCTTGATGTCTTTGAGTTTCAGCCCGTCGAATTCGAAGAATTGGTTGACGAGCATGCCGTATTCGTCGGCGCTGTAGTGGTGCCCGGTTTCAAGCCTCCAGTTTTGAACAAGCTCGCCGTCCCGAAAGACGCCGAGCACTGTGTTCGTATTCCCTACGTCAAAGGCTAACAGCATTGATTGATCGAGAACATGAAGTCCCCGGCATTGACCGCCGTCCCCCTGCTCACAGTGATGTTCCCTATGACGCCGGCCCTCGGCGCGACGATCTCGTTTTCCATCTTCATGGCTTCAAGTATCAACACGCACTCGTCGGCGGCGACGGGGTCGCCGGGCTTTTTGCGCACGTCCATGATCGTGCCGGGCATCGGCGATTCGACGTTCATGGTTTCCCCTGAACCCGACGGGGCCGCAGCCGGAGCGGGAGCGGGAGCCGCAGCCGGTGCGGGAGCAGCCGGAGCGGGGGCCGCAGCCGCCGCAGGAGCCGGTATCGGGAACGAGACAACGCTTGGCGCCCCGCCGACTTCGTCCACTTCGACCTCATAAGTATTGCCGTTCACCGTGATATTGTATTTCTTCATTTTGGGTTTTCCTCCTTAACCACATCGATCACATTCTGCGCGTGTCAATTGCTTCCTGCGTGCCCATACCTCCCCAGGCCGGCAGGCACCTGCACGACCGGTTTATCTTTTGTATGTATAACGTCTGTACAAATTGCTCGGCCTCGTACGCCGCCACTGCCGCCGCGAGGACGGCGATGAGTTCGTCGTCCGCCCCTTCAGGCGCGGCCTCCGCCGCTCCCGCATCGCCCGCGGGCCCCGCCGGGATAATCATTTCTGGTACGGCCGCCTCTGCTTTTTTCCTGTTGAATAGTCCCATAGCGCCCTCCTATAACGGAATGTTCCCGTGCTTCTTCGCGGGATTCGACGCCCGCTTCGATTCGAGCATGTCGAAGGCACTGACGAGGCGCTGCCTCGCCTCGCGCGGCTCGATGACGTCGTCGACGTAACCGAGTTCGGCCGCGCGGTACGGGTTGTTGAACTTTTCCTCGTATTCTGCGACCTTCGTCTTGCGCATCTCTACCGGGTCTTCAGCGTTTTTGATGTCGTTCTTGAACACGATGTTCGCGGCGCCTTCCGCCCCCATGACCGCGATCTGCGCCGTCGGCCACGCGAACACGAGGTCCGCCCCGAGTTCCCGGTTGTTCATCGCGATGTACGCGCCGCCGTAGGCCTTGCGCAGGATCATAGTGACGCGCGGGACCGTGGCTTCGCTGAACGCGTAGAGCAGTTTCGCGCCGTGGCGGATGATGCCGCCCGTCTCCTGGTCGGTCCCCGGCAGGAACCCCGGCACGTCCACGAGCACGAGCATCGGGATGTTGAACGCGTCGCACCTCCTGATGAACCTGGCCGCCTTGTCGGACGCGTTGATGTCGAGGCAGCCCGCCGCGACGCTGGGCTGGTTCGCGATGACTCCGACGGAATTGCCCGCAATCCGGATATAGCAGGTTATTATATTTTTCGCATAATCCTTGGCGACGTCGAAAATCTTGCCGTCGTCGGCGACGCCTTTGATAACCTTGTACATGTCGTATGCCTTGTTCGGGTTCTCCGGCACAAGGTCGTCGAATTCCGGGATCAGCCTGTTCGGGTCGTCCGCCGAGAATACGGGGGGCGTCGTCTCGAGGTTGTTCGACGGCAGGTAGGACAGAAGCTCCTTCACCTGATTGAGCGTGTCCTCGTCGTCCTTGCCCATGAAGTGCGCGACGCCGCTCTTCGTGTTGTGCGTGCGCGCGCCACCGAGCTCTTCGGCGGTGATCTTCTCGCCCGTGACCGTCTCGATGACCTGCGGCCCCGTGATGAACATCTGGCTCGTGCCGTCGACCATGAAGATGAAATCCCCGATGGCCGGCGAATAAACCGCCCCGCCCGCGCACGGGCCCATTATGACGGATATTTGCGGAACCACGCCGGACGCAATCGTGTTGTTGTAGAAGATCTTAGCGAAGCCCGACAGGGCCGCTACGCCCTCCTGGATGCGCGCGCCGCCGCTGTCGTTCAGGCCGACGATGGG
>Ga0123353_10016237_pt1 | contig 10871 bp, 8 predicted proteins | sample TergutLab28metaG_3_FD_92763 | JGI IMG/M metagenome (GOLD analysis project Ga0123353, IMG submission 92763) | Labiotermes labralis P3 segment gut microbial communities from Petit-Saut dam, French Guiana - Lab288 P3 | ecosystem: Host-associated > Arthropoda: Insects > Digestive system > Gut ... | reverse complement strand
GGATGTTCGCCGAAATGGTAAGAAAGGCGGACGGCTCGGGGCACAGCGGCACGGAAATGGATATCTTCGAAGGCCCCTATTACCGGTGCCGCCTGCCGCTGTTCAAAAACGCGGTTTCGACGAACCTGCACTACGACGGCTACGGCAAAGCGCACAGGATGAAGAACGTGGGCAAGTTCCGGGTAAAGGACCCCTACGACACCTTCCACACCTACGGCCTGGAATGGAACGAAAACGAGTACATCTTCTACATCGACGGCGTGGAGGCCGGGCGCTCCTCTTTCGGCGGCGTAAGCAGGGCCCCGCAGTTCCTCATCCTCAGCGTGGAGCACAACCTCGGCGGCCTGAGTGGCTGGCCGGGGGATATCCGCAAAAACAAGCCGGGCGAAATGACCGATTTCGTAATCGACTATGTACGGGTGTATCAATACAAAGAATTGCTGCAATCATGAGTCTGTAGGGGCGGCTGACCATAGCCGCCCGCGCATAAAGGAGACACATCATGACCTGGTCCTTTTTTAACCCCGTGAAGATCCGTTTCGGCTGGGGCTGCGCCAGCGAAACCGCCGATTTCCTGCGTGAGCTGGGCGCCAAGCGCGCCGCCCTGGTGGTCTCGCCCTCGGCCCTGCGCTTCGGCCTGACGGACATCGTCACCGAACCCGCGCCGGCGCTGTTTCTGACGGACGAGATCTTCGCCCGCATGCAGCCGAACCCCACGGAGCAGAATATGCTCGACTGCGCGGCCTTCCTGGCGCGCATGAAGGCCGACGCCGTGGTGGCCATCGGCGGCGGCAGCGCCCTGGACTGCGCGAAGGCCGCGGCGGGCCCCCTGCCGGTGATCGCCCTGCCCACCACGTCCGGCACCGGCAGCGAGGCCACCTGCATCAGCGTGCTCACCGACCAGGCCGGGCAGCGCAAAATCCCCCGCGTCGACCCTTCGTACTACCCCGCCGCCGCCCTGGTGGACCCCGCCCTCACCCTGACCGTCCCGCCGGGGGTCACCGCCGCCACGGGCATGGACGCCCTCTCCCACGCGGTGGAGGCCCTGTGGAGCATCCACCACAGCCCCGCCAGCGACGCCCTGGCCCTGCGGGCCGCCGCCCTTCTTCTGCGCAATATCGAAACGGCCTACGCCAGCTCCAATAACAAAGCCGCCCGCACCGCCATGGGCGAGGGCTCCCTGCTGGCCGCGCTGGCGTTCTCCCAGGCGAAGACCGCCGCGGCCCACGCCTGCTCCTTCACGCTCACCATGCGCTACGGCCTGCCCCACGGCACGGCCTGCGCGTTCACCCTGCCCGCCCTGTGCCGCCTGAACGCCGGCGCCGAAGACGGCCGCCTGCACGGCATTGCCCGCGAACTCGGCCTGCCCGGCGCCTTCGCCCTCGCCGATGAGCTCGACCGCCTCAACGCCGCCCTGCGCCTGCCCCGCACCCTGGAGGCCGCGGGCATCCCCCTTCCCGACCTGCCCGGCCTGGCCGAAGAGTGCCTCGTGCCGCCCAACATGCGCAACAACCCCGTGCCCATGGACGCGGCCATGGTGGAGGCGATCTTCATGGGGCTGGCGGGGTGAAAACAAAAAGAAAGATCACGCCATGTCCATCCTGACCATCCAGTCCCTCTCCATGTCCTTCGAGGACCGCAGCCTGTTCCAAAACCTCAACCTGGCCCTGGAGGCCGGGGAGCGCCTGGCGCTGGTGGGCGCCAACGGCTGCGGAAAGACCACCCTGCTGCGCCTGATCACCGGCGAGCTCGCACCGGAATCCGGGCAGGTGGTGCTGGGCAGGCACGTGCGGCTGGGCTACGCCAGCCAGGAGTCAGGGGTCAGGGACGAGGGCTCAGGGGAAAACACGGTCTACGACGAGGCCCTGCGCGTGTTCGCCCCCGTGCTGGCCATGGAGCGGGAGCTCGAGCAGCTCACGGAGGAGCTGCACCATACCCACAGTGAGGAGCTGCTGCACCGGCAAGCCGAGCTGCGCGAGGCCTTCGAGCGCGGCGGCGGGCTCACCTGCCGGGCGAAAACCCGCTCGCTGCTGCTGGGCCTGGGCTTCGACGAGGCCACGCAGCGCATGCCCTGCTCCATTTTGAGCGGCGGCCAGAACGTCAAGCTGCGGCTGGGGCGGCTGCTGCTCAGCGGGGCGGACCTCCTCCTGCTGGACGAGCCCACCAACCACCTGGACCTACAGGCCATGGCCTGGCTCGAGGGCTACCTGGCCGACTACCCCGGGGCCGTCATCCTGGTGTCGCACGACCGCTGGTTCCTCGACCGCGCGGCCACCCGCACCGCCGAGCTCCACCACGGGCGGCTGACGATCTACCAGGGCGGCTACTCGGCGGCGCTGCGGCAGAAGCAGACCCAGGCCGAGCTCGACCGCCGGCACTACGACAACCAGATGGCCGAAATCAAGCGCATCGAGGGCATCATCGAGCAGCAAAAGCGCTTCAACCAGGAGCGCAACTATGTCACCATCGCCAGCAAACAGAAACAGATTGACCGCCTGAAGGCGGAACTCATCGCCCCCGACGCCAACCTGAAGGGGCTGCGCTTCCATTTCCCCGGCGTCCCCGAAACCGGCGGCGAGGTGCTGCGCCTGCGCGGTTTGGGCATGGCCTTCGATGATAAAAAGCTGTTTTCCGATGTCACTGGCCTCATCGAAAAGGGCGAGCGGGTCTTCCTCTTGGGCCCCAACGGCTGCGGAAAGACCACCCTGCTGAAAATCCTGCGCCGCCTGCTCAAGCCCGTAGAGGGGTACTTCGCCTGGGGCGCCAACGTGCGCCTGGGCTACTACGACCAGGCGCTGGGGGACGTCAGCTCCTCCAAAACGGTCCTCGACGAGGTCTGGGACAGCTATAAACTCATGACCCACAACGAGGTCCGCTCGGCGCTGGGCATGTTCCTGTTCAGCGGCGAGGACGTCTTCAAGGCCGTGGACACCCTCAGCGGCGGCGAGCGGGCGCGCATCGCCCTGCTCAAGCTGCTGCTTTCCGGGGCCAACGTGCTCCTGCTGGACGAGCCCACCAACCACCTGGATATCCCCGCCCGTGAGGCCCTGGAGGCGGCCCTGGCGCAGTTCGGCGGCACGATGCTGGTGGTCTCCCACGACAGGTATTTCATCTCCAAGCTTGCCACGAAAATCTACGCCCTGCGGCCCGACGGCCTGGCCCCCTGCGGCGCGTCGTATGAGGAGTACCTCGAGCAGGCCTCTACCGGCGAACTCCGCCCCGCTGCCGTAAAAAAAGATAAACCGGTCAACGAATACCAGCAGAAGAAGCTCGATGCCGCCGAGGCCCGCCGCCAGCGCGCGGAGCTCGCCCGCTGCGAGGCCGAAATCGCCTGGCTGGAAAAGGAAATCGCCCGCCTGCACACGCAGCTTTCCCTGCCGGAGGTGGCCGCCGGCTACGAGAAGGTCCTGTCCCTCAGCGCCGAGCTGGAGCAATACGAAAAGTCGCTGGAGGGGAAATACGGGGAATGGGAAACTATGAACATATAATGCCGACCCGTCTGTAGGGGCGGCGCGTCAGCCGCCCACGCATTAATACTATCCTTCGATAAGAAGCGTTACGTAAAACGCTGCGCAAAAACCCTTATATCAAAGCTTTTCACTTGCGTTTTACTACGCTTCTAATTTCAGTATAGTATAAAATGAAAAACGAACGAAAGCAGGAGCCCGCCATGCCTGAAATTTTCGCCAACCACGCCCACGTCTTCCCCCGCCAGGTCCGCCCCGAGGGAACCGTGGAATGCCTGTTGCGGCTCATGGACGCCTGCGGCATCGCCCGGGCGGTCTGCTTCGCCCCCTTCGCCGGGCAATACGCCCAGGCAGGCCTGCCGGACCGGAACCAGAACCAGTGGCTCGCCAGGGAAATCGCCGGGAACGACCGTCTGCTGGGCTTCGGCACGGTGGATTTTTCCGCGCCCCCCGCGCTCGCTGTCCAGCTGGCGGAAATCACCATACTGGGGTTGAAGGGCGTCAAAATCCACCCCGCCGCGCAGAAGATCTCCGTGGTGGGCAAGCAGGCCTACGAGGTCTACGCCGCCGCGGAAAAGCTGGGGCTGTTCGTCAGCTTCCACACGGGGCTGCACTGGCACCGCCTGCGGGACTACCGGCCCATGCTGTTCGACGAGCTCAACTGGGATTTTCCCAACCTGCGCTTCAGCATGGAGCATATCGGCGGCTACGCGTTCTTCCGCGAGGCCATGGGCGTGCTGGCCAACGGCAAAAACGGCTATGCGGGCTGGACCAGCATCGAGCCCGGCAAAAACGGCGTCCCCGGCGCGTGGACTCTGTCGAACATGGAGCTGTGCGCCGTGGCGCATCAGCTCGGCCCGGAGCGCAGCATCTTCGGCCTGGATTTCCCCTATAAAAAGGAACCCGAGATCCGCGCGGCCATCGAGCGCTTCAGCGCGCTGCCGATTTCAGATGAGGCCAAGGCGGGGCTTTTCGGCGAAAACCTGGCCCGTGTGCTGCGGGTGTGATGATGTGATTTTGTAATACGGGCGGCTCGCAAGCCCCCTACAGCCGATCTTTATACAAGAAATGGGGAACCATTGTGTCCGACTACACCGAGCTTACCATTCGAATCAACGCAGGCGACGCTGAACCCGCGCAGGCTATCGCCCTCATGGCCGCGCCCTACGGCATCTATGTGGAGGATTACGCCGATTTGGAGCAGGGCGCCCGCAGCATCGCCCACAGCGATTTGATCGACGAAGCCCTGCTCGCCAAGGATCGCGGCAGGGCAGTCATACACGTCTATCTTTCCCCGCGGGAAAACCCCGCCGAGGCCGCGGCCTGGCTGGCCGAGCGCCTTTCCGCCGGTGCCATCCCGCATGCAATCGATATCCAATCCTGCCGCAGCCAGGACTGGGAAAACAACTGGAAAGCATACTTCCACCCCATGCGCGTGGGCGAAAAACTGCTCATCCAGCCCGCGTGGGAGCCCCCTGCCGACCCCCAGGGCCGCGTGGTTCTGCTGCTGGAGCCCGGGCTGGCCTTCGGCTCGGGCAGCCACGCCACCACGCGCCTGTGCATGGAGGCCCTGGAGCGGGCCGTCACGCCCGGCTGCGCGGTGCTGGACGTGGGCTGCGGCTCGGGGATCCTCTCTGTCGCGGCGCGGCTGCTGGGGGCGGGCAGCGCCCTAGGCGTGGATATCGACCCCATGGCCGCCGAAACCGCCCAGGCAAACGCCGCCCGCAACGGCCTTTCCTGCGATTTCGTTCAGGGCGACCTGGCCGCCGGCGTGTCCGGCCAATTCGACGTGGTCGTCTCGAACATCGTCGCCGACGCGATCATCTCCCTGGCCCGCCAGGTCCCGCGCCATCTGAAGCCCGGCGGCGTGTGGATCAGTTCCGGTATCATCGACACCCGGGGGGACGATGTGCTGGCCGCGCTGGATTCGAATGGCTTCAGCCTGCTTGACCGGCGCGAGGAGGATGGCTGGGTGTGTATTACTGTTAATAACTATGCTTCAACGGAGTTTGCGGACACCGCCAGGGCCGCCCCCATGGAGCCGCAGGCGGAATGCACTGGGGGAGATGTCGCGTAGCCGCGTAGCGGGCGCAGTGCGACAGAGGGGGTGAAAAAACGGCCTGTAGGGGCGGCGTGCCAGCCGCCCGCATCATATATTACCCCGCCACCCATCCCCCCACCACGTTCACCAGCCACGCCGCCCCATACGCCAGCGCGCACTGGTAACCCACCGCCGCCAGTGTGCGTTTTATGCTGCCCAGCTCCCGGCGCAGGGCGCTCACCGCGGCCACGCAGGGCGCGCAGAGCAAATTGAAAATCAAAAACGATAACGCGGAAACAGGCGTAAACCCATTCGCGATATTCCCGTTGTAGAGTATCCCCAGGGTGGAAACCGCGTTTTCTTTCGCGATGAAGGCCGTGGCCGTGGCCACCACGGCCTGCCACTGCCCGAACCCCAGGGGCCTGAACAGCGGCGCGAGCGCCCGGCCGAAGTCCGCCAGCAGCCCGCGGGAAAGGCTTTCCGCGAAGGCGAACCGCCCGCCCTCCAACTTTACCGAGGACAAGAACCACACCGCCATGGCCGACAGCAGGATCACGCTCCCGGCCTTTTTCAGGAAGGCGAACGTGCGGCTCCACACGTTGCGCAGCAGGTTTGACGCGCGCGGCAGGCGGTAGTCCGGCAGCTCCAGCACGAAGCCGCTGCCCGCCCGGCGCTTTCCCCGCCGCCTGCCCATCAAAAACGCGGAGAGAATCACCGCCCCGAAGCCCGCGAAATACGACAGCGGCGCCATCCACCACGCCCCGCCGAACATCGCCCCGGCCATCAGCGCGATGATGGGCAGCTTCGCGCTACACGGCAGGAATGTGCAGGTAATCGCCGTGACCCTGCGCTCGTGTGGGTCATCGATGGCGCGGGTGGCCAGGATGGCGGGCACGCCGCAGCCCGTGGCCAGCAGCATGGGCATAAAGCACTTGCCCGACAGCCCGAAGCGCCGGAACAGGCAGTCCAGCACGAAGGCGATGCGCGCCAGGTAGCCGCAGCCCTCCAGAAAGGCCAGGCAGCCGAACAGCAGCAGCATCTGCGGCACGAAGCCCACCACCGTGCCCGCCCCGGCCCACAGCCCGTCAATCACCAATGCCCGCAGCCACGGGGCGGCCTCCCACCGCAGCAGAAGGGCCTCCAGGGCCCGGCCCGCGCCGTCCAGCATGCCCTCCAGGCCATTCGCCGCCCATGCCCCCAGCCCCGAGACCGACACATAATACACCAGGAACATCACCCCCACGAAGATGGGCAGCGCCAGCCACCGGTGCAGCAGCAGGTCGTCCACCCGCTGCGAAAAATCTTTTTTGTTGCTTTTGACCAGGCATTGCCGTACAACGGTTTCGATATAATCGTACCGCTCGGCGATGCGGTTTTCATCGTCCGCCGGTACTCGCGCCCTTATTTCCGCATTCTGCATTCTGCATTCTGCATGCAGCGCCGCCACCAGCTTCCCCAGACCGATCCCCTTCAGCGCGGAAATCTCCACCACCGGGCACCCCAGCGCGCGGGAAAGCTTTTCCGGGAAGAACCTGTCCCCCCGGCGCTTGAGCACGTCGGCGCAGTTGATGGCCACGATCACCGGCAGGCCCAGCTCCAGCAGCTGCATGGTCAGGTAGAGGTTGCGCTCCAGGTGCGTGCCGTCCACGATGTTGAGCACGGCGTCGGGGGGCTCGCGGGTCAGCGCGTCCCGGGCCACGATCTCCTCCGGCGAATACGGCGACAGCGAATAGATCCCCGGCAGGTCGAGGATACGCACATCCCTGCGGCCCCGCAGCGTGCCCTCCCTGCGCTCCACCGTCACGCCGGGCCAGTTGCCCACGAACTGGTTGGCTCCGGTCAGCGCGTTGAACAGCGTGGTTTTGCCACAGTTCGGGTTCCCGATGAGCGCGGCGGTCGGCACAGGACAACACCCCCTTGTCCCATGGGTATGCGCGCGATTTTGTGATTATCCGAAAAGTTTTATTTTTGCGCCGGAAATTGGTGGCGCTTTTTGTTGCCCATTGACAAACGCGGAAGGCGCCCAAAGGATGGAAGGCACCGTTCCCGAAAAAGCCCAAAACAGCCCTTCCCGCCGCCTATACCACAGCGAGAAGGGTTTTCTGTTATGCGCGGCGGCCCGAGTACCAAACGCGCTTTCCGTGCCTCAATCCCCCGAAGGGGCCCATGTGCGTTCGAATAGCAAGGTTCTCTTGTACGCCCGCTGATTTTCCGCATCTCAATTTTAGCGGATTTTCCTGTTGCTGTCAAGCAAAAATTTTCCTGCACCCCTTGCATTCCTCCACAATATGTAGTATAATATAAGTTGAATAAACCTAGTTTCACGCAAAATTGCGGATGGACACGAAGAAAGGTGTGGATGGCGCCAATGAAGGAAGAGTATGTGCCCAGCGAAAAATACCGCAACATGTTTGGGGTGGAGCGCAACGGCTACGGCTGCGAGCGCGTGGACCTCTATCTGGCACAGCTGGAGGTCGCGTTCAAGAAAATCCGGGAGGATAACCGGAATTTAAAGCGCGAGCTCACCGAGCAGGCCCAGGCCGCGCCCGCGGGGTTCCCGCAGGAGGCGCCGGCGCAGCAGGGCTTCAGCCTCTTCCCGCCCGACAACGAATTGGCCACCCAGCTGGAGCAGCAGGGGCAATACATCATGCAGCTACAGGCCCAGCTGGCCGAGCAGCAGGAGCGCGGCCACCGCCTTACCGCCCAGCTGGCGCAGATGTCCCAGATGGCGCAGATGCAGGCGCAGCAGAGCGACCCGCAGGCCGCCGAGGCCCTCATGGCCCAGATCGCCGCGCTGCGCGGCGAGGCCGATATCCTCCGCCAGCAATTGCGGCAGCAGGCCGCGCCCGCCGCGCCGGTGTACCAGATCAGCGAGGAGGAGCAGCAGGGCCTGATCGGCAAGGTGCTCGTGGAGGCCCGCACCCAGGCCGAGGAGATGGTGCGCGCGGCCAAACAGGAGGCCGACGGCATGACACGCCGGGCGCGCCAGAAGGTGGACGAGCTGCGGGCCGAGCAGGAGCGCGTGCACAGCCAGCTGCAGGGGATCTCCTACGGCCTGCGCAACATCCTGCGCGAAAGCGCCGGGATCGATTATCAACAGCGGGGTGAGGAATATGCCGCGTCTTAATCTCAAGCTGAAAAAAGAGGATGCCTCCGCGCTTTCCCCCGAGGGCCGCGCCCTGGTGGAGGAGGTGGAGCAGCTGGCCGATGAGGTGCTCGCGGCGGAAAAAGACACGCCCGAGACCATGACCCTGCCCCAGGCGAAGAGCATCCGCGCTGCCGGCGGCATATTTTATGGCGTCACGGTGGCGCTGTGCCTGTTGCTGGGCGTCATGCTGCTGCTCAACGCCTTCGCGGCCAATGGCGTAATGGGCCTGCGCTTCTTCGTGGAGCCCACCAACGCCATGCTCCGGCAGGTGCCGCGGGGCTCCCTGCTCATCACCGTCATGCGCTCCAGCGGCAAAATCCGCCCCGGGGATATCATCACCTACAACGTTTTACCGGATAAGCCGGACGTCCCCGGCACCCGCCTGACGCGCATCGTGGCCGAGCGCCTGGAAAGCAACGGCAAGGTCGTCTTCCACACCAAGCGCGCGGGGGACGCCGCGCCCGACAGCATGCCCATCAACATGACGCATATCCTGGGCGTAAAGCTGGCCGTGCTGCCCGGTGTGGGCTATGTGATCTCCTTCGCGCAGACCTACGCTGCGGCGCTGTCTGTGCTGGCGGGGGCGCTGTGCGTCTCGGCGGCCGTCATGCGCCTGTGGGCCAACAGGGAGCACCCCGAGCTAAAGGACAGGAAACGGCGCAAAGCCGGACATAAGGGGCGTGTGCAGCATGCCATCGTTTAACAACGAGCCGCCGTTTGACAACGAATTGCCGTTCAGCAGCGAGGACCCCTTCGGCAACGAGGATTTCCTGGAAGACTCCTTGCCGTCCATGGGGCCGCCGCCCCGGCGCGCGATATCCTTGCGGCTGGGCATCGCCCGGCTGCGCTTGGCGTCCTGGGCGGCCGCAAGGCGCCTGCGGGCGCTGCAAAATAAATCGGACAAGGCGCAGGGCATCGTCAGAGACAGGCCCCTGCGCCGTTGGCCCTATGTGGCGGTGCTGGCCTTCTGCTTCGTCGCGGCGGCCACGGGCATGGCGATTTCCGTCATGGAATACGGCGTGCCGGAGCTGCATACACTGGACAACCGCCTGCCCGGCGTGGACGACGTCTTGGTGCTAGACCCGGACCGCCGGGACGAGATCAAGCTTTCCCCCGGCTACCTCTACGACAGGCCCATCGCCGCCGTGCAGACCGGCTCCGAGCCGGTGCTGCTGCGCGCGCGCCTGGAGGAGACCCTCCTCACCGCCAGCCGGGACCAGAACGGCCGCGTGGTGGCCGTCAAGTCCGCGCGGGAGCCCGGCGGGGACTGGAGCCCGCGCGCCATTCCCCAGGAAGCTGCCCTGCAGCTGCTGGTCAGCGGCGGCTTCTGCAAGGCCGGCGACAGCTGGGAGGAGGCCCTTAAGGGCAAGCTGCCCGTCAAACGCATGCCCGGCGGCGATAATGACGGCGGGCGCCTGCTGGTCTTCGAGAAGAAGACCATCATCGCCGACCCCGATTCCCCCATCCCGGATGTCAGCGTGCTGCTGCCGGAGGACATCGAGCAATACGGCCTGGGCATGGCGGTGTACGCCTACACGGGCTTCTATTTCATCAACGACGCGGGCACGCCGGTCTACCAGCCGCTACATATCAAGGTGGACAGCACGGCCCCCCGCAAGCCCACCCAGCGCCCCCCGAACATCACCGGCATCTCCTACGACTTCTACCAGTGGGACGTCACGGAAAGCCAGGTCCACAAATTCAACGAGGACCCCAACGCCCCCGTCAACCTGCAACCGGGCGAACTGAAGCCTGTCACCGCATGGGCGGGCCCCGAGGACGCCTGGTTCTACGACGCCGACGGCTGGGTATACTACGGCCAGGCCCTTTCCCCCGGCGTGATGACCCCCCTGCTGCTCAAGAGCTTCACCGTCTGGCCCGAAAGCCCCCTGCTGCAGGATGAGACCCGCTACCGTCTCAGCGTGCGCGCGCAAAGCGCCCCGCTGGAGCACGACATGATCCTCCAGCTGTGGCACAGCGGCGCGCCCCTGGGCGCCCTGGGCGGCAACTACATGACCAACGAGGCCGCCGTTTTCGCCCAGGGCATGCTGGAAGCGGGGGCATGAGGGGGGTTCCAAAAAAGGGGCATGCATTTAACTGCCAATAAAGGAGCAATCATGCAAAACCGCGTTGCCGTCATCCAGGATATCTCCGGGCTGGGGCGCTGCTCGCTCGCGGCGGCGCTGCCGGTGCTTTCCGTGATGGGCGCGCAGTG
>Ga0123353_10016235_pt1 | contig 10871 bp, 11 predicted proteins | sample TergutLab28metaG_3_FD_92763 | JGI IMG/M metagenome (GOLD analysis project Ga0123353, IMG submission 92763) | Labiotermes labralis P3 segment gut microbial communities from Petit-Saut dam, French Guiana - Lab288 P3 | ecosystem: Host-associated > Arthropoda: Insects > Digestive system > Gut ... | reverse complement strand
CTTTAAACGCCAATGCTCCCTCATCACATAAGCCGGACAACTCCGCATCGCCCAGTACAACTGCGTGCGTCCAACGACCGTATGCGGCCTTTTCCAAAATCGGCTCATATGTGCTCATAAAGGAAGGCCCGTCTGACACCGCGTCATTTAAAGCATCCATCATCTTCGTGTTACGGGACAGAGCGGCCGCCAGATACACGCAGGTAAAATAAAGGCAGGATACCGTTCGCGTTTGACACACGCTGTGGTCAAAAGCCCATGGCATTTCTAAAACCATATCACTGATATGCGCCAGTTCCGTGTCTTCTTGGCAAACAACGCTGATAACGCGGCAGTCCGGCGCGATTTCACGCGCCCGCAGGACAGCTCGTATCACTTCGCTGGTTTGGCCGGAACGCGATAACGCCACGAGTACGCTGCCGGCCAGAACCGGTTGATAGCTTTCCGTATGCAGCAGGAGATCTCCGGCCGGTATGGCAAGCGCGGGCTTTTTCACACGAAGATTCATAAGCATTGCTCCGGAACGCGCAACGGAATAACTGGACCCGCAGCCGATAAATACATACCGGTCCAGACCCTCCGTTAATGCGGAAACTTCCGGAATTTTGTTAAATAAGTACGAGGAACACTCTGACAGGGCCCTGTATTGACTCTTCATTTCGGTATATGTTACGCTCATAGACACTCCCGGGTAAGAATTTGCAATATTCTTGAGTAACTATACCATAGATGGGAATAAATTGCTATCAATAATCGTTTAATGTATATCCACGACATTTTTCCATCTTTTATTCATTTTTCATCATACCATCATGAGGTGACCGCATGGAATTGAGCAACACAGAAAAATTCACCGGGAAAGCCAACGTCTATACGCAATACAGGCCTTCTTATCCCGATGCGTTAATGGATTTTCTCTACACACAGGCAGGGTTTACACCGGACAGCGTCATTGCAGATGTAGGCTCCGGAACAGGCAAGTTCTCCCTCCTCCTGTTGGAACGGGGAAGCATGGTGTATGCAGTTGAACCGAATGAGGATATGCGCCGAACCGCGGAACGGGAACTGAAGGGTTATTCCCGTTTTAATTCAATCAACGCTTCAGCTGAAGCCACCGGTTTACAAACAGGGCGCGTTGATTTTATCACAGCGGCACAGGCGTTTCACTGGTTTGATAAACAGGCTTTTCAAACGGAGTGCCAACGCATACTAAAACCTTCCGGAAGCGTCGTACTGGTTTGGAACCAAAGAGATTATCAAAGCGAAATCGTGCAAAAAGATTATGAAATACGAAAAAAATACGCTATTCATACACAAAGCCTGGGAATCGACGGAAGGCTATATCAAGATTATCTCGCTTTCTTCAAAGAGGGCGTCTATCTGGAAAAAACCTTTAAAAACGACTTGTACTTGAATAAAGCGGCGTTTATCGGAAGAAATGTATCCGCGTCTTACGCGCCGGATAAGGATCGAATGCCGCTTCAATACAATGAGTTTGTGCGTGAGTTGGCAGAACTGTATGATGCGAACGCTGCGCACGGAATAATGGTTTATCCGCATGACACTCAGGTTTTTTTAGGCCGAGTATAATAAATGTAAAGAGATGGTAATATGAAAAAGTTCCGTTTATGTCTGTTATTAGCCAGCGTATGGGCAGTACTGTCCATGAACATCTGCATGGCTTGCACCGGCGGTTCGGGTGGAGGGGGATTCACGTATGGTAAGCTGCCCGTGTCCTCCGTGTCGTCTCCGACACATTCCTCTGCCGCGCGCGCGGTGTATGGGCCGCAGAATGTATTGGATCCCGGCGAGGAAACAAGCTGGCAATATAGTCAAGAAAGAACGGGTGGTAACGGATACCGGACATACCTCGTCATGCATTTCGATGGGCCATGTACGGTTGAAACGCTGCTAATTAAAAATGGGTTTTGGAAAATCACCAATGGTATCGATCAATATTGGCGCAATAACCGTGTTAAAGACGCGGCGGTATACTTTTTATACGCGGACGCGAACGATTTTTCAGACCCTGTCTATTACACTTTTGCAGACAGCAAACAAATAGCTCATATCGACTTAGGCGGACGCCGCGGCGTAACCGCCCTGTTATTTCGTATAGATACTGTCTACCGGGGTAATAGGTTTGACGATGTGGCGATAACCTACATGGAAGTTCTCGGCGAGTTAGATTCTATTCAGGGTAATGGACCGAACGACAGCTCCCGTCCCGGAGGCGGGATTCCCGGCTTTAATTATGTCGGGTTACGGGCTTCGCTTAATCAAAGGATGGCAACGCGAACCGGACCCGGCACACAATACACAGAACCGGGAACCTTTGCGCAATCGACCCCTATCACGGTGTTCTACCAAACCACCGGCAGCGGTGTGATGTGGGGGATGGTTGAGTTTCAATATAAGGGCATGTGGTACCGAGCCTACACCGGCATGAAACGTATTGACGCGTCTTGGGTGCCGACAGACAGCGAACCTTATCAAAACAGAACCATAAGCCGCAATGTGACGCCGAGATACGGTCCGGGTGAATACTACGCGGTGCAGCCGCATACCATCCCAAGCGGAGTACGCGTAAAGGTTTTTTTTACACAGAACGGTTATGCCATGGTGGATTATGATAGACAAGGCGGCGTGGTCAGAGGCTGGGTTCCGGTATCATCACTGCGCTGAACACCGTTACAACGAAATTCCGAAAAGGGGATACCAATGCATACGGATCATGACAAGTTGATAGAATACTATCTGTCAACATGTGAACAACCATCTGTTTTAGGGCACAGTATGCACGGCTTGTGGATAGGGAGGAAACATACATAGCGGTAAATCTAACCGATGCGACCGACCGCCCAATGAGCGTTTGCTGCTGTTTCCAGCTTACCGCTCAGGCTGGAGCGGTATCCGGCATCGAGCACTGACATTGCTTGCAAGTTAAGGGGCAGATCGAGTGTTGGGTGCAGGGGTTCACCTGTTTTCAAGTGATGAATAACTTCCTCGCCCGCGTTACCGCGCCCTTCCGGAAGCGGAGGGGCCATAAGAATTTGTGTAGGTTCCATACTGTATCGGTCTTCATAAATATGAACGCGGTCATTCAATGTTACCAAAGTTCCCTTGCTGCCGTGTATAACAGGACCGCCGGGAACACCGCTCGCGAGCGTTACCCAACTGCCTTCCAGTATGGATACGGCATCGGGATACCGTACCAGCATCGCCGCGAAATCCTCGGCATCTCCAAACGAACTGTTAATGTTGGCGCGCATCGCCATGGCGGCGACAGGTGGCTTTCCTAAAAACCAGCTGGATAGGCATGCGCCGTAGCAACAATAATCCCAGTACGCACCGCCGCCGAGCGAAGCGTCATACCACCATTCGGCTCCCTTTTCCGTATCACTTAAGTCTTGACCATAGCTAAACGGCCCCAGAGACGTTCCGTTTCGGAAATGAAAGCGAAAGGGCTTGCCAATAGCGCCATCCATCATTAATTGATGAGCCAGTCGAATGCTGCAGTTCCACGTACTGGGCCAGTTGACGATAATTTTAGCATGACCCCTCCTGGCCGCATCGGCGATAGCCAGCGCGTCCGCCATACTCGTCGCCATGGGCTTTTCAACAAGAACATGAACTCCGCGCAAAAGCATATCGCCGATAACCTTGCCGTGCAAGGCGTTTTCAGCGCAGCACAGAGCGAAATCAATTTTGTTTTCCGACAGCAGATGATGGTAGTCCGTATAGACTTTTTGGTTTCCCGCATATTGCATGCACGCTTGAATATTCGCGCGCCGTGTGCCTTCCTGTAAGGATATAGATGCTTTTTTTTCAGGCAGATCGGCAAAAGCGATCCATTCTACAGCGTTTGTAGCCGTTAACTGCTCAACCAACCCGGGTGTGTGTACATGTGCGAAACCGATGACAGCGGAACGCAGTTTCATGCGGCGTCCTCCCTCTATACTAATAGTTAAACGGTGAGATCACCCTGCGTGCCTGTGCCAGTTGGAACGCCACATTTTGGTACTCATTGGTAGACAAGTGGCTTTCAATACTCCAAACGCCCGGATAGCCCGCTTTTATTAAAAGCGGGAACAGATAATCGGCGTTAAGACAAGCATCATAATGCATATGTATATGCATGGCTTTGGGTGCCATTTCCAAATCACAGGCAAGTTTATCCTCCGGCGTCTCGGCCAGCCAGTTGCCCAAATGCAGAAGATGGGCGTAGTTTGGCGTGTTCACGGCTTGCGCCAGTTTACGGATAACGTGGATATCGCGGGACGCGCCCCAATGGTTTTCCGGGCCGAACTTCGCGCCGAAAGACAGGCATGTTTGTGAGTAAGAACGAAATTTACCGGCCACATACTCAATTTGCTCATCAGTGGCCGTATGGGTGGGAATACCCACATCCATCCTGACGGATTGAGCGCCCAAAATGCGCGCGGCTTTCAAGCAGTCTGCGGCTAACGCGTCGTTTTTATCGCACCCCTCCTGTGTGTCGTTCCAAGGATGCGCACCGTCGCAGCACAAATTGGCGAGTATTAAACCCCGCTCGTCCATCTGCGCACGCAGCATATGCAAATAGTCATCATCATACGATTGAAGCATGTGGTTCCAAAGATCGGCGTGCGTTACATTGTAACGGTATCGGACTGTTTCAAAGTATTGCACGGGGGTCATGGCGCCAATGCGGAACAAGCCGTGAAAAGAATAGGAAGCAATACTGAATAACGGTTTCATACGCGACCCTCCTTATAAGTAAAATGGATGCGGGGGATAGGTAAGCTCTCCGAACGGAGCTTCTTGGCGGCGAATCGCGTTAGACACACTAAGCGCGGGAATTTCGCCCGCGGTTACTTCGCGTCCCAGCTTATCGGATAAAAAGATGCCCTCGGATACCAGCATCGTTTGCAAGGCGATATGCGGCGTGTCGATAGGTTCACAATCTCCCCGCAGAACGCCTATCCAATGGGCTTGGGAGTGTTCATAAACCGCAAGCGCAGGGTTCAACTGCAGTCGCCGGTACTGTTCGGCGGATATATCCAGCGTTGTTTCGGCGGGATAACCCTCAATTTCTTGATAATAAACAAGGGAAGGCGTGCCGTTCTTCATAGAAAATTGCAAGCCGCCTTTTGATCCGTGTATAGAGGATTGCGGGAACTCCCCGCCGTGGACAGCCCAGCTTTCTAAAATATCCATCGTCAGCCCGTTCGCAAATTTAACAAAGCCCGTTCCCAGCTCTTCCACATCATAACCGGATTCAGCCCGGCGTTTTGCATCCATATCAAGCTCGCGGTACACAGCGCCGCTGACGCTTTTCACTTCCGGCATTCCCAACAGATAAAGCAGCTGTGAAATGTGATAGACACCCATGTCGTATAGCGCGCCATGTCCCGCCCAATGGGATAATACGAACTCTTTTTCAGCGTATCCATCCACAAAGGGGCGGCCGCGGCGGCGGTATCCGTAAGAGCGGGCGTGATAGATATTACCCAAATGCCCCGAATCCACCAGCTTCTTGGCGGCGATTGCCTGGCCTCCGTAGATCATAGCCAGTTGTATATGCAGTTTAACGCCGTATTGGCAGGCGGCTTCTTGCATGGCTGCCGCGTCCGTATAGGAACCGGCCATGGGTTTTTCGCAGTAACAGTGCTTGCCGGCGGCCATGACGGCAATGGATATGGGCGCGTGCAAGTTGTTGTGCAAACAAACGTCTACGGCTAGAATGTCGTCACGTTTTAGCAGCTCTCGGTAGTCCGTGTAGCGGTGTGGGATATCCCATTTGTCACAAAAAACGTTGAGCTTCTTTTCGTTTAAATCACAGGCGGCAACGATATAAACGCCTTTCATGTCCTTATAATGTTCCATGTGCTGATGCGCGATGACGCCGGTGCCAATCAAGGCGATGCGAATATCCCGCACAAACATTCCCCCTTTAGTTTTTTGTGTTCATTATATCATGCTTTCCCGTTGGGACAAGTTTATACGAAAAAAAACGCAGGGTATAGATAGTGAAAAAAATTTGTTGACAAATGATTCATGAAATTATATCTATTACCTAACGTAACCTTAACTGATTAAACTTAAGGAGATTACCTTCATGAAAACACAATTGAAACCTGCCCGCGAGGTGTTCAAAGGAATATTACCAATGGACTACTCCGCACATAACAAGGAAGTGGATGCGCTATGGGCGGCCTATCGGGCGAACAAGCCGCCGCGCGTACCAATGGTGCTTGGCGTCAACTGCCGATACATCATGCTGGACCCGCAATATAACCCCGAGGGTGTTTGCTTCCGACAGGTCTTTGAAGAACCGGACCTCATGCTGGAGATGATGCTGCGGTTTGCCTACTTCATGCAGTTCCATCTCCCTTCCGACCGGCACATGGGCTTGCCTGAATACTGGACGGCAGATGTTTTATGCATGAACACCTATGAAGCGGAATGGTTCGGCGCGCAGCGGGAGTACATTAACAACGATTTGCCGGATTGCCGTCCGTTTTTAAATGATGATAATAAGAACGATTTGTTTAATCGGGGAATACCCGATCCCTTTGCACGCAACGCGGGTTTCGTCCGTGATTGTTGTGAGCTTTTTAAGTGCCGCATCCAACAAGGCTACGCATACGAAGGCATACCGCTGACCGCGGTTAATCTGCCCGCGTTAATGGGTACGGATGGGCCGTTCACCGTAGCCTGCGCGATCCGCGGAGCATCCGAAATGTGCCTCGATCTATATGAAGACCCGGGTTATGCACATGAGTTACTTAACTTTATAACCGAAGCCACCATTGTTAGAATCAAAGCTTGGCGCAAGTTTTTTGGGCAGCCCGAGGTTACACCCGACGCGCCTTTCGCGTTCGCCGACGACAGCATTGCGTTGCTTTCAAAAGATATGTACCGTGAGTTTGTACTCCCATGTCATAAAAAACTGACAAGCAGTTTAGGCAACCCTGCGCTGCGTGGCTCCACCCACCTTTGCGGTGACGCCACGCATCATTTTGCAACCATGCGTGATGAACTGAACATTTTTAGTTTTGATACGGGCTTTCCGGTCAACCATGGCGATTTGGTCCAAACACTCGGACCCGAGGTATCCATCAACGGCGGTCCGTCAGTCGGATTACTGCTTCAAGGCACGCCTGACGAGGTAGCGGCGGAGTCAAAGCGTATCTTACGTGAAGTCATGCCCCATACCCGCCGTTTTGTACTGCGTGAAGCCAATAATTTACCGCCGCGCGTTCCTGAGGCTAATGTCGCGGCGATGTATGCGGCTGCGCGGAGCATGCCCTATTGACATTCATAACTGTTATAAGCCGATAAACAAAGGCAGTCAAACAGACGGATGATACATTACTTAACATGATGGAGGGCTGTTTATGAAAAAGATCAATGTCGCTTTGGTAGGCTTGGGTTTCGGCGGGGCGTTCGCCGATATTTACAAACACCACCCCAATGTAGGCCTCATCGGAATCTGCGATACGAATAAGACGCTGTCACAAACCGTATCAAACACGTACGGTATTTCTACCGTTTATGACAGCTTCGAGCTGATGCTGAAAGATGATGCGATAGACGCGGTACATCTGGTAACGCCGATACCGTACCATGAGGAGCAAACCATAGCGGTTTTAGAAGCCGGCAAGCATTGCGCCTGCACTGTTCCCATGGCTACATCCCTAAAGGGGATACAAAAAATAACCGAGCTGGTCAGAAAGCACGGTAAGAACTACATGATGATGGAAACAACTTTATACACATATCAATTTTTCTATGTAAAGCAAATGAGTGAAAGCGATAAGCTTGGCAGAATACAATTTATGCGGGGGACGCATTATCAGGACATGGCCAATTGGCCCGATTATTGGATGGGATTACCGCCCATGTATTACGGCACACATGCGATAGCTCCCATGGTGGCGTTATCCGGCTCAAGAATTCGGCGGGTTCATTGTTTTGGCTCGGGAACCATGGAAGAATGGATGGTGAAGCAATACGGTAACCCGTTCCCGGTGGAAAGCGCGCTGTTCGCGTTTGAAAACGGCATGAAGGGCGAGGCCACCAGGTCACTGTTTGAAACGACCAGAGTGTATCAGGAGGGTTTATTCGTATACGGCAGTGACGCCAGTTTCGAGTGGGGCTTTACCGATGACGACCCTCCGTATGTCACCACCATGTTTCCCGCAGCGAATGGCATACGAGGCCGCAGGACTCAAATGAGCGCCGTACAGTTGCCCAATTACCACCACTATCTGCCCAAAGAGATTCAGCATTTCACCGTGGGCGGTGAGTATGATCCTCTCAACCCGCAAGAATCACTCAAGAAAGGCGCGGGAGGGGGGCACCATGGTTCGCATGCTCATTTGGTTCACGAGTTTGTCAGCAGCATCATAGAAGGGCGTAAGCCATGGATAGATGAGGTTTTGGGCGGCAACATAACGGCGGCCGGTATATGCGCCCATGAATCCGCGATGAGCGATGGCGCCGCCGTGGATGTTCCGTTGTTTTAATGTTAAGGAGGAAACGATATGAAAACTAAAAAGGTATTATCAATGACTCTAGTGCTAATCGTTCTGCTGATACCCATCCTTGCGTGTTCTGATAGCGCGATCCCGCAGACCCGTCAGGAGCGTATCTTAATCGAAGGCATGGAAGAAACCATTACAACCACTTTAGTAAAGAGTGGAAAAGGGTATTCCATGTGGATCGACACGGAGTATTTAGTCTTGCAGCCGGAGATAGAGGGACTCGGCATGGATATTTACGTTTCCCCTTATAATAACACGGGTTTTCATTGTGAACTGGCCGTCTATGAATCGGGCCTTTATGACTACTCATTAGAGCAGGCAGTCGAGGATACCCGGCAGGTGCTCCAAGAGAACTACGGCAATGAGGATATCATTGAAAATGTTAACTTCTTTGAAGGCCTTCGCGCGGCCGGCCTCAGCGCGACGGACGGAGACAACGTAATTTTATACTTCCTCATGGAATCTGACAGTGTACTTTTCCATACCGTCATCACATGCCCGCGGGAAGCCGAAGAGGGGTTTGCCTCGCGCGTCCTTTGGATGCTGAGGAGCTTTGAGGTTATGGAATGATTTGAAAGAAGCTAATAATAAGTGTAGTTTTATAACTAATAAGATTATTCTTCTGCTTTATCTCTATTACATCAAACGGTTACGTGGTGATGAAATATATTCTTCTTCGATCATTTGCAACTGATAGGAATTTGCCATAATAAAACTGCGTAATGTTAATTCCATAATGGAACCGATAATTCCAATGATGCCTCCGAAAAATAGGTTCAGTATTAATGATTTGATAAAAGGCCCCGCATTCTGATATTTTGAGATGATTTCGACGGGCGTATGTCTAATAATGCTACTTAATTTCATATCCTTTTTTCCAAACTGGATGTTCGATAATGCCACACATAAAACTATAGCACCTGATATTAAGCATCCTATTCCAAGTTCAGGAATCGTAAACATTAATACGATAGCGGTAATGAGTACACCAATTGCGCTAATCATTTGCAATACTCCCAGAACATACCAAATAATACCATTTGTATTCAAACGGCTTGAAATCCTTGCGATTAAATCAATACCTTGCGGAACCCCTTGATAGTTTGTTGCGGAAGGATTATATCGGCTATGAGGGGGATAGGGATTATAAACCTGCTGTGGAGTAAAAGCATTTTGTGTATGCATGTTAGGCCATCCTTGCGGTGCATTATTGTAAGGTGTGTACCCTTGCGCGGTCAGAGGCGGATTCGGGTACTGTGAATAGTTAACGGGAGTTCCTCCGTATTGTACATTTCCTTGCATTTGTTGGGGTTGCCATACTTGTTGTACTGCAGTATTTTGGTTATTCATATAAGCCACCTGGCTTTGAGAATTGCCATTAGACCACCCATTTTGTTGGATTTCATTTGAATTTGACGTTGTGGTTTTATGTTCTTGTGGCGCACTGCATATCGAACAAAAGCGACATTGATCATCAATTTCATAACCACAGTTATAGCAAGTCATATTTACCCCTCCATTAATTTATATTTATAAATGTAATTGCTTTAATTTGTGTTATCACTTCTTGCAATAATATTTTATGTTTCCGGATTGTGTCGATAATAGTCAAGCAAGAAGAACTACCTAGATAGCAATACCGCATCACTGCCAACCAATCCATCGGGTGTAAAAAGATAGGTGGTATTGTTTAGTAACTCATCATTTCCATTCACTTCAACTTGGGCGTTGCGCCATTCGAGGAATAGTTTCTCCAACTCAATTGAAATACTCATCTTAATATCTCCCGCAAATTGTTTAGACATGAAGATTATAACATGTTTACTTGTCAAGCACAAGAGCCATAGTGATTAAAATGTGTCCGCGCGATAAAGTGAAATCTTTGTGGCTCTTGTATCATTTATTTTATGAGGTGATATTATGGCAAAAGAGTTGTTTTCACTGGCGGAGAGAATTAAAATGCTCCGGGAGAAATCGGGCTTAACCCAAACAGCGTTAGCTAAAGACTTAGGGCTGACGCGCTCCGGAGTCAATTCTTGGGAGATGGGCTTATCTGTACCATCAACCGCATATATTGTTGAGTTAGCGAAGTGTTTCGATATATCCACCGATTATCTTTTAGGCATGGAAAAAACAGCGTCCGTCCCGATTGACGGTCTTTCTGCCAAACAGGTCGGAGTCTTAATGGAAATCATTCAATGCTTCCAAACAGATAATAAGCGGGAATACGCTTGACATGGAGGGTACTGCCCGGAAAACTCTCCCTTACAAACGGTAAGGCTACATTTAATCATCCCCGCCGCTCATTTGCATTTCCACAAGTTTACGATACAATCCCTG
>Ga0123353_10016233_pt1 | contig 10873 bp, 3 predicted proteins | sample TergutLab28metaG_3_FD_92763 | JGI IMG/M metagenome (GOLD analysis project Ga0123353, IMG submission 92763) | Labiotermes labralis P3 segment gut microbial communities from Petit-Saut dam, French Guiana - Lab288 P3 | ecosystem: Host-associated > Arthropoda: Insects > Digestive system > Gut ... | reverse complement strand
TAGTTATGGTTCAATGTGACTTCCATTGGTAATGCGGCAGACTGCCGCAGTTGCAAAAGTGACGCCAGAGATGCTACGTAGCGTGTGGCAAGAGACTGACTACAGGTGGGACGTCTGCCGCATCACCAATGGAAGTCACTTTGAACCATAACTATCCGAGGTAAAACTCGGTGTGTTTTGCTACATTTTGACAGTTTAAAACGTTGTGTATGTCCTCTGTATAAATTTCTGTACACTTTCAAAGTTGTAAAGCTCTTTTTGAAACACCCTGTATAATTGAAGGTTAGGATGACCGTTTGAAACGACAGTTATATGATGTACATTGTATGTGAACGTATGGGCCGTGATCGTGTGAAAATAAATAAAAGACCTGAATTTATCTTCGAAGGAATAATTGGTGTATCAATGTCTAAGGGTCCAAAATTTGAGAATATTGAATAATGTTAAAGCACAGTTTCTCCTTTAACATACAGTTTCGTGGTGTTCACTGGTAACCTTCCAGATCTCAATGAAGTAATTCACATGGCTGCCACAAAATTCAAGCGTTGCTATGACCAAAACTGAGGTGGCTTATATTAGGGAACTGTTCCATAACAAGTTCATTTCCCCTGCTATGCTAATTTCCTTAATACCATCAAATAACCTGTTTAAATAATTAATGTTGGTATCTGTGTAAAGCATAACCTGTTGGACGTACTGGAATACACAGTAATATATTACACAACTTGACGATTCTCATACAGAAAATTGAATTTGTGGAGAAACAAGAGAAGATTGAACTCCAATAATTCCTTCTACCATTCGGTCCAGAAATTTTTTCTTCCATTTTTCGGAGTGTGAAACTTGGTCTGTCATATTAAGGGAATACATAGGGTGATGACATGTGTGCGTAAGAGGGAGGAGGTAACAGGAGTGTGGGGGATATTCCTTAATGGGGAGCGTCATGACTTCTGTTCCCCACCAAATGCTATTCGGTTGATCAAATCGAGGAGTGTAAGATTGGCGGGGAATGTCACACGCATGAAGGAGAGACGTGTTCAGGATTTTGGCGCGGAAATCTGAGGGAAGAAAATCATTAGGCTTAGGTGGGATGATGATAATAGGATATTTCCTAAAGCAATAGGATCGGAGGGCTTGGAATAAATTGGTCTGGCTATGGGTAGGGAGGATAGAGTTACTGGAATTTTTTATTGACATAATCCTTCCGGCCGCACTATGGTCCTGGGGTTGACTCAGCCACTAACAGAAATGAGTACCAGCGGTATTGCCTGGGGGTAAAGGCGGCCGGTGCGTAGGGCTGACATCCTTATCACCTTCATGTGCCGATTGTCTTGAAATCTGGAAACTTCAAACTCCTGGAACCCTCAAGGCCTGTCCAGGCCTGTAATGGGTACCTTTAAGGGTAGGAAGAAAAGGCAGGCCTTTATGAACAGAGTAATGTGCCTTTGAGTTCCATAAAATGTGTTAATTTTTTGTAGGTGAGGAACTCCTAGCTTAAGGACTTCTCTTCTTGGAGCTATTGAAACTAACTAAAAACGCAGAAAATTTCGAATTCCAAATCAAGGATTATTCACCAAGTAAAGAATAGTGGAATGGATTTAAAAATAATAATGAAAACAAACATATAATTAGAATAAAGCAAAACAACTAAACGTATTGACCGTTTGAAGTAGGTATTTTATCTAACAAATGTTCAAACACCGAGTTCCTCCCTCACAGAAAATATGTCTGTTAGAAAAACTAGTCGCTTAATATTCTTTAGGGAAAAAAATTGCTGTTTGTTTCGAGGTTCAAATGATGTCAATGAATTATCTTCGTGGGCAAAATGTAGATTGCAAATATTAGGGTGCATGCACGTATAATAATCCATGAGCTTTAAACCCCAAAACAACAATAATTGCAAAACAGGGAGGCAAAGGCATTAAAATAATGAGAAGTAAAGGTAAAGGTAAAGCAGTCTCATTACAGGCCTGAAGTGGCCCAGAGGGTTCCAGGAAGTTAAGGTTCCCAGATTTCATGACAACGGCACAGGATGGTGGTAAGGTTGTCAGACTTAAGCATCGGCCGCCTTTACCCCAAGTAAATACTCCTGGTACTCATTTCTGTTAGAGGCTGATTCAATCCCAGGGCCATAGTGCTATCGGAAGGATTTTATATCAACGAAAAATTCCAATGACACCGGCTGGGATCGAACCAGCGACCTTCCGATTTGAGGCACAGCACAATATGAGAAGTACCTAATAAAATTTAACTTATGTAGTTGTTAAGAGTATAGTTTGTTTTTTCATATTACAAATCTATCTGTTGGAAACAATATGTTAGTATGGTGCAGTGTGTTCCTTCAGAGAAAACGAAATTCTTTGTTATTGTATAAATTACATCCTGTGAGCAATCCTGAATGTAATTTCGTAATCCACGTAGTGACGGACTAATTCACAGAAACTTAGTTTATATACAAAGTGGAAGCGACACCACACCATTCATAGTTTCTCTGCAGCTGTATGGATAGAACTGAGGGAAACTTTGTACTTTGTTATATCTACCAACTCAGATATTTAAGCTGAAAGCGAAGAACTGTAGGGAGTCTGGAGGAAAATAATGGGAAACTGAGATGCGTTTCAGTCAGATACGAGTTATTGTACAAGTTAAATTCTCTATGTTTGTACTGAGAAAAGAGGAGGCGAAATGGAGGCTAAAAGTTAGAAAGGCGAGAGACATGTACCTTCAATTGCTAAGGTTATTCCAATACGCTACGTGACAACAGAGTAGAATTTCCTTTAGAAATACTGATATGTATAGAATAATGCAGCGGTTACTAAGAATGTCGGGTGCAGTATGCTTACAAAGAAAATGGAAAGGAGTAAAGAGATAATGACCCTTTTTATTCAAAAAAACAAAAAAGGGAGGATAAAATTAGCATTATGAAAAGGCCAAGATATCTGTCATGCCAAACAAAATGGACGAACCTTAAAAGAAGTTAAGAGACTGAGCTTGAAGAAAGAAGGGAGGATTTTTATTGTTGTTTTCTTTGCTGCCCTTTTTGTAGGAATGTTGCAGTCAAAGAAAGGAAACGGATTTTTGTCTTCACATCACTGCCTTTGGAACTCGCCCTGGTCAAGAGTTCTCAAACAATATCCAATAGGTGCACTATCTTGGTTGAGGTTTCCAGAACACAGGACCTACACAAAGCAAGATACGCAGTTCCAAAGAACACAAATTCTGTAATCAAGATCGATTACGCAATAATGTCGAAACCTTATGGTTTTCCTCGGATGCGTCAAATAGTTTATGCCAAATGCTGATGATATCAGGTTTTCAGCATCTGACTATAAATTTTTCTTGCATTTTGAATGTGTTTATCTATGTACGTTAATTGTCTTCACATTAGAGGTTTTGGGGCTGTAAGTTTCAAGTCTTGAATATTTTATTGTTAACTGTACATAATTTAAAGTACATTTCATTCCAGATTTCGTAATTTGTGCGTGCTGGAGATTTGCTGATATTTCTTGTATTCTTCCGGATAGTTATTACCGTTCTCACTGCCTAATCATTAATACCTTCATTGAATTTCTTTAAGAATACATTTTATATTTTGCTGACCGTGCATCCTGGTACAACTTTGGGTAAATGACCAATCTGATACACAATCACGTTATATAATACGTTTATTATTATAATCTTCTACATGTTTCGAGCAACTCTGTGCTCATCATCAGGAGGTCGAATTGTATTAATACAGCATCTGGTATAGTATTCTCCGTAAGTGACCGTCCGGTGTGCAGTTTTAGAGGGAACTGTTCCTTCTCAGAATGCACACCGGACGGTCACTTACACAGAATACTATACCAGATGCTGTATTAATGCAATTGGACCTCCTGTTGATGAGCACAGAGTTGTTCGAAACATTTAGAGGATTGTAATAATAAAAGTATTATGTAACGCAATTGTGTATCTAGTTGGTCATTTACTCAGAGCATTCAGTACAGTTTTGTCTGCATCTTGTGTAGTGTAGTATACGAAAAAATGTTTTTCAAGTAGTTGCGTGCCTTGAAGGTGCTGCCTATGTATACACTAACGCATTAGTAAGTGACTACTACTACTGCTGCAACTAGATGAACTGTACTCAACAACCGTGTCTTAAAGCTGATACGTCCACCTCGGGCTTCTGTTTTAATTCCAACACATTTGTGTTTCGCTCACTAACTGTACTGCCTTTATTTTGGACATGTATCTGAAGGGCTAAGTCACTCACTATAATAACTGCGTGAGGGATGGGAAACAGATTTAGGAATAAATCTCTTAAGTATGTCCCTCTGTTAATGTTTTTTACAAATTTCAAATTTAGGCAAATCTTCGCATACCTAATCACGAAATCAAACACTTCTGATATTTTTTTATTCTTCAGAATTTCAGACCTGTTCCGATCTCACGGAATCTTCCATGATTTCCAGGATCTTCCTCGTGCTCCATATATATACTCATTCTGTTTCCTTAAGGTTCCATCATTCGTTCTTTAGAAGCGACTTAACAAATTGTATCTCTCATTATCTTATTTGTTTTATATTGATTTTTTTCTGAGAAATTTCCCAATACCTTAATTTTTTAATATGGTCTGCCTTATTGAAGCCATTAATTGTTCCTAATGGTTTCATATTATTTTCTTTAATTTTAGTGTCTTCTTTTAATCGTCAAAAGTTTACTTCCTTTCATCAAAGTTGTAAATGTTACCACGTATAATATTCCAGCAGATTCTTTACTTGTTTTTGGTTTCAGTCTTTAGCTCTTTAACATTTCTGAAACGTTTGGTTTTGTTATATTGTTGTTGGTATAAACCAAATAGTAACGTATTGTCGTGATGTTCGACTTTTTCTACAACCAGTGAAGGTAAAGTAAAGGTAAAGTTCGCCCTAGAACAGGTCATGAAGGCTAAAAGCAGACGTAGAGGTATAGCTGTACTCTCTTCAACTTCGGCCTTAGATTGGGGTGGGAGGTCAGCGCTACGTCTCGGCCGCTCTACCCCTGGGAAAGACTCGGCACCCTCTGTATAGGAGGCTGGGTAGGCCCCAGGGCCGGTCGGGACGGGTGCGAACAATCTCGCCCCCAACGGGACTCAATCCCTGGACCGTCAAGCCCGTAGCGAGTCGCTATACCGACTGAGCTATCCCGGTCCGCTCTCTACATTTCGTTTGAAGCTTTAAGTGTTCCTCTTCGATGTATATATTATAGATATACTATAAAACCTTTTCCTTTGCGAATAGAAGCGCTTCTGTCTTAAGAGAAGAATGGTTAGTTGTTCCGAACATGGAAATGAAAAGACAGTTTATTTATAGTACACGTTATACATAAAATAGCTACGCCTGTATCCACATTTAAACTATCAAATTGGTATGCAAATGTTACCACTTCGGCACTATAGACTAGATTTATTAGAAAACAACCTCTCAGTTAGCGGAGTGTGATTTATAACAATGAAAATTTTATTGGACATATTAAGATGGATATTGCAAATACCGAGTTTATCATTGGATTATAATTATAATATTCAGCAGCTGGAATGCAAATTGTGCAGTTTTCGCTTGATGAATAAAGCATGAACAATCTTAGTACCGTATAGGAACATGCAGAATAAGGACAGCGTTTTAAAGCCTGTTTCATCGTTAATAATGAAGGAAGAGTGTGACTTTGGAGAAGAATGTGATTGTAATAAGATGTGTAATGCAGAAGATTGAGTTCTTCTGCGATGTGGCTCCGTGTTCCTGAATTGGTGTTTCCTGTGGTTTCGAGAGCACTGTTCCTTGCAAAACTCTGGGAAACAAAAATACACCGATATAGTGTCACATCCCAGAAGACCTGGATCTTAAACAAAACCGCTGTTATTAAGTAAAGGAACTCTAAGCAGTTCAAGTAATTAAAACAGAGGGGACTAACACCGTGACAGCAGCTCGGTGTTAATGGGGGGAGGGAGGCGTGGAGGGTAGCCGCGTGGTGCGACTGAAATCCAACACTGCTGCTTCTCCCCTCCTCCTCCTATTCCTACTTCTACTACTACTACTACTACTACTAATAATACGACTACTAGTAATAATAATAATAAATTATATTACGACTATTACTACTATTATGACTAATAATAATAATAATAATACGACTAGTACTACTACTAATACGACGAGTACTACTACTAATAATAGACTATTAATAATAATAATACGATCATCAGTACTAATGGTACTACTACTACTACTACTACTACTACTACTACTACTTACTACAACTACTAATAATACTACGACTAATAATAATAATAATACGACTACTACCATTAATAATAATACTGCTACTACTACTACTACTAATACGACTATTGCTACTAATACTACTACTACTACTAATAATGATATTAATACGACTACTACTACAATTGCTACAATCAAAACCGACGTGGAAGCCTCAAATCTTGCACGTGTAATGCAAGATCTATTCCGTGGTTCCGGGAAGTGTTTCAGACTGTTCTTTTGAAGGCCCCCGACTGCTGTGAATTTCAGTTAGTAGCTACCTTACCGTAGGGCTATATAGTTACAGCGTCAATAAAAAAACTGAGCGATTTGATGGTCTACGAGCAAGGCTCTGGCTCTTCGTATTGGTTTCGATACCAGCCATATACAGTGTCTGTTATTTTGTATGCCTTCTGCTTCTCTCACTTATAAGGAACTGAGAATCCTCTATCTCTCTCTCTGTTTTGGATTGGGGGATGAAGTATACCAAGTTCCAACACTTCAACCGTAGTTCGAGTTCAACTCTACGTACCTTCTGCCCACCAACAGAACTTTCGGTATCGTTACTGACCCACACAAACTTGCAAATTCCAACTGAATGCGAGAGCTGCAGCCTGCCAGGCAGAAGCTAGGATAGTCGAAGACCGTTAAGTTTTGATCGAATCGTACTTTACTCCTAAACCATGCATGTAAATTGAATCAACTTGTAGGAACTTCTGCAAGACAGTTGCCAATACCGATCGTGAGCTTCTGTCATGTCTGTCTGTCTGTCTGTCTGTCCGCGTGGAGTAGCAGCTGAGCTCTCACTGGACGCATTTTAATGCAGTTATATATGATGAACTTTTAGTAAAATCTGTTGGCCAGGTTGAGGATTGGTTGAAAGAGGATAAGAGTAATATACACTTTACATGAAGACCTAGGGTACATTTATGATAATTTTTGTCCTGCGGAAAATAAGTACAAGATATACGACAGATACAGAGACGCCAGAGAAGCAGTGGATGATCAGAGCGTACATAGTGTGATGCCACATAGATGCGATTTTTTTATGCTGGATAGTTAGGGGAAAATGGAATTAGACACTCATAATATTGAATATTTATTGCTGATGTGTGAGAATATTAAATTTGGTACGTAGATGGATTGGCATATACGTACAAATTTGGTAAGAAATATTGCTTAAATATTTCTACCAGTTGTAGATGTACATTATCCAGGTTATGACCGTTAGATATAACACACGTAAAATACACTTTCTCTTACGTTTATTGTGTATTATGTAGGTAGCGGCCTGTGCTACGAACTGATCACTTGTTCAGAAGAGTCCTACCGGGTGTGTGTCTAATTGTGTGTGATCTAGTAACCTCAAATATGAGGCGGCCTAGGCCTGAGATTTTGCAACACAAAACGAAATATATGTTCTTCAAATAAATATAGTAGCAGGCCCTAATGACAGTAATGAGAATCTTTTTTGAGATATGGTAAGGTTAACTGCAGGGGAGAAACGGATTTTCACTCTCCGGGTGAACGGAAGGTTCCTCATGCGTCAAATCTCTCGCTACAGCTGCAGTACTCAGGAGTTCGTTGAATAGGGTTCTCAGTATCACTTGTACGACGCTTATTAACACGCATCTTACACAGTAATGATTCATACTTATTTTCTCACCAAATGTTAAGGAAACCGTCACATCATAACACTTAGGCGTAGTAACCCTTATCCTACTAACGTGGAGAATATGGTGAGCTTCTAATAATGCCAGGAGATGGCAGATGGGATTTAGCTAGGCGTTTAAAGGGTTAATGCTGTCGTGCACGAATCCAGATCTACCGTATATTCTCGAATCTAATCCGCACCCTTTTTTACAGTTTCAGAGGGATAAAAAATTAGATGCGGATTAGAATCGCGTGCGGATTAGATTCGCGGTCGTGAGCTGGATTTTGGAAAAATGATAGAGCTGCTGTACGTGCCGTAAAAACAACACAATACAATAATTTATTATTTTATTTATTATTTATAATATTATATATTATTTATAACTTATTATTCGTCAGACTCGCCGTCATCATTCATAACTGAATCAGTCTGCCTTGTAGGCAAGGGACGGTTGAAGGAAAGGTGAGGATTAGAACCGCGAAATAACTTTTTTTCGTTTAAGAAATGGGCAAAAACTAGTGCGGATTAGATTCGGGTGCGGATTAGATTCGAGAATATACGGTATATCGAAGTTATAAAATTTCTACTGGTAGCGTATTCCCATAAGACTGCATCATACACCGACGAAGGCGAAAATACGTATTATTTCTTGAGTGATTTTCACGTTTTCATTCGCCAGGAAACCGTCACTTTCTATGACGGAATATAACACAGTATAGCTTTTAGTAGGGGTGTTGAACTTGATGCCGTGACGTCAGAGGTTGCAGGCGTGATATAGCTTCAAGTTGGTCTTCTGTATAGATAGTACAAATGTGTGACAGTTTTCTCTGGAAATTCGGCTGAAGAAAATATGGAAGGCATCCAAAGAAATGACCAGTTTGAGTGTGGCACTTCATGGAACTGGTGAGTGTACACAGGTCTTGTACGATTTTCCCATCTCAGCGTGTTTGAATTCAGAGCTTTCTATTATTGCTGTCATCGTACTTCCTATAGTTTTCTATCACACTGTACAACGATTCGCTCATAATAAATCACTGTCAAACATGCTGTGAGAGAGAATGGGGTTTCCCCAATTTTATGTCTCGTGAAACAGATGACTGAGCAGAAACACGTTTCAAACCTTAAGCGTTAATCTGTCAAAAATTCTCTCCATTCTGTTTTTACGGCTTCAGAGTTTCGGATAGATAGGCCATTAAATAAGGTTATGAAGTTGTGTGTTGTACTCGGCACACATAGTACAGGGTTATTCAAAATTATTGTCGGGGTTTTAACAACTTGTTATACACTATTCACTTGACGTAGTAGTATATATGTATTTTTTTTTAATAGAACAATACCCCAAGTTTTTGTTACATACCTTGCAGGTGCTCTATATGTGCACCGTTTGTGATTCTACAAACATCAACACGATAATCGAGTTCGTTCCAAACTGTTTATAGCATGTCCGCGGTGATCATCTATTATCGTGTTGAAGTTTGTAGAATCACAAAGGGTGCACATATAGAGCACCTGTGAAGCATGTAACAAAAACGTGGAGCGTTGTTCTATTAAATTAAAGGAATACATATGCTCCTATACCAAGTGTATTGTGTATGACAAGTTGTTAAAACCCCGACAATCATTTAGAATAAACCTGTACTTTATGTTAATGGTTCTTATGCTTAAATTTTGCAGGTACATAAGATTATACAGTATTATATTTAAACAATTATCTTTTAGATAATTTTAGCTGAAATCTCTTTTTTTTTTTTTTTAACAGATGCATCACGATGTGCTTATAAACGTAATATGATATTAAATGATGTACGTCAGAACAACTACTTTATTACACAAGGTATTTAAATAGGCTACATGTTTCGACTATTGATCAGTCATCTTCAGGCCTATATTGTCAATTCAGTCACAAGATGCTATGCACACATAGGGATCCAACCGTGTTTACATTCATAGAAATACATAAGAATTAAATAATTTGTCCCAAAGGTGTGACATGAAAATTGTGTTTACATCAGTGAGATACCTGAAATTGGATCACTTGTCTCGAAAAATGTGTTATACAAATTGTGTAGTAAAGGTTAAAATATGTAAAATTTCACGTGTTTTAACCTTTTATTACACAATTTGTATAACACATTTTCCGAGACAAGTGATCCAGTTTCAGGTATCTCACTGATGTAAACACAATTTGCACGTCACGCCTTTGAGACAAATGATTTAACTTTTATGTATTTCCATGAATGCAAACATGGTGAGATCCCTATGTGTGCATAGCATCTTGTGACTCAATTGCCAAAATAGGCCTGAAGATGACTGATTAATAGTCGAAACATGTAGCCTATTTAATTACCTTGTGTATTAAAGTAGTTGCGCTGACGTTCATTATGTAATATATTATGAAATTTCTCTGGTGCAAGGAAATTGTTATTCTTGAAAATGAAAGACTTCAGCAAGTACATACTACTGGAAAAGAAAACTACGAGAACGTCATAAAATATTTTGTGAATATGTCAAAGCGTAATTTGTAATGAAGTGTAGATTAACACTTGAAGTTAGACACGTGCCACTTCAAAAGCAAACCGACACGATTCAAAACTACACCTACCCCTTTTAGAACAGTGGAATATTACGATTCGTCAGGCGACTGGTTACAGACTTTACCCAGTAATATACCCTCTGCATTTGACGACTGACATATTGTCTTAGTCAGCAAGTTATAATATACATATGTAGCCAAATCTTCTGAAAATATTTAGAAACCAAAGCATCTGGAGACCAAAATAGCAATGGAAATGCGGGATTATGATGAAATACAGAGAATAGGCTTACCAACGGATATAGAATGGCCGTTTAATTCAGTTAAAAAGACGTATTTTTCTTGCGATTGTCAAAGAACTGAAAGATCGTATATATATATATATATATATATATATATATATATATATAT
>Ga0123353_10016232_pt1 | contig 10874 bp, 7 predicted proteins | sample TergutLab28metaG_3_FD_92763 | JGI IMG/M metagenome (GOLD analysis project Ga0123353, IMG submission 92763) | Labiotermes labralis P3 segment gut microbial communities from Petit-Saut dam, French Guiana - Lab288 P3 | ecosystem: Host-associated > Arthropoda: Insects > Digestive system > Gut ... | reverse complement strand
GGAAAGGATCCAACAGGAAATCGACTCCATTCCGCCTGAGCTAACCCGGAGAGTGATGAAGAGCTTCCGGGAACGTCTTCAGCAATGTGTTGCCAACGACGGCTGGCTTATGTCTGATCTGATTTTTAAAACCCATTAAAAACTGTTTTTAATGTACGTTTCAGAAATATATTCAATTTTTTTCTAGATGGCTTCTTTCATATTTTATACCTCTTCGAAAAGTGGGAGATCTTTATGCCCCACCCTGTAAATAATGATAATCAATAATAATGAAAATAAAATTGGAATATTTTTTTGAGAACATGACTTTTTTTTATTTATTTAGTAACAAATGCATTTTGTGTTACTTTCAGACAGTATGAGGTATCAAATGTTAAAAACAAAGAGGATAGAAAACAAAATGATCAAGAACATGAACCTGTCGCTTTACATCAAATGGTAAGCAGAGTATTACAGGATGATAGTTTCTAATTCAAACAGCATGTGTAGCAACATGACATTTATCAAAGCTGCCAGTGCCACCAGTGAAATTTTGTAATCAAATCACTGGGCAAAAAACTCCCAGGAGTTGTGTATGTTATTATTTACATGTTGAAATATACAGATAATCTTCTAGGCCACGACTTACCATAGAACAATAGATATCATCGTTACATCCTGGATGCCTGGGTGTAACTCTAGTGAAGACTGTGATATTTGTGATGGTATAAGAGGTGATGGGTCTCGCTTTAATGTGCACTTCGCTTTTCCTTGGTTATTATCATCCCACTTACTTTCAACACTTGTTTTACTGCCCCCGAAGGGTCTAACCAACCAGCATGTTACCACAGGCCAAAATCTTAGTTTAAACATATTTTTGACATTTCACCTAGCTGAATTCAAAGTGAAAAAATTTTCAGATCAAAGAAACTTCTAATTCTTGGCCCATTGTTGCACATCCTGTACCTAATATATGATTTTGGCTTTTGGGATTTTCACATTATAATTTTAAATGATTCATGACCATGCACTGATGATTCATTATGAAATACGACCAAAACGTTCATATGTGGATACATAAATCTACTGAATTACATACAGTGCAGTCTCTTACATGTTTTGGCCACCTATTGTGGCCATCTTCAAGGAGGCGTTCTTTGAAGCTTACATTACACAGGCAGCATAACCAGCAGACAGAACACCACCACTTCCACTTGGATGGTGTCATCTTATACACAGCAAATCAACGTGAAACTGGGCACAAACAATTTTATCAATATTTTATATTTTAACACAGATTTAAACTTTTATTTGATATACGTAAATTTAATTATTTTGACGTTCTATGTAGTATACCCTTCAGAGAACACCTCCCTGAAGATGGTCACAATAGGTGGCTGAAGCATGTACGAGGCTGTGACGTTCGTAATGTGATAAATTTACATATCTGTATATGCACTTGTTGGTCACATTTCTCATAATTTCACATTTTAATTCGGCTATGTGTGCAAGCACCTGACAACTTCTCAACCATGGCGTCAGATACGTTTGTTCCTTCTGAGTGAAAAACACCACAAAATATAAAATGAAACAGGCTACCTTGCTATAAAACAAAAATTTCTTCTGGCACACATTTTTCTAGTTTCGGTATGCTAAGCGCTTTGAGCTGTTCCTTGTCTTCTTGGGCCTGGTGCTAAGCATCATCTCAGGGAATGGTCTACCTCTCATCTTCATTCTCTATGGTGAATATACGACAATGCTGGTGGACCGTGCTAAGGACAATATTACGTCAACACCAACAACGCTACTCCGCTTTTTTGGTGGAGGAAGGCAATTGTAAGTTACAAACAAAGTTTGTGCATCTAGTGCAACATGGAATTAATTTCTTTCATTTGTAGACTGCATGGCATTTCTGCTCAGAATACTTCCTGTATATGCAGCAGGACATGGCATTTTCATAAAATACACAGAAACATTCACACCATGTACGGTTATGGCATAATGAAACATTCTTAAATACTGTCCACAGGTTTTCACATCCAGTGCTTAATGCACAAGATTTGTTTTACAGTTTCAGCCACATTGCTCTTTAAAGCCAGTACAACATTCTGGCACAAACTGTAGTTATCATCTAAAGAACAGCCACTATGTTTGGAGAGAATAAGGCACAACAAAATAAGGAAATGAGCGTTTGGTTGCATTCTGTCATACATGCAACTGCATGCAAGCCAGTGAATTTAGTCTGGAATTCACTGTAAAGAGTAAAGGAAAGGCATAACCTCACTTGAATCAAGTACATTTTTGACAATGGTGTAACGTAATTATTATCACTAATATTTTGTTGGTCTTTCCAACCTTTTTTTTTTACCTGAAGAAGGAAACATGTTTCTGAAAGGCTATATGCTGATGTACAGTGACAATGGAAAAAGTCCAAATAAATATTCGCGATAACAATTATGCAACTTCAAATTCTGTTCAAGCTCATCTAGAAAAATCTTTTTTGTCTTTATCCAAACTCCTGAATGAAGCCTATTGGTTAAGATTTAGGACAGTGACCTACACTGCCATTTAGTCACAGTTACATTAGCAAAAAGCTACATGTTTTTATGAGGGACTGTCCTACATTTGGACATTATTAAACCCTCTGGAATGTTTTATGCACTCTAAAATGAGACACTGAAATTACCAATACTCTGAATATATGGCACTACATTAAAGTTTAAATTTATTACAGTCATTAATTCTTCTTCACTAGGAATTTGAAAAACAGAGTTCTGAATAAATAACATGTTAATACAAACTTTCTAGTAAAATTCAATGACATTTAAGGATACTAGAAATATAAAACTGATTAAAGGTTAATATTTCTTTCATTTCATGATGTAATGAAGTCTTTTTTAAGTACTTGTGGTTCATAATTTAAAAGTATGCAAAAGAACTGCTGATTCAGCAAGTACAAAGAAGTATCCTCCCTGAAATTTTCTAAGAATGCTGCTGTACCACACACACACACACACACACACACACAGATCAGAATTTTTAGTCTGTCTTGGCTTACAAGACAAATTACTTATAAAGAAAACATTTCAAGCAGAAGTTTTACCTTATTTCATACAAGGAACTGACCAACTTAAATATATTAATAACATGTTATCTGTTAATTTTTAGTGTATAGAAAAAAACTACACAAAATACTAAATAACAAGTACGGTTTCTAATCTTGAAGATTCATTTATAGTGTATTATACATAATACTTGTACAGGACATGTAATTTGTGTTTCGCTTGTAGGTGTCACAAAACTGCAAAAAGCAAATATTAGCTTCATCATGACTGTCTGTCTGTCTATACTTCCATCTACATGGAACAACTCAGCTCTCACTATACAGATTTTCATCACATTTGATATATCGGTATTTTTCCGATACATTAAACAGTCATAGTATCTAATACTTACTGCTTTCCACAGCAACAACGGTTATGAGTAAAACCCTCAGCATCACATTATAAGCATACTGCCTGAATTGTTAAGATGTGCCTTTGATGACAATCAAACAAGCAAGTTTGAAACTTTCTGGGCAGTGAAGAAAATAAATTCATATTGCCTGTTTGTGAGAGGCTGTGTTACATGGATGATAAAGATGGAACAGAATGGTAATAACTTCAATTTGAATTTATGTTTATTTCAGGATTAACAGTAGTTATGAAGAAAGAAATAATGCTATTCTAGAAGATGCAAAAGCATTTGGAATCAGCAGTGCAATAGTTGGTTTAGTACAGTTTGTTATTCTAGCATCAAGTGTTGCAGTGTTAAACTTTGTAGCAAAGAAGCAGGTAATAAAGACTTAAAGATACTTTGCAAACTTCTTGAGACACATTTATGTACATACTTTGTTATTTAAATGAACTTAAAACTTCTCTGCACTTTTTTCTTTCAGTACCTCTTGCCATATTAACTAAATTCAAGTGTGGAAGCCTGATCTCCTCACTGTCTTTATTTTTCATTTATTGTTTTAATTTAAGTTTCAACATTGTTGTCCTATCAAAATTCTGAAAATTATTCTTATACTTACGCTAATGAGCTCCTTTACAGTATAAAACTCTATTGTTAGATTAAAGATAAACACTCAACCCTTACATCTGTATATGTCTGGTGAGAACCATGTAGGACACATTCTGTTTGCACTCCACTCAACATTAATCTTGTCATAAACCTGTTTATCATTTAGAGAATTCACCTCTTCTGGGAAGTTATGCTGTATGCTTTAATTACATGCTCTTTATCAGGCGATAAGGTGCATCATTCCACGTGAATTGAATCTCCGGTAACAGCTTTATGAGAACAACAAATCCCTTTTTGTTCAGGTTTAATTATGTTTTCATAACAGAAAATTAGCTCCAAGAAGTGATCTGTGATGGACAAGCAGACAGTATGCAATGTATTTGCAGAATATTGACCGATTTCTGAATCAGGAAGTAAACCAAGTGATAGAAAATATCCCACATGTTAATGCTCATAATTTTAACAGTGCAATTTGAAGCTTGAAAGTGGTCATATGAATATGTTCTGTTACTTCCAATGGGGCCACCCATATGATGCGAAATTTAGAGCTGGTGAACAAGAAAATTGTGTGTTAACTAGATAACATAGTTTCTCCACTATAATACAAAGATTTAATAATTTCAGATTTGTAGGGTGAGGAAATCATTCCTAATGGCAGTGCTACGCCAAGACATGGCATGGCATGACACTACCAAGACAGCCATTTTTACCAACAAAATTACAGAGTAAGTGAAAATTTGTTCAGTTAAGGTGTATTAGAACTTCTTTTAATTCTGAATACCTAAAACTCTATTAATATAAGAGGTGACTGCTGGTACAAGAATCATTCTGCCATATGTTCACTGGGTAATTCTGAATTATTAGGCTACCATTACATGTCATTTGTATGTTGTTGCCTTATTATCAAGGGTAAGGGTACTGGGATTATTGTAGTCGATATAGTGATTTGGCTACAGGCCTACCAGCTGGATGATCCAGGGTTTGAATCCTGGTAGGTGCAGGAGATATTTTTGCTTTCCAAAACATCCATTTCAGCATGATAAAAAGTATTTATTTTGCTAATGTTTAAGCACTTCTGAGGTATGGTACAATTTTTGTTGGTGAAGATAATGAAAGTTAAAGCATATTTAAATTACAAAAAAAGGGTTACAGGAATAATTGGTGGTGTCAGTAAACAAGTGTCCTGGAGGAAGATACTTAAGGATTTCAACATACAGCTAGTAGCTCATATGTATATCTAATTAATAAGTAAAAAGAAATTCGGGAGCAAAATCTGAAAAGTCGTAACTACAACATGTGAAAAAATACTGGCTCTCCATGTTCAATTCTGTAATATGGATCTTTTCAGAAAAAGTGCATTGAATATGGAAATTAGACAGCATAACAAGGTGCATCATCACAAAAAATTTGAAAATGGAGGAGTCAAGATCCTTCCTGTTACAACACTCAGATTATTCAGTGGACAAATATATGTTATGATGACTAAATTTAGATCATATTAGTACGCAAGTCCTAAGCATCGTGTAAATTGGCCAAACTAAGTGTTTTGTTGCTATTTATTATATTATAGTGGGTTGATGGTGATGTCTTTATAAGTTATGTTTCTGTGATACATAAATTGTAAATTGAAACTGACCTGTCCAGTGTCACATGTGTGACTAAGTGAATGAATGAGCAAACTGAACTAAACTAAATTAAATTAAACTAACACAAGTGTTATAGAAGCGTGGTTTATGAATTGCTGTTTAATTTGACAGGGATCTGGACAAGATGCAAGAGGGAATTGGGGAGAAGATGGGCATCTTCGTATACTTCACTACTACATTTGTTGCTGCTATCATAATTTCCTTCTTCAATGGCTGGAAACTGACACTTGTTGTTGTACTCAGCTGTGCTCCAGTAATCATTGTGGCACAGTCACTAGCAGCAAAGGTACATACTTAAAACACATTTAATCTTGCAAGCTGCGAGATATGAAGTATTAGCCAGAACATCAGGTTATGTTGAGAGATTTGTTTAAGAAGCAACATAAAACATGACCATATCTGAATAATTTAAACAAGGAAGAAAGCTTCAAACTTAAGCTGAGCACAGAGCCCCATTATTGGACACGTGCACAGAGAAGTTAATAACATAATATGTTTATTTTTAAGCAATAAAGATACATAAGTATACGAAAAACAACTGTCAATTGTAACAGTCATCATATATTGGCCTTACTGTGCTACAGGTTTTGGGTCATGAACAGTCATCATCAGGCAAAAAGTTACTAAAGAAAACTTGCCATGTAAAAGACATAAACTATTTTACAGTATTTATATCTGTGTTGAGATCTCAAACAACTGTATCATACACAACACATGATATGTAAGTAAGACTTTGTCTCCTATGTGAACGATCAGTGTATCAAGGAATGCACCTATCACTTATGCTGTAAAGGTACAGTACCCTGTACATGCCATGAAAGCATATGGAGAAGTGCAAGTATAGCTCCAGTCTGTTAACCCTGCAACCATTTGGGGTGAGCCAACAGCTCCTCAACCTGTCACTTTACCCTGGTGAAAGAACCCTTGGTACCCACTGCATAGAAGGCAGGGTGGGCCCCACAGTCAATCTGGACTTTATTGAAAAGGGAAAATCACTTGTCCCTGCCAACAATCAAACTACAATTTTGCCCAAGTTCCAGCCCATAGACTAGTCACTACACTAACTACCCTATGATGGAACGACCAAATATACTGACAGCTGTTAGTACACATAAAATCAGGATTTTAATCTCTGAAAAGGTTCATTTTATTTTTAAGGTTAAATAATACGGAGGAACAAATACTTTTCTAAGGCAGAGGCAACAGAAACATGTATCAGTGTAATACTTTGTTTGCTCAGGTCCAAAGTTCATTGACAACAAAGGAGTTGGAGTCATACAGTGATGCAGGTGCAGTTGCAGAGGAGGTGCTGAGTTCTGTGCGAACAGTGGTAGCTTTTGGAGGCGAGAATAGGGAAGTTGCAAGGTAAGAACTCTTGTGCACTTCTCATCTCAGTGTTACAAACATTCTGTTGTTTATATTTGATAAAGGTATGGCAATGGCAGAAAATATGGCACACTGGAGTGTACTGTGTTTGCTGTTTTTCCTAGGTCAAAATAAAGTCTGGATATTTACTCCTGATAACTGTTAAATGTATATATTATCCATTCTTTCTATCACACTCATGATCAAGCAAAAGTAAAGGTCATCATAAGACATGACTATAGAGGCAAAGAGAAGAGGTGGAGGTATGGCTCCTACCCATTCTCAATCCAACAACAGAAGGAGGAGGGTGGTCAGCTCCATGTTCCAGATGCTCTTTCCCCGACCAGTACCCAGTGTACAGAAGGCTGGGTGGGCCTCAGGGCTGACTTCACAGCATGGGCAATCTTGCATCCACTGGGATTTGATCTCTGGACCGTCCAGCCCATAGCAAGTTGCTATGCCAACTGTGCCATCTGGCTACCTCATAATCACATGCTTATTTGAAAACTGATTCACAATTTGCTCCACCTACCTCCATGACTCAGTTTGCTGTGATCTTATGATGCTTACAAGTCTCACTCCAATTTACCTTCAACAAGCCATGAATTTGCTATGCCAGAACTTTATATGTTTATTTTTGGATGAACTATGCCTCTTTGTGAGACACCTGTGTGCAGATAAATACATTGGATGGCTTTGAGCAATATCAGTAATGTTGAAATAAAACTGCTGTTCTCTCTTGACTGAGAATGTTTTAATTCTGAACATTAAGTTTATGTTCACAGATATACAGAAAAACTGAGTCCAGCCAAAACTACTGGTATCAAACGAGGCATATTCTCTGGTTTGGGAGGTGGCATCATGTGGTTTATCATCTACTGCAGTTATGCTATTACATTTTGGTATGGTGTTACACTTATCTTGGAATCAAGAGACAGAGGGGATTATGAATACACAACGGGAATCCTCGTCGCTGTAAGTGAGAGACTTTCCTGTCAGTGTGGATTTCATTGTTTTATTAACTTTTCCCATCTTCAATTAATGTTCAAACCACACTCACCATTTAATGTAATCCCATGGAAACTATAATTTCTACTGTTGAAAAGCAAAAATGTACTTATATAAAACTGTAGAAAACTAAAACGGCATTTCTTTCACTGATATTCCCAAACACAACATGTATTGTCAACATGGAAGAGTTGAGATGTCCTTTTATATCACAGAATGGGTTCATGTACAATTTTTAACTTAATTTTTAACCTGAAACAAAACACACTGACCATTAAATTCGTACCTTTTTGATGCAATCATAAGAAAAAAAACTGCAGTTCAAAGACAAATACAGTTTGAACACATTAACAAATTATAATTATATACTTATTATTTTGGGGGCACGCAATGGTGCAATTGGTAGAGGCACTGCACTAAAAGACAGAAGGTTGTGAGTTTGATTCCCAACAGTGTAATTGGAATTTGTCGCCAACATAATCCTTCCAGCCGCACTATGGCCCTGTGGTTGACTCAGCCTCTCACAGAAAGGAGTACCAGGAATACTACTTTGGGGGTTTACGTGGCCAGTGCATAGGGCTGATAACCTTACCACCTTCATGTGCCAACTTTCTGGAAATCTGGGAGCCTCAACCTCCTGGAACCCTTTAGGCCTGTCCAGAGATTGTTTTGCTTTTACATATTATTTCACCATGTTATACATTATACCAACGTATCAGGATTCCATTCATTTTAATTTCCATGAACAGTACATTCACAATATTGGATCTTAAATTTTTATGAGAAAAGTAAAACTACCTTATGATTTGAGACAATCATGACAAATGTATGTATCACAGTATTCTGAGATGGTCACTTGTGATGCCCATGTCCACAATTTCTGAGATTGTATTTGTTTTCATTATCACTGGTTGTTGTAGTCACATGCTGTACTGAAGCAGTGTATGCTCTGAGTTAAGTGTCCAGGCCTGAAGCTGGATGCCAAGCTCTGAGAGAATACTGGATGCATAAACACATTCCCTGGCAGCATCACTGATCAGATCAGCCAGTGACAAATACAACAAAGATAAACTCTGTTAATGTTGGACACGAAGTACACAAGGCTGGTGGCACAAGAAAAATTCACTGCCTAAGGCAAGGTTCATGGCTTATATCACAATTTTGCTACCTTATTTTGCTTGGAACATGGTGTGTGTTTGTTCCTGCAGTCTTCAGATTCCAAACCTAAGTCCTAATAACATGCTGTGTGTAAACATATTGTTGGATAGGATTCTGGCTAGTACTGCTTATGTTTATCTCTTTAAAACAAATTGGTTACTATAGGTCACCGCCTGCATTAACATCAAAAGACACTGCATTTTGCCCACACACACTATTTGTGTGATTCTTAATAAAAAAGGGCAGTTATCTCCCTAAACAGAATCAACGGCTTGGTTTTGTAATCAACAAACATGCTGATTTCTGTGAGTCAGGAACTAAATTTCTAAATGCAATGTAGACAAATTTCAGGCTACTAATGGTTAAGAATTCACACAATAAACAAGCAAAATGTATTTACACTTCTGACAGAGGTAATACCACAAATAAAATTTCATTATTTTAACTTCACGTTTCCTAACAGGTTCTGTTTGGAGTGCTCTGTGGAGCAATAAACATGGGAATGGCAACCCCTCATCTTGAAGCAATTGCCATGGCAAGGGGCTCAGCAGCTGCTATCTTTGCAGTGTTGGATCGTGTACCAAAGATTGACAGTCTAAGTCAGGCAGGACACAAACCGGCCGGGCTACAAGGTCATATTCAGTTACAAAGCGTTCACTTTGAGTACCCTGCAAGACCAGAGGTTAAAGTAAGTTACATTTATTTGTGAGATGCCTTGTTACCATAAGGAGTTCACATCTCATGCCCAAGAAATATCATGTGTTCACAAAAACTGTATGATCTGTATGATTCTGACATGCATAAAACATGACTGTATAGAGGTAATGACGAGAAACGTGTAACTCCTTCAATGACAGCTAATAATGCAACTCTTAACAACATGCACTACAAGGACTGACAATGTGAGACACAGGCTGTAGACCTATATGGACAAATTCTTCTCATCTCTAGACTTATATGATGATTTACACACTAATGGGATGAACTGCTGTGGTACTCTCAGATCACAGTGAAAAGAAATAAATGACAATTTTGGAAAAATGAAACTCAAGTGGGTGACATCAAGAATATGATGAGGCACGACGTGACACTCATATTATGGAAAGACACTATGTCAACATGTTGACAAATATGCACCAAGCACCAGCAGAGTGAACTTTCTGTGATGAGCACAAATATGTTCTGAAACCAGCCAATGACAGAACTGCTACTGTCATAGCAGATGGACCTGAAAATGGGCAAAACTGCTATTCTTACACATTCTTGACTTTTAAAATCTGAACAGTTCTGTCATTCTCATTGCTTGTGGTTCAGAAACATCATAAAAACACTTTGGATTTGCACTGATCAGGGGCCTGACCCAACAAGTTAAAAGGCTGCCCCAACATCTGACCACACAACCAGGTAAGACAGAACACTTCCACGAACCAACCAAAAACACTTAAACCACAATACAATATGTTGGTCTTTGGAGGGAGAAGGGAATTCAATGTTGTGAGTTTTCTGCTAAAAAATGTATGAGAACAAATTTCAAGTATCCAGAATGTGTAGTGTCAGACCAAGCTTAAAACTATAGTACAAAAACTGCACTTCAGAAGGCAGACTGGCATTAAACTGGAAAAGCCAAACACATGAACTTTGGTAACAGTACCAGTG
>Ga0123353_10016231_pt1 | contig 10874 bp, 9 predicted proteins | sample TergutLab28metaG_3_FD_92763 | JGI IMG/M metagenome (GOLD analysis project Ga0123353, IMG submission 92763) | Labiotermes labralis P3 segment gut microbial communities from Petit-Saut dam, French Guiana - Lab288 P3 | ecosystem: Host-associated > Arthropoda: Insects > Digestive system > Gut ... | reverse complement strand
TCTTATTTTTTTTTTTTTTTTTTAATTTTATTTGAGGTTTTAAATTTTTTTTTTCAAAAACCATGTAACCCTATTTTCCCCCCCACCCCCCAAGCTACTTAATGTTATTTAAGTGTACCGGTTTGGATTTTTAAAAATGGAATCCCCATAAAAGGGTAGTACGCTTACACGGAACTGGACTTCATCATATTGCAGATTATCGTTACTTTTTTATGAATTTCTCTTCCTTCATGATATTTCTTCTCTTTGTTACGGACAAGAATTGCAAGCGCGGTAAAGAAATTAGGCGGCTCGCGTCGCGTGGCCAGTAGCAACTTTTTTATTAATTTTTTTTATTTTTTTTTATTTTGGCACAAAAGCTCCCTAGTGGGTAAGGGTCTCCTCTTTCCCGAGGTTTCTAGATCACACATAACGACGCATCACAGTCGGTAGGACTCCTCTGGATGAGTGATCAGCTCATCGCAGAGTCCTCTACCTGACAACACGCAACACACACAACAGACAGACCTCCATGCTCCCGGTGGGATTCGAACCCACAATCTCAGCAGGCGAGCGGCCGCAGACCACGCCTTAGACCGCGCGACCACTGGGGACCGGCAGTAGCGACTTCACGTAACGTAAATCTGCAGTGCCTCCAAGTGGGCGGGTCGCTAGCGCAGTACGCTCTGGGTTATTATGCGGTACTTGCCGCAACTTTGTACATCGGATAAGAATTATGGGCTGTCATTAAAAATGGCATCTGAGAACTCTGCAGCCTTAACGCAGGCTGCAGCATTATGTTACTCCGAGCACTACCAAATTTATGCCTGAAATCTTTGTCGTTATTGGCTCTTTACGAATAGTTCCTCTGAGTGTTTTAAAGCTGCAAGTTTGTTTTGAGTGAAAGATTTTGTTATCCTTGCGCTTTAATTAAAGCTCGTGGCCATGAATGGGTCTTACGATGCAGTTGTGGCCCTATAAGGTTGTCTTTATTTGTTTTATTTTTAGACTTTACTAAACTGATGCGTACGTAGCTGACTGTGTCGCGGTAGAGACAAAAGATTCTGAGCTGCTGACATCAGAGCCCACTGCTGGACATGATTCTGTCCCAGATATATTCAACTCACGTCCAAAAAACTTGTCTTCCTAGGGTGCGCCGTAGCATTAATTGCTAAGTGACGTATCCCCTTTCTGCAAATCAATCTATATGTTTACTAAATATACCGTCATGCAGCGACACGGTAAATAATTGTCATTGGTTGCTATCTATTCAGGCCATCAGCAGCCCATGCTACATTTCCAATTAATCTTAGTAACCGACCAACTTAATGCACAAATTCTTGTTTTATAATAAGTTTATTATATTCCTCTACATGTTTCGAGCACTATTGTGCTCATCGTCAGGAGGTCCAAATTGTATTATACAGCAGATGGTATCATCACACTCTGTAGGTTGGCCGTCCGGTGCGCACCGGACGGCCAACCTACAGAGTGTGACGATACCAGATGTTGTATAATACAATCTTGACCTCCTGATGATGAACACAATAGTGCTCGAAACATGTAGTGGAATATAATAAACTTATTATGAAACAAGAATTTGTGCATTAAGTTGGTCATTTGCTAAGATTATACTGAGATTAACGGTCAGCAAAACATCAAAATTTCCAATCAAAAAAAAACCGTACAATCATTGTAATACAAAAATGGGAAAAGCGCTCTTCCCATTTTTATATTACGACGATTTACGGTTTTTTTTAATTGGAAATGATGCATGGTATGATGACGGCCTGAACAGAAGGCCGAAGGTATTAACCATGATTAATTATTGACGGTGTCGATTCATGACAGTATATTTAGTAAATATATTAGACAGCTTAGCGTTAGGTAATGTGATCATGGTAGTAGTGCCACACTCGGTAGGACTCCTCTGGACGAGTGATCAGCTCGTCGCGGAGACCTGTATCTGACAACACACAACACTCACAGCAGACAAATGTCCATGCCCCCGATGGGATTCCAGCCCATAATCTAAGCAACCGAACGGCCGCAGACCTACGTCTTTGACCGCGCGGTAACTGGGACCGGCATAGTAGTAATGTACTTACTGATAATTCTTAATACGGCACAGAGACTGGTTTTTCTCCCATTTCCTCGATTTTTCCCTTTTCAGTAACGCTTCTATCATTGCTGTGTATCCATATTATTTCTTTTACCTGTGACACAGCACATTCCAGGTACTGACAACATCTTAAATAAGCCGCTTAAGAAACTCCATCACACGATATCCATGACGTTACAGTGTATGGGAAATTACGGTTGAAGCTTGCAACATAGCAGCTGTATCTCTCTCTGTCTCTGTCTGTCTCTCTCTCTCTCTCTCTGTGCCTGTGCGCGCTGTGTGCTTACAAGGCGTATTGTGGAGTATTGTGAAAGAAGAGAGACTGTATGTATAAACGTAATATTGGGGCACGTTCACGTAACCATTGTTGGCTTGGAAAAGCAAAAGTATTACATATTCTCAGTGTCTGACTGTCTCTCTCACTCTCTCTAGCTTTATTATTCCTGCAAGAAAAGCTCATTCGCCCTGTTATACTATCATATGTGGCCTATCTGGCTCTACGATATTTCTCCACATTATCTGATAAATGACACCATTTTCCGCTAACACGTGGAGCATAAAACGTGTGTTTTGATTCTTTCTGTAACTTTTGCGTGGATTATTTCTCATTCTCAGAAGAAATGAGTGAGAAATTATCGTAAATATACATAGATCTTCAGTAAAATACCCGTTCTTCTTGTCAGATTTTAATGAAACTTGAACTATCTCGACACATTTTCGAAAAATAATCAAATTCAGAATTTCATGAAAATCCGTTTTATGGGAGCCGAGTTGTTCCCTGCAGAGGACGGACGGAAGGATAGACATGGCGATGCTTATAGACGCTTTTCACAAATTTGCGAACTCGCCTAAAACATGTAATAATATTTCGGAAACAAAGGTGCACCACAAGATATTGGCACGCGCTTTCAGTACACTTTGCTATCTATCGTAATCGAGTGATACATTCTAACTTACATGCGTAACCTGCTGTGTAAACTACACAATTAAAAATTATCTAGTGAACGGTATATAAAGTTACTGTAGCCAGGAGGCAGAAACGTCCCTATTCTAGATGCTTTCAATGTATATTTTTCCATGTGGATAGTTTTTTGTGTAGTCTGTGGTGTTGTATCTGTACTACGGTGATTGTTTTCTGTGTGGACATGTCTACAGTCGATACGTGAACATCTGGTGGGGTATTCTTTCCTCGCTTGCTTTGCGCCCGACCTTTCGTACGGTCGCAAATACACAAAAGTTTAAAGTACATTTAGTTTATCATGCGTTCACGTAAAAGATTACTCCGGGAGTACTGGTGTAATTTAAGCTACTGTACCCAGTTTGTCATTGGAAATTAATCACGTAATGGAGTTTTAATAAAACAAACACCGTAGAACAAGACCAGAACTGTTTACCTTATCTGTTCCACATTTATACTGGCAACGTGAAAGATGGCTAATGGCAAAGGGACGTAGTAGTTATACAAGCAGCACAAATGAGTTTTCTTAGGTCGTTTCTGGAGATAGAAGATGGCTCTGTTTTTATTTCGAACAGAAGTCACCTATTCGCGCGTTTTGTGAACCTTTGAAGACTACAGTTATTCTGCGTTATATAGCGTGTACAGTCTGTCCGTAACACACAGAGAACACAATGTGCTCCAGTCATAAAGACCAGTCTTTGTGTGCTGCATAAGGAAATAATGCCTAATAATATTAATAATAATAACAGTAATAATAATGTCATTATGACTTGATCGTCTGCAAAACGTGGAGTGTTTATTTTTGTACTGGTTGATAAAGAAATGCCTTGTATGGAAATCTGGTTCCATTTTACTATTATTTCTTTCGTGTAAATGTTTGAGTAGGAATACCCACGCATTAAACTGTAATTTTTACAAAACCGGAGTAACTGTTGTAAAATCGGACATTCACAGTGCCATTGAAGGGCAACGTAGTTTTGTGCTTCAGCACATCAGTTCTAATGCCTGCCATTTTCATTCATATTTTAACCGTATTTATATTTATTCATATTAGAACTATAACCTTAAACCTTACTGTACTCCACAATTTTATCCATGCTTTACATATTTATTCCATTAAATTTATGGCGTAGATTGTAAAAGTATGAGATCTCAATCCTATGTGCTAGGATGATTTTCCCTGGACAGCTCTTGATACAGAAAATGTCTGATTATGGCTTGTTAACAAAGCCGACGTTAGTAACCTGGAAAATTTGTGTAAGCCGTTTGTTGTGTACGGCTGTGTCTTTATATAACTCTGTGACACATTGGCTTATCACGGGAAGTGAGTGCTGTATTTCCTTGTAATTGGTAAATGAATCTAAGTATTGTGACGTCAGTCACACAACAGTACGATGTCCACCGAGGCCATATTTCCATGCAGTAAGTCGCTGAGCGTGTCAAGTACAACGTTGTTAGTGAGCAGTGGGGGAACAGACAGGGCGACCAAGTTGCACACAGTTGACAGTATAACGTCGCGCTGTTTTGGCTCTGCATGTTTTGATTTCATTTGCAATCGGCGATTGTTGTGTGCAGGCCTGCTGCGTGTGCGTCCTCTAATTGGTCTTCTATTTAGATTGTTTAGGTTTTATGAAATTTTATCAAGGAATTTATTGTTTCAAAATTCATAAAAAAAAAAGTAGTATGGTGTGGTCTGTAGGAACGTTGCTTATATCCTCTTACCACCGCGTATTCGGGGCCGGGATAGCTCAGTCGGTATAGCGACTCGCAACGGGTTGGACGTTCCGGGAATGGAATGCCGATGGGGGCGAGACTTTCTGCACCCCTCCAGTCCAGCCCTGGGGCCCACGCAGCCACCTGTACGATGGGTACCGAGTATTTCCCGGGCGTAAAGCGGCCGGGGCGTGGCGTTGACCACCCACCCTCATCTAGCGCCGAGGTTAAAGAATGAGTAGATATATACATCTCCTCCTCTGGGCCTTCGTGGCATGTTATTGAGTGAACTTGACTTTTTACCGCAGCGTATTCGACCTTAATCGTATTTTCCACGTGAACTGCGCATCGGTTGGAAATTTTGTCAATGAATGTCTCTGTTTCGACGTTTAGAAAGTCATTACTTGGTGGCGTGCGTAGCGCTGATTTCTGGATATGTGTGTCTTCAGAGCATGGCGTTAAATTATGCGGGGAAAGTTCGGCCTGTCTCTGTGTTCTAGTCATAGCAGGTTGGCGTTAGAATGCACTGTCTGCTGCGGAAATATACAATAAGCGATTTGGTTTCACGTAAGTCTCCTGACGAAGTCACTGGAACTGTTTAATTGGTGGCATATTAGCACAGTGCCGCAGACAAGAAGTCTCAAACACGGCAGCACGTGACATTGTGCAGATCCAAAGCATTTGTGCTGTATAAACAAGGGAGCTACACAAGCTGGATGCTGCTGCTTCTGCAACTTGGTCCCCAGTTATGGCTGCGGCAAAGCGCGGGGTTCGTCGTTGTCAGTAGTAGAACTCTAGCTCGGAGCTAGGTCAGGCCAGGCCCGGCGTGGTTCGCACGGCGCGCGCGGGTGTAGTAGGAGTACCACTGTGCAGGCAAGCAGTCAGTCAGTAGGTGTGCGCGTCACAAGTTGTCTGTTCACTCGCTGTCGTTGCTGCCGAAACAGTGACCGCGCGCCACGACGGAGGTACATTCGACGTCGCCATTCGTGTCAACAAAGTGTCATCACTTCCTGTGCGACGCCATAATGTTGCCGGATTTGTTGGTTTACGAGTCCCTTGAGTTGTTTGCCATTTGGTGAGATTAATGGTTTCTCGCAAATTCTTCATTTTTTAACAATATGATCCAGAATTTGGAGACGCAAAGCGGCGGGGGCAACTCTTTCAGTTTAGGTTTTCATGCGTTTGAATCTGTAGATACAGTGGGTAATGGTCAGTGCCCTCTTACAGGCAACCTGAATGGTAGTGCAGTTTGCAGGCTGTTCAGATGAGGTTTATGCATTCATTCACGCATTGAGAATGGCGACAACTAATGTAATTTTTATTTGCGTTATGTTTTCGCTTTATTGATAATTAGACCGTTAAATAACAAGAGTCTACTGAAAATTTGTATTCGCATAAGTCCTACACGTAACGATTTCACAGCTTTTTCGGGATACACCCAATAGCCAAGTGGCATTTTTCAATAGCGCACTTAAAATATTCTAAATGTAAACCAAAAAACAATTAAGGTGTATTCATTGATATAGTTAAGTGTACCATATAATTATATATTAAAATAAGCGTGTTTGAAGTTTGAATTTGTTCAGTTTTATATATGGTAAACATTTTAAAAGTGCACTATAATTTGAACAAATTCTCAGGTTGTAAAAAGTACCAATGCGTTCTTCTGATGCTGGGAATTCAGTACGAAGCACGTATCGTGTTTTCATACTCACCTTTATTATTATTATTATTATTATTATTATTATTATAGGAACTAATTACGTATAAAATTACCTACAATTAGTCTAGTGTGACCCGGGATAACTGAGTGTAGTTACTAGTTAATCGTGTCCGGAATCCGATTCCTTGGAATGAGTGGGAAGGTTTCTTACTACCGCAGCGGGCCGACCTGCTTTGGTACTACTGCTGTCTCCTGTTCATTGGTACCCCGAGTGCAGGGACTGAATAGGGAAACCGACGTCTCGACTCTGTCGGTATTGGTGCACATTACCTTTACGTAGCTCATATCTTGTCTTATTCTTTCTCGTCAAGTTATTTGCGTAAAAATGTAAACATTCGTCTCCCCTCAGTATTTTGACCCGTGTGTTCGCTGTAGGTTTAAATCGTGATTGCTTATTATTTCTTGTCCTGTTTAACGAAGCTGTTTCAACTCCGTATGTTGTATAGTGCTGAGATACGGAAATTTTGCAGAAATGTGCTAATGGAATGGGCCGTGTCCTATTTTAAGATACCATTATAGTTTTTCCTGGATGGTGTTGATGCATCTACCAAACCTTCTCTCAGTGTAGCCAGCCTTGTGATCCAGATTTGAAACCGGAACCCTCCGATTACAGACCAGGAGTTCTAACGACTCAGTCACAGTGTTTGATTAATCTTGTTCCAATGAATATAATATTAATTCATCTGCAGTAAGCCTATAAAGTCCAGTCGTTGCTTTTATGTACCATCAGGTTCAAGAACAACAAGAATCGTACATTCCGCCCACAATGTGCATTTATGCGTTTTTGTATTGCTGTCAGAATAAACAGGGATTATTTCCCTGTGCACCACTAACCGAGGCGTTATGTATTTACCGCGCGGTGCGCACTGAAGTTTTAAATATAATTCAAGTTGTTTTTCGTGCCTGAGGGTGTACCATATCGCTGCTTACACACATACCTATCATATCTATTTGTTGCGTACGGAAATTTCAGATTCTGAAGTCCTTCGTAGACCTACACCTGTTTCCACTTTTCGTTTACTTTACCTACAGCCGTGTGTGCGAAATTGGAATGGAACCCGCTGCGGTTTTGGTTTAATCCGTCTATTAACAGCTTGGCGACACAAGTGTAGAGTTCATTACGTCGTGTCTGAATTAATTTTCAATGAAATCGATTGTGTCCCTACTCCAGATCTGGTTTAATTCGTTGCCTAACACCGAAGGGACATCTCTCCGTGATGGGATATCCTGTTCGAGTCCATTTTTAGTGGTGCAATTTTTTTTTGTCGTGGTGGTATTTGTATAAAGCGTCGTCATTCGATGGAAATAGGTGGTGGGTGTCAATTACAAGATGTTTTTTTATCGAGGTTCTTCGGCCATTTATCACTTTGAAGTCTGCCCGGCCCACCCCTGGCTTACGGGAAGATGTCGGGCTACAAAGACTGTTAATGACTTGTGTGATAGATAAATTTGATTTGGAAATGTTATCACTGATTTTATATTAATTGTGTCTTGTAATAGCTAATCAAGTATTTAATCAAGGGGGGGGGGGATTTTTCGAAAATTCGAAAAATGTAAAACTTAAGTGTTATTGTACCGTGTCGAAGATATACTGTTTTTTTTTTTCATTCCAGCCATTCATCTGCCGTTTTTCCAGTAAAGTGTTCCTATTACACAGGTCTGTGTTGAATTTTTTTTTAAATCGCAAAGTGATTATACTATTTTGTCCGAATTTTTTTGATTCTCGTCAGGCTCCACTCCCGTATTTCGAAAGAAACGTCAAAAGTACCACGACAGTTTTCTCTCCCTTCCCTCCGAAAACTCTGCTGTATCATCAGTCTCTTTTTCACTATTCCACGTTGTATAAACCCTGTAGATGACATATATCGTTATTTGGGTCTGTCTCTGTAAGTGCGGCTACACTAATGGGTCCATTGTCCAGTCCCTCAATGGTAGAAGGATGTGGAGCGTGGGCGGCATGGAAATTAATAGGTGGAAATCGAAGTCCTAGGAAAGCAACCTGTCGCAAAGTCGTTTGGTTCGCCAGAAATCCAACATGGACATATGAATCTAGCTGTTCGCAGTGAGGGGGCAACTAATAACGGCCTGTGCTGTTGCGCGTCGGTGTGGCTGCGAATGTGGTGGTAAATCGACAATGTCCGTCTTGTTCCTCTTTGTAGGTGCACGTGTACTGTGTGGCCAAATCGGAAGTCGGAATCCAATCTGGGTGCTCTGAGGCAAGTTCTTTAAATTGTTCTTTTAGCTGCCCACTGCCGATTAGACTCGAGCGTGTTTCGGCCATTTATATCCATGTTTTGGTGGTGTTCTCGTGTTGGGTGCGTGTATCTATTTGTTTGTAATGAAGCGTAAATCTTTTTGACCACTGTGTATGATACGCTTACCATATTTATGTGCAGTCTTTTCTGTTCGTCCATGTACTGGATAATATTAATCCATATAATATTTGTCCTTTAAAGACCAAAACTAAGTTTAGAGGTGATAAAGGTAAAAATAGTTGAAGGGCAAACCAAAGAAAAAGTTTTTAGAGGAATTGTGCTGGGTGGAGGGAGACGTGGACATCATTTTGTTTGTAGGTTCCGTGGCAACGCCCGCCCGTCCTTATACTAGGACTAGCGTGAAAATGAATGCCTTAGAGTGCTTAGAGGTAGTGGTTTGAAGCAAGGGCCTTGGAATTTTAATTGGATGATCACTGCTAAAAAGCATGTAATATGGAAAGGTTGTTGGGCGTTATTTTGAGAAAAGGGATTAATTGTGATAGATTGAAATTCAGGGCGGAAGTGGGATGGGCGCTGCATCAGAACCGTACAGTAGCAACTTATGACGTCGATGTCTCAACACTTGCCTAAAGAGAGACGCAGACCAAGAAAACTTTTGTCGCGCTGCCCGGTAGCAGGACGTTCCGGATGCATGCGGAGTTCTAGCCGGCAGCCCAGAAAAAAAAAAGTGGAATTCCCAGACTTGTGTCATGCGGCTTTATTTTTTATTTAAATAGCACTGCATATACTACGCCGTAACAATTTTATCAGTGTGTCAAAAAATGCACTTATTGCACTCTGTTTCCTTTCTGTCCCTGTCTTCGTCCTTTCTCCGTACAGTCGTCCGCTCACCATACGGAATGTCGATCTGTTCCAGCGAAGGAATTAGCGGGGTTTTCGGGGTTGCTGCCCCGTGATTAGCTGCCTGGAATGAGAAGCACTGCCCACATACGGCTTTAAACCAAGTTATAACTCTTCGCCTTGTAAGATCACCGCCCCCTTGACGAGTTGCAGGGCTTTATTCATGGCACCTTTTTGTCTGGAAAATGTGGAATTTGTTGAATTGTGTTTCGGCTGCATATTGCCAAGCTGGGCTTGCTGACATCAGTTTTGACCTACTTAGTGACATGCTAATCGCAAGTCATGCGGGAGGATTTCGTAAAAAGGATGGATTTGATGTGCCCTTGTCTGTGGTTAGCTTTCCACGCTGATTTACTCGCATGGGAACTGTTCGTAATTTGGGACTAAGTCCACAATAAATTACATATAAAGACTTACGTTCTACTTGACAATAACACAGGCCGTCTCTATTTTAAGACCAGTCGGTTAATGCTGTGTGAGGAAGTAATCGTTGTTTATCGTGAGAATCGGAAGAGCACGTAAGTAAACTGTGTGGACCAAATATAGATTTTTAAATGCCACAGTATGTGGTACATACGGTTACCAGTTGGCTTTAATCGGTTAAATTTCTCTTCGCCTGTACTTTTTGTCGGCTCTTCGTAATTTCTTGTAACTCTGGGCTTTTCGTAAAAGCGTCATTAGATCTGCTTGAATTATTTTTGTTTTTATTCCTATCCAACTTGTCATTTCCATGTGGATGTTTATGCTCGATGATTACGTTTGTAGTTTAAATGCGAGGCCGTACCGTCGCTTCCCGCTGACACTAGTCGATGGTAGCTGTACTCGAAAGTTTAATGTCCCTAATACCAAAATCGTGCCAGTGGACACGATCCTGAGCCCGTTTCCCCTCCTCATATCCACTCAGTTTTCTCACCACGATCCATTTTGACGTTATCCTTACATGTTATCGGTCTTACGGCTTGGATTTCCCAACAGGTTTCCTCACCAAAATTTCTTATGCCTTGCTAATCTCCCTTGTACCTAAGCACATGCTGCGCTCATTATAATCTCCCGAATTCTACTATCATAACCTTACTAGGAAGTGTGTCATCCCCCTTGCGTGTGTGAAACTTGGAAAATTGTATGTAGTCAAACAAATCTGTGTCACATGAGGTGTATTTAATGACTATATAATGGACAACACGCCGAAACATGTAGTTGTCCATTATATAGTCATTAAATACACCTCATGTGACACAGTTGTGTTTGACTACATACAGTTTC
>Ga0123353_10016230_pt1 | contig 10874 bp, 7 predicted proteins | sample TergutLab28metaG_3_FD_92763 | JGI IMG/M metagenome (GOLD analysis project Ga0123353, IMG submission 92763) | Labiotermes labralis P3 segment gut microbial communities from Petit-Saut dam, French Guiana - Lab288 P3 | ecosystem: Host-associated > Arthropoda: Insects > Digestive system > Gut ... | reverse complement strand
GAGGGAATGCCGCGCCACGCCTCGACGCACGCTGCGGGTATCCTCATAACGGAACAACCCGTCACGGAATACGTACCGTTGCAGCGCAACGACGAGTGCGTGACGACGCAGTTCCCGATGTTGCTGATCGAAGAGCTGGGCCTGCTGAAAATGGATTTCCTCGGGTTGAGGACGCTGACCGTCATACATGATACCGTCGAAGCGGTCCGCGAGGGGCGCGGCGTCGAGTTGGATATGGACCGGATCGATCTGAACGATCCTGATGTGTATAAAATGATCTGCGAGGGCGACACCGTAGCGATATTCCAACTGGAGAGCGGCGGGATGACCCAGTTTATGAAAGAGATGCAGCCCGGTGGTATAGAGGATTTGATAGCGGGCGGCGCGCTTTTCAGGCCGGGCCCGATGGAGTCGATACCGCGTTACGTAAACGCGAAACGGAACCGCGCCACGGTCAGGTACGACGATCCCAAATTGGAACCGATACTGGACGTTACATATGGTTGTATCGTATATCAGGAACAGGTCTTACAGATTGTCCGCGAGATCGCGGGTTACTCATACGGGCAGGCCGACCTGCTGCGGCGCGCGATGTCAAAAAAGAAACACGACGTAATGGAAAACGAGCGGAATAATTTCATATATGGCGTGACCGGTTCCGACGGGACGGTTTTAGTCCCGGGAGCCGTGCGCAACGGCGTTCCGGAAGACGTTGCAAAAAAGATATTCGACGATATGTCCGATTTCGCGAGTTACGGGTTCAATAAATCCCACTCCGCCGCGTATGCGATATTGATATACCAAACCGCCTGGCTCAAACGCCGCTACCCGGTCGAGTTTATGTCCGCGACATTGAACAGTTGCATGGGTTTTTCCGATAAAGTTGCCCATTATATCGATCAATGCCGTCAAAATAAAATCGCCGTGCTGCCGCCGGACATCAACCTGAGCCTTTCAAAATTTTCGGTCGTCGGGGATGAATTGCGTTTCGGCCTGGCCGCCGTAAAAAATATCGGGCACGGGGCGGTCAAAGCCATAATTAATGAAAGGCGTTCACAGGGCGCGTTCGGCTCCTTTACGGATTTTATACGCCGGATAGGGGCGACGGCGCTAAACAAACGCGGTATTGAGAGCCTCATACGCTGCGGCGCGTTCGACTCGATGAAATACACGAGGTCGAGCCTGCTCAATAATTTTGAACGGCTGCTGGACGGCATCGTAAACGCCCGCCGGAATGAAATGGAAGGGCAGATAAATTTCCTTGCGGACGGCGGGAACTATCCCGCGGTCAGTGGCGGCAATGCGAACAAAAACACGGACGCCGCGTCGGAAAACATTCCGGCAATGCAGGAGTTTCCGCATAGCGCGCTCCTGAACATGGAAAAGGAGATTCTGGGATTGTATGTTTCGGGCCATCCGTTGGACGGGTATTCGCCGATAATTACGGACGTGGTCAATTGTGATACGAGGGGCTTCCGCCAATCCGAGGATAACTATACGGAAAACGGCGGCGCCGAAGACGACGGGGAAAACGGATACGCGTTAAAGGACGGCCAATATGCGGTGTTAGGCGGCATTATAACCAAAGTAAAGACAAAATACACCAAGAGCAACGCCCTGATGGCGTTTGTCGATCTGGAGGACATGTACGGCAGCGTGGAGATGCTGGTTTTTCCAAAAGTATATGAACGGCTGGAAAAAAAGCTGAGGGAGGAACGCATAGTGCTTGCTAAAGGAAAAATCAGTGCGCGTGAAGATGAAGACGCGAAATTCCTATGCGACGACGTCTTTGAAATCAAGGCGGCGCCGCCGGAAGGCGGAACCGCGCCGATGGATTATAACGGCTTGCGGCAGTGGGCCAGACCCGGGTATAAAGCCGGTACGGAATATGACGGCGCCCGTGCCCCCATTGATAACAACGCGCCGGTTGGTTATGATAATACTGACGCCAAAAAGTTGTATATCCGGATCAGCGGCGCCGAGTCCAGGCCGCAGCTTGACGCGGCGTACGCGACGCTCAGTTATTTTTCGGGCCATACGCCCGTTGTGCTGTATAACCGTACGAAAAACGCGACAAAGGAGCTGGCTAAGGAATATTGGGTAAAACCCTCGGATACGTTGATCGCCGAAATGCGCGAGAGGTTCGGGGCTGATAATATTGCGATGCGTTGAACGGTCCGACCGGATATATTTACAAGCGCCGCGGGGTATTTATGAACAACAAAAGAAAAAACCGAAAATATGACACTTTGAAGATAGCGTTGTTTTTGGTGTTTACTGCGGCCGTACTCGTCTTGCCCGCGCACCAGATGATAGGCGGTTTACTGGATACCCGCGATACCGATATGGACGTAAATGAATTATTATTCAGTAATAATGAATCCTTAGCCAGTCACGCTGACGCCGCCGCCGACAGCCGGCAAAACAATACTAACGGCGATACCGATGCGAATACACGGACAAATTTACCCGTTCCGGAGGCGTCGGACAGGGATCGGGCGCCGACTGCGGCGCCGGCCGGATCCGCCGGCAACGGCGCGGAGGCCAAACGGCAACCGGCCGATACAGGCGGAAATTCAAACGCAACCTCCGCCGTATCCATATGGAACAACGGATCCGTATTCGATACGGACGCGCTTAAGGACAGAAACACCGGCGATACCAAAAAATATGCCGACGCGGCGGCCGGCCCGGGATTGGCGGACGGGACTGCCGGCGATCCGGACGAATCCGGCGTGCGGGACCTGCCGCCCGCCAATGTTGTTATAACGATCAGCGCCGTAGGGGACTGCACAATCGGCTACGATGAGACCGCCGGTTACCAGAACCGTTTTGACCAGGTGTACGCGGCTAACGGCGGCAACCCAGCGTACTTTTTTGAAAATGTGCTGGACATACTGTCGGACGACGACCTGACGATAGCCAACCTGGAAACGGTGTTTACGGAATCGAAGAAGAAGGCCGATAAGGCCTACCGGTTCAGGGGGCCTCCGGAGTACGTGCGAATTTTAGAAGAGGGGAGCGTAGAAGCCGTCAATATAGCGAACAACCACATGTTCGACTATTTTCAGAAGGGATATGACGACACGGTCGCGACGCTCGACAATTCTACGGTACAATATTTCGGATATGACGTCTGCCGTATCATCGACATAAAAGGCGTCAAGATCGGTCTCGCGGGGTTCCATATAGGGGGAGGCGGCTGGTCACACAGAAAAAAAGCCGTGACCGACGCGTTGGAAAAACTGCGCCCCGAGGCGGATCTTGTGATAATGTCGTTTCATTGGGGCATCGAAGGCCAGTATAAACCCACCGGGGATCAGCGCTCGCTCGCGCAGTATTGCGTCGACAACGGCGCCGACCTCGTGCTTGGACACCATCCGCATACGCTGCAGAATATAGAGATATACAAGGGGCGGACAATCGCCTATTCACTCGGAAATTTTTGTTTTGGCGGTAACCGGAATCCCCGGGACAAAGACTCCATAATCCTGCGCCAGTCGTTTGAATTCGATGCCGAAAGCCTGGAGTTGACGGAGTTATATGAACCGGAAGTAATACCGGTGCGCGTATCGTCGGTCAAAGATCGGAACGACTACAGGCCGACGCCCGTCGACGGCGAGGACGCCGCGCGCGTGATGAAGAAGGTATTTCCGCAATAACGGCCGCCGCAGCTTGCGGAAAGGGGGAGCATATGGGTGAACCCGCGGTAATTTCTACGCAAATAATCGTCAGGTACCAGGAGACCGATCAGATGGGAGTCGCCCACCACTCCGTTTATCCGGTCTGGTTTGAGGCAGGCCGCACCGCGTATATACGCGGGTTCGGCGTTCCGTACGGCAGGCTGGAAGAAGAGGGGCTGTACCTGCCGCTGATAGAAATGACGTGTTCATTCAAGAGTTTTTCGCGGTATGAGGACGAGTTATTCGTCAACACGCTGGTTTCGGACGCGACCAAATCCAGGATTGTTTTTCACTATGACGTTGTAAAGGACGAAAGGGTAATCGCTTCCGGCGCCACCATCCACATATTTGCCAACCGGCAATTAAAGCCTGTCAACCTGTATAAATACAGGCCCGACATGTACAAACTATTCAGGGGTTTCGCGGGTTATGACGCCCACGCAACGCCGTCCTGACCCAAGGCGGTGTATTGATATAGACAGCAGAATTCTCGAATTTGATAAAATAAAAGATCTCCTCGCGCAAAAATGCGTCTCGGCAATCGGCAGGGCGCATGTCGACGATCTGGAGCCCTCCGTGTATGACGAACAAATAATCCGCGATCTCACGCAGACGTCCGACGCGGAACAGTTTATCATCCGCAACGGCTCGCCGCCGCTCGGAAATATCATCGATATCAGGGGCGTCGTCAAACGCGTCGAACTGGACGCCATCCTCAACCCATCCGAACTGCTGCAGGTAGCGACGGTGCTGCGCGCCGTAAGGGGTATGAAACGATACGGCAGGAACAGTGCGGCCGAAAACCCGGAAAGCCGTCCGGACGGGCCCGACGCTATTATGTCGATGATCGGTTCGCTTGTGGAGAACCAGAAGCTGGAAAATTCCATTAGCGCATGCATAATCAGCGAAGAGGAGATTGCGGACGACGCGAGCCCCGCGCTACAGTCGATACGGCGAAATATCAAGCGGATCCAGGACTCGATTAAGGATAAGCTCAACGCGCTCCTGCGTTCGCCCGTCTACCAGAAGTTCATGCAGGACAGCCTTGTGACGATGAGGCACGACAGGTATGTAATACCGGTTAAGCTCGAACACCGCGCGGAGATCAAGGGGCTCGTGCACGACATGTCGTCGAGCGGGGCGACCGTGTTTGTCGAACCAATGGCCGTAGTGGAAGCCAATAATGAGATACGCGAGTACAGGGCCAAAGAAGCCGTCGAAATCGAACGAATATTGGCGGAACTGACCGACGAAGTCGGCTTGATGGGCCATGCGTTGTTTGCCGACGTGGAGACTCTGGGCCTGCTTGACTTTTTGTTCGCGAAAGCGAAAATGAGCCTGGACTACAACTGTACAAGGCCGGTAATTGGTTTGCATGAAAAGATAAATATCAGGCGCGGGAGGCACCCGCTTTTATCGCGTTCGACGGTCGTCCCGATAGATTTTTGGATGGCCGACGGCGTAAACACGATTATCATAACCGGCCCCAATACAGGCGGAAAGACCGTGGCGCTAAAGACCGTGGGCCTGTTTACGCTGATGGCGCAAGCGGGGCTGCACATACCCGCGGATACGGGGTCTTCGCTGCGTATTTTTGAAAAAGTGTTTGCTGATATAGGAGACGAACAGAGCATCGAACAGAGTTTGAGCACGTTTTCATCGCATATGCGTAACATTGTACGCATTTTACAGGATGCGGACGACGGTACGCTGGCGCTCTTTGACGAAATCGGCGCAGGCACCGATCCGACCGAGGGCGCCGCGATCGCCACGGCCATACTGGAATGCCTGCACCAGACCGGCGCCGCGTCGGTCGCGACGACGCACTACAGCGAACTGAAGCTATACGCGCTCACGACGCCCGGCGTCGAAAACGCATGCTGCGAATTTGACGTAAACACCCTCCGGCCGACTTATAGACTGTTGATCGGCCTGCCCGGCAAGAGCAACGCGTTCGCTATTTCCAACCGCCTCGGACTCGCTCCGGAAATTCTGGATCGGGCCCGCGAGTTTATCGAAAATGAAAATGTGGAATTTGAGGACGTGCTGCATGCGATCGGCAGGAACAGGGAAGCGTCGGAACAGGATCGCATCGCGGCGGAACAGGCGCGCGTTGAGATTGAAAACCTGCGCAACGACCTCGTCCGGCAGCGGGGCCTGATAGAAAAACAAAAAGAGGATGTAATGCGCGAGGCGCGCGAAAACGCGCGCAGGTTTCTCATAGAGAGCCGGCATGAGGCCGAGGAAATTCTAAAAAAACTGCGTAAACTCGAAGAGGAAGAGGACGCAGTGCTGCGCAAAAAGGGCGTCGCGGAACTGCGGGGCCAATTGAACGCCAAACTCGGCGGCATGGAATCGACACTCGCGTTCAAGCTGCCGCCGCGCGAGGGATATGTGGAGCCGCCGAAGAACCTTAAGATTGGCGATACCGTGGAAATTGTCAACATGAACCAAAAGGGGTCGGTCCAGTCGCAACCCGATCAACACGGAAACGTTTTGATCCGTGTGGGTATAATGTCCGTCACCGCCCATGTGTCCAATATAAGGCTCGTCGACGAACAGCGGGCCATCAGCATGAACGCCGCCAACGCGGCGCGCGCCGGGGACGGTTCCGGCGCAGAACCGCAGGCGCATGGTTCGCGGACGCTGAACGCGCGAGCGGAAATTGATCTGCGCGGGCAGCGCCTGGAAGGCGCGGTCGCGCAGGTGGACCGTTACCTCGACGACGCGTCGTCGACCGGCCTGAACGAAGTGACGCTGATACACGGAAAGGGGACCGGTGCGCTGCGCGCGGGGATACAGGATTTTCTGCGCGGCCACCCGAAGGCGAAATCCTTCCGGAACGGCAATTACGGCGAGGGCGACATGGGCGTCACGATAGTGACATTAAAATAAAAAAATGTGCGGAGCTATATAAAATATTCCGATTTATAGATATATCATAATATGTGTTGAAATATCCTGTTAAATTTTATATAATGACGGTTAACAAGGATTGACAGGGGTGATGTAATGCCGGAAAAGACGAGAGTCGATGTATTAATCGCTGGCAAGACCTTTACAATTTCAGGCTACGAGAGTGACGAGTATATCCAACGGGTCGGGCTCTATGTCGACCGGAAAATGACCGACGTGCTGAAGAGCAACAATACGCTGAGCACGTCTATCGCGGCTGTCCTTACGGCTTTGAACATAGCCGACGACTATTACAAGGCGCACGAAAACGAGTTGAATTTCAAGAAAGAAGTCATCACGTCCAAGCTTGAAATCGACAGACTGCTCGAGGAGAATATAACGCTCGAGGAGAAAAACAAGGAACTCATCGAAAAAAACAATAATATACAGATTGAAATCGCGAAAAGGGAGGCCGAGCTTGCGGAAATACGCAGCAACCTTGCGGCGCCCCGCGAAAAGAGGTATTAAATAAGGAAAGAGCGGTAACGGTATGTTTGACGCAAATTTAACGCTTAGGGATTTGGGTTGGCTGGCCGTCTTCGTGACGGTTGTCGTCGCCGGCTTTTTCCTGATTCGCGCTTTAATGCACCTGGGCGGCGTATTGCGCGCCGTAAAAAAGCTGGTGGCTAAAAATGCCGACGGGATCGACAAGGTGTTAAAGGATCTGCCCTCGCTGTCCGAAAATGCCGTCAACCTCACGGATATCGCCGCAGACGTCGCGGATAATTTAAGGAACGAACAGGAAATCATAGAGACGGCACTTGAGAGCATCAGCGACACGATCGAATCGGTATCGGATACCGCAAGGGCGATCAACGAGGATTTTATCGGCAGCATAAAACGTTTGGCCAAGACGCTCATGTCGCTCGCCGGGTTTTTTACCAAAAAAAAGACGCCCGGAACGGACGCGGCTGATACGGCGGTACAAACGGCGGATGGCGCCACCGGCACGGACATACAGGGTACGGAAGACGTCGTCATAAAAAAGGGCGCGCGCGAGCGCAAGGCAAAAAAGCCGCGCCGCCGCGGCGCGGGCGCTGCCCCGCGCAGGAAGTACGCCGACAAAGGGCGGAACATCAACATTCATATACGATAAACCATACAACAGAAAGAGACACACCAGATAAGGCGCCGCTTACAGCGGCGTTTTTACACCGCGCGCAAATCAACGTGTCCGGGCCGTGGTGTACGCGCGGCCCGGACTGGAGGGTATATGGACAATAATTATTCGAATGAAATAAAAGTGCCGGTCGAGCGCTGCCGCGAGGGCGCGCGCCTGCCCGCGTACGCCAGGAAGGGCGACGCGGGGATGGATGTATGCGCCGCGGAGGATGTCTTGATACTGCCGGGCCAAACCGTGCTGATCCCCACGGGGTTGAAATTTGCGATTCCGCCGGGATATGAGCTGCAGGTCAGGCCGCGCAGCGGCATTTCACTCAGGACGCCGCTGCGCATACCGAATTCTCCGGGCACAGTCGACAGCGGATACCGCGACGAGGTGGGGATCATCATGACCAATGTCTGTCTGCCGGCCAATGTCAACAGTATAGAAGCCGTAATGGAGAGCGAAAAAAACAGCGGCGATTTTCCGGAGCTGGGCCTCGACAGCCCCCCGGTTGACGGCCCGTGTGTATATACAATAAAAAAAGGCGACCGGATCGCCCAATTGGTATTAAAGGCCGCGCCCGTCGCGGAACTGGTGGAAGTCCCGGACATCCGCGAATACGGCGCCGGCCGCCATGGGGGTTTTGGGTCTACTGACGTTTGGAAGGTTTAATATGGCGAAAACCGAACGAAAGATATACGGTGAAACAGATACGGTCAGGCGTTCAGTGCTGGAGATACTCGAGGGCATATATGACATCCCGCCCGATCGCAAACACTTTATATGCGAGGACGCAGCGCGCGCTATGGCACGCGCCTCCGCGCTGACGAACAGGGAGATCGCTTTGATGACGGACCGGCGCGGTATCGTGCAGGCCGTTATCGTCGGAGACAATAACAAGGCCGCACTGTTCAACATCGTGCCCCGGCGCTACCTGACGCGTTCGTCGGGCATCCGCTGCGTGCACACCCATCCCAACGGCGACGCCCGGCTGTCCGACGTCGATATATCGGCGCTCAGGAACATGCGGCTCGATGCGATGGCGATCCTGGCCGTAGGCCTTGACGGCGGCGTCGGCGCCGCAACCGCAGCGACGTTGCCGCCCAACGGCGAACTCACCGTATACGGCCCCTTTTACGCGCAGGAGACGCCGGAATCCGGATTTGCGGGCGAACCGGCGCGTGCGGACGTTCCGCCCGCCGTGTGTCCGGACATACTGGACGCGCTGGACGAACTGCTTCCGATAATATTCACGCAGGACGCCCACGCCGAGCATGTCTATTACGACCCGAACGAAAAGAAAATAGAGAAGGCGATCCTGGTGGGCGCCCGCCCCGCCGCGGCGGATATTTCCGCTTCCGGGGAATATAAACCCTTAGATGAACTGGCCCAGCTTGCATGGACCGCCGGCGCGGAGGTCGCGGAAAAGGTATTGTACAGGGAACGCGAAGCCGACGCCGCATTCTACATCGGAAAAGGCAAACTGGAGGAACTCGTTCAAATCAAACAGGAAGTTAAACCCGATATCATAATTTTCGACGAAGAGCTCACCGGTGCGCAGACCAGGAATCTGGAAAAGGAACTCGGGGTAAAGGTTATCGACCGCACCGCTTTGATTTTGGATATATTCGCGGGCAGGGCGCGGACGAGGGAAGGTAAACTGCAGGTGGAACTCGCCCAGTTGAACTACAACCTGACCAGGCTGACGGGCAAGGGCGGGCAGCTGTCGCGGCTCGGCGGCGGCATCGGCACGAGGGGCCCCGGTGAAAAAAAGCTCGACGTCGACAGGCGCCATATACGCCGCAGGCTGCACGCCATCGAGGAGGAGTTGCAAAAGACCGGCGAGCGCAGGGATCGCACGCGTAACGCCGGGCGTATGTCCTCGATGCCGATCGCGGCGTTTGTCGGCTATACCAATACCGGTAAATCCACGCTCTTCAACGCTCTGTGCGGCGCGGACGTGTTTATAGAGGACAAGCTGTTCGCCACGCTCGATCCGACGGCGCGTAAGCTTCCGCTGCCGTCCGGGGGAAGCGTCATCGCCATCGACACGGTCGGTTTTATCGACAAGCTGCCGCATGAACTCGTCGACGCGTTCAAGGCGACGCTCGAGGAATCCGCGTACGCCGACATCCTCATCCACGTCGTCGATATCGCCAACCCGGACGCGCGCGCGCAAATAGAAATTGTGGATCGCATACTGTCCGACATAGGGGCGTCCGGAAAAAAGACGCTGATAGCGTTTAATAAAGCCGATCTTTTGGACGAACTGCCCGAGTGGCTCGCCTTCTGGCGGCATATGCCCGGCGGGGCCGCCGCCGGTGCTACGCCTTCGTCGCGCGCATGCGTGATATCCGCGAAAACGGGGTATGGGCTGGACGGCCTGCGGCATGAGCTTGAAGGGCTCGCGCAGGAGGACTATGTACGGCTCGACGTGTTAATACCGTACAATGAGGGCCGCGTCTGTTCATACTTACATGAAAACGCGAGCGTCCTCGACGAGGAATACACGGCCGGCGGCGTCAGCATGAAGGTATTGCTCGGCAAAGGGCATGCCGGCTGGCTGAGGCGTTTTGCCGTCTGACCGGTTGCGGAGGGCCGGCGTTATTGAGGGAATCATACCGGACGCTTCGCGGCGAGGGCGTCGCGGAATACGAAGAAAAACGGTCGAGGTTTATCGGGACGGCGCGCCCCGCGGCGTCGGAGGGTGAGGCGATGGCGTTCCTCGCGGAGGTGCGGCGGCGGTATAGCGACGCGTCCCACAATGTGTTCGCATATCTGTGCGGAGAGGGCGGGCTGTCCAAACGCTATGGCGACGACGGCGAACCGCGCGGAACCGCCGGTCCGCCGGCGTTGGAAGTGTTGGAAAAGTCCGGACTGTCCGACGTCGCGGTCGTCGTGACGCGATATTTCGGCGGCACCTTGCTCGGGGCGGCCGGACTCATACGATCATATGGCAAGGCCGCGTCGCTCGCGGTGGCCGCCGCGGGCATCGTCGTCAAATCCCTCGCGCGGCGGATCGTAATCCTCATCGAATACCCGATGTACAACCCCCTGCTCAATTTACTGGAAAAAGGCGGATATGATATAACGCATACCAACTTCGGCGTGGATATAGAGTTGTCCGTCAT
>Ga0123353_10016229_pt1 | contig 10874 bp, 7 predicted proteins | sample TergutLab28metaG_3_FD_92763 | JGI IMG/M metagenome (GOLD analysis project Ga0123353, IMG submission 92763) | Labiotermes labralis P3 segment gut microbial communities from Petit-Saut dam, French Guiana - Lab288 P3 | ecosystem: Host-associated > Arthropoda: Insects > Digestive system > Gut ... | reverse complement strand
TTTCGGGATTGCTCCGCACGAGATTGTCCCAATCGTCTTTGACGGCAATAAGTTCCTGTTCGGTTGTGATAATTCGTGTATTCATCATTTTATTATGGTTGGCGAAAGCGATCTTTCAATGATCCCCAAGCAAAAAGGTAAACCCGTTTGAAAAAAAACAATTTGTAGATAACGGTATCCCAAATACGTACAGCACCCGCTTTCTCCGCAGCACGGTACGAGGCTATATTGGGAAGATCAATGTCCACGTAGACCTTGGTCAAACCGCGCTCTTCTGCAAGGCAACAGAGTTTGGCATAAATGCGTGTTGCCAATCCCCGACCGCGCGACTGCTCTCGTGTGTAGATGGTTCGAATCGTTCCCTCTTCCGGTTCCATATAGAAGGAACACCACCGGGTCATCAGTTTGCGTCCGAGAGCAAGGGTTCCATAACAGTCCGGCACTTGGGAGTCTCCGTCATCGGAATTGTTTGTATAACCAACGAGTACGATGTGCTTTTCTTCGATGAGGCGGACGAACAAATCATATCGCCAACCTGTATAACCATCGGCACCACTTTCGCCCCAAAGTTGGCAATGTTCGATGGTTGCCAATTCCCAACGGACGGTGTTATCCTGTTGTTCGCGAAACCGCCGCCACGGAGCATCGGACTGCGTCAAGTCGAAGACCCAAAATCCTGTTGGCAGTATGCGGCAGTAACGCTTGTAAATTCCAACGATTCGACGCGGAACTCGCCCTTTGCTGGCAAAAATGTCGGCGAGCCGGTTAAAAAACGTAACGATGCGATACATCCTGCGTTTATGATATACTATTTCCCCTCTTGGACAAGAGGTTTTTTCAGACGAACCCGAAAAATTATTGGACGCGGATGTCACACTCACAAATAACCTCGTAGAACATGATAGATGCCCGTTTGCGTAGGTAATTGTGTGAGTTTGACACCAAGATCGGTGTTTCCTTCGATCAAAAGAGGTTTGTGCTCTGTGATTGCAATATCCCAGCCGATCCAACGGGTTTGGAATGATATTTTGGCAAGATGTAGAACCATTTCCTTGACGGCTTCCCAGTGCGGTATTTGAAAACCAGGCAAGACGACTCCACTGGTTGGGTGTTTGATATAGGTCTGAAGGTCTTTGCCAATTGCCGGAGTGAAAATAACGCCGGATTCTAAATCCACTTGAGCAGCGATTCCACTGCCATCCAAGTTGTCGGTGATGGATTTCCCTATCCCCATCCGTAAGCCAGCGCACAAGATATGCGGAACACCAGTCTTGTCTATCACGGTATGGATACGTACCGTATTAACCGATGTCGGATTGATTGCACTTAAATCGGGATGCTGTTCGACGATCTCTTCCAGCATTAAGCCATCTTTTCGAGCGGATTCGCAAAACGCTCTCACATCGACAATTTCTGAACATAAGATTTTGCGAACACCGACACCGCGTCCATCATCGTGTGGTTTGACAATAATCTGCTTGTGCGTCTTCAAAAATTCCTCAATCTGTTGGTCGGTTGCATCGGGAGCGTACAACCATTGGCGACCGAGAAAATCTGAAAGGAGTTTGTAGTGTAGTTGCTTGCGTACAAATCGCAACTGATCAGCAGGTGCAAGCGAAGGGTCTTGATAATTGAACGCTCCATCCAGTTTTATTACACGATATCTTGTCAAAATCTGATCTCTTGCTCTGTGGCTTTTATCGTAGAATCGGTAGGTTTTATATTCGCCCGGCGTAACGAGTTTTAAAACTGACAGGTTTATATCAAGCAACATCGCCAGATAGGAAATCCCTGTCTCTTTGCTCAATTCTTTGGCAAGCGAAACTGTTTCCGCATGATAACGGTAATACCGGTGTTCAAAATAATGCACTGCCCGTATTAGAAAACCGGGAGCAATTTTTTTCAATAGTTTTTTCATTGTAAATTTTCTGAATTTCACGAGGTTCCGATCAGGACTTCATTCTACCATATAGTTTGTATAGCGAAAGAGCAACTCGCCCCGGCAATGACAAAGGAAAAAGGACTTGTCCGACGGCGTGTAACCCTGAATTCCAAATCGTTTGGTATGCACCCGCGATGCCCACACAATCGACATACTCCACGTTCGGGTCGTCCAACAACGACTGGTAAATCAACCATCGCAAGACCATACCCGGTGCAAATTCCCGCTTGGCAGGGTCGTAACCAATCTTCACGCTGTAAACCGTTTTGTTTGCCAAGTAACTGTATTGGAAAGCAATCAGTTGCCCATCGACAAAGAGCGTGTATAACCGTATCAAATTTTTCTCCGCAAGTATTTTTGCTTGGGTCGTAAAGTATTCCACCATATCCATTTTGATAATACTTCCGCCGTTTCCTTCTTGTCCTTTCCAACTGGCGTTTTCTATTGCAAAACAATCCGGCAACAAAGCGACAACTTCGTCAGGATTACTTACGATGCGAAACTCGTGATTTTCCGGTGTGTACCGTTTCCGGAACCGTCGCTTGATGTCAGCAAGTTCCTTTTTCCCCCAAGCCGCCACAACCGTTTCCGGGTCGCCATAAAGCGGAACAACAGCGGTATGCCAATTCAATCTCGTCCGTGAAGGATAACCCGATGCTGTCCAGTATTCACTGAAATTCTTCCACGGAAAATCCTCAAAACGAATTCCTTCACACCAAAGGAAGTCGATAGGGAGTTGTTGCAATCCCCTTACGAGGTACGAAAAAATAGCGTCTGTATCTTTCCTGGTGGCATCGCAGAGCAGATCGCCGCATTTCGCCCATTCGTTACTCGGCAGTACGCCAGTTCTCAGAAATCTTGCCCGGCGACGCAACAACAGAGGGATACCGGCAACGAATGTGCCTTCCAATTCAACCACGACGGCACGGAAAACTGCGTCGGGAGCAAAGCGTTGTATCCACTGTGCAATGCATTCCGCCCGAACGAGCGGCGAAAGACAACCGGTTCGCTCCCAAAGCGAGTTCCACGCCCCAGCATCAGCAACCAGTTTATCAACAGAATCAAAAATCTTGACCGAGTAGTTTGGCATATATCCCATATTTACACCGTCCTTCCTGCAAACGCATTTTCCAACCGCCAGCGAAAGGCTTCGACATCATCGTTGCCGATGTACACCCGCTGAAGCAGTAGCGGATTGCTTGCTTTCGTAACCACACCTGCTTCCGTCAACACCGCCGTCTTGAAACCGACTTGCTTCGTCAACGCAAGCGATTGTTCGCTCCACTGCGGATTCAAACAGGGATGAGGATATGAAAAATGTTCCGATTTGCCGCCCAACTCCTGCTCCAACATCTCGTTTGCCTTTGCAATTTCCTGTTCTAACTCTTCCGGCGGAATATGTCCCATGTTGCCGTGCGAAAACGTGTGATTGCCGATGATATGTCCGCGTCGCCGGAGTTCCCTTGCCTGGTCAAACGTCATCATTCGTGGTCCTTGCGTCAGGTCGAGTCTGAAAGCGAACCAATCCTCCAACTTTGCGACGTAGTTTTCCATTGCCTCGCCTGTCATTGTTGCACAGGGATGGGAATACCGCACAAACGCTTCTCGGTTCTCATCAGGATCGCCGAGATTCCATGTGCGCCCGAGTTTTTCATCTGCCAAGATCATCTTTCGCCGCTTTGCTTCGTCAAATAGATAGATAGTTCGGGAAAACCAAGGCAGTTCATTTTTGATTACAGCATTGACCGTCAGGTAAATTCCCCCGAAAACGCCATGTTTTTCCATCAGCGGAGCAGCAAAGGTATAGTTGTCTTCGAAGCCGTCATCAAAGGTAACGGCAACGGAGCGCGGCGGCAATTTTTTGCTGCCTTTCATCCAATCCGCAATGTCGTCCAGAGTTACAGGATGATAGTGTTTCCGAAGAATCCGCATCTGCTCGTCAAATAGTTTCGCCTCAACCGTAATCCCTTTGGGAATATAGTTGCTTTGCCCTTCACGGTCAGCGGCAACGGAGTGATAGCACAAAATTGCCGCCGCCTGAGGACGCAAAGCGGAACAAAAACGCAAAATTCCGGAACGCAAAACGAGGGATTTAGCCGCTTGTTTCCAAGAAAACGCTGTGGCATTACGTTGCAGATTCATGTTACAATGAATTTTTACGTCAACTCAAAAAGGCAACATTCGTGAGTATAGCACATTTTTTTTCTAATGACAATCCCGACCAAAAAGCAATCCTACGCTGGGGTGCCTTAATCTTCTGTAGGCATTATTTTGCGTATTTCAAATAATTTTTCCATTGTTCGCTGTACCGCAGTGAGCAGAGTATCGCCATCTGATCAAGTCTGTCCCCCTTCCACTTCGCCCACGTCTGCTTCAACCGTTTGCCAATCAAATGCTTGCCCGCCCCTTCCACCTGACCACTCCCGCTCACACGTCCCTCCGCCAATCGCTCACGATCTCCTAACCGCTCCAAGGACACTCCCGCGGTTTCCCGAAAATTCTCTCAATCCGCACAACCGGAATAACCGATACCCACTGATAGGAGAGACTCTATGCCCGTACCTATCAGTCCGTCCAATTTGCTCGTCAGCATCGGTTCCCTGCGAGGTCAACAAGCCTTGCAACGAGCAGATTCTGCGCTTGCTATTTCCATCCGCAACCTTTCCTCCGGGATTCGGATTCATACCGGCAGGGACGATCCCATCGGATTCATTGGCAGTACCGCCATGAAAACCGAGATCACGAGTCTTTCCCAAGCGGTTGCCAACTGCCAGCGGGCGAGTTCCGTCATCGCCACGGTGGACAGTGCGCTCAGTCACGTCAGCAATTTGTTGAACGATCTTCGCGGACTTGTTACCCAAGCCGCTAACACCGGCGGTGAAACACCGGAAACCCTCGCCTCCCTACAAATTCAAGCCGATGCAATCATTGAAACGATCAATTTCATCTCGGCAACCACTTCGTTCCAAAAACAAAAACTGCTCGACGGGTCGCTCGATTTCACCACGTATGGACTTGAGCCGGGCAAAGTTTCGCTTCTGCAAATCAATCAAGCCAATTTTCAAGGACGCACCGAAAAGGATATTGTCGTTCAGGTTCACGAACCTGCCCGACAGGCGGAACTTTATTATCCTTACGGCGTTCTGAAAAATGATACCGTTATTACAATCGGCGGCATCGGCGGTTATTCCTCCTTTTCTTACGACCACGATGCCACCGTTCAAGATATTGCCGACGCGGTAAATCGCATCAGCGATTCCACCGGCGTTGCCGCTTCGGTCTTTTCCAAGTCCAACGCGGGCAGTATTATGTTGACTTCTTACGGTAAGAACAACGATGTTCTCGTTACTGCCAGCGAGCCGGGAACACTGGCGGGAAACTTCGTTTTTCGTTACACCGCACCGCGTGAAGGCAACGCCGAAGCGTTCGTGAACGTCTCCGAAGGCAGCGGCAACGATCCCACCGTCGTTGAAATCGTGCTGGCAACGGCACCCGGCGGAAAAAGTTTGACCACGGCGGAACAAGTCATTACGCTCATCAATACCTCGCCGCTCTTGAAGAATCTGGACGGTACTGGTCGTCTCACTGCCGCCATTCCCACCGGCACGACGGGGCTCGGCATTGTAACGCCCTTTGCCGAAGTCGGGTACTACGGCAGTATCAATGAAAACAATTTTCTGCAATTTCTCGCTCCGGCAGGTTCGCCGCCGATCAAATTTGTCAGCACACCCGGCACGCCGCTTTCGGTCGATGATACCACTTGCCCTCCGGTATATAGCAATGCAACCGCACAGGTACAGGGCTTCGAGGCGGGAACATCGTTTACGTTGCGTTCCTTGAAACCGGGTCCCGAAGGGGAGAATGTCAAAGTCATTTTCCGTGATTCACCTGTTGAATGGGCGGAATACGACCCGCTCAGTAAGTCGGTAATCTTTTCTGTGGATTTTTCGGGACGCGATGCAATCGGAGAATACTTTACGATGGATGACCTCAAAGAACTTGTTGCGGACAATCCAGCGGTCAGTACGCGATTCGGTATCATTCCGCATGCATCGTATCCGATTGATGAACCACCGGTGTTCAACAGTTCCTACTATCTTGGAATTGACGCTCAAATGGGGGAAACGACCGGCGGTATCATTTCGCCGGGTACTCTTTTCATTCATTTGGAAACCGATGAAAACGGTATCATCCGAACGACGGCGAATGATCTCGTCAAGTTTTTCAATAATCCTTCAACCGAAGAATCGGCAGCGGTTCTCGAACGTTGGGGAATCAGCGTTGCCTGCATTGACCCGAGCAACACTATTTTGACCGCCTGCACCATTGGACTAGCCAATTTCGGCACGGGAACGCTTTCGCCGACGTATGACCTGTGCAGTCTCTGTCCGCCGGACAAAGGTTTTCCCGATATCTATTTTTGTAGTTACGGTAGCGACATTCGAGAAGAAAACCCATCGGCAACGGTGTTCTCCGAAGGCGGACGCAATGCCGACTGGACACTGACCGCCAAACATGCGGGGGCAGCATTCAATAACGTTTCGATTCGAGTCATCGAAGATATGATCGGACCTACCGCCAAGTACGATCCAGTTCTCAAGACGCTCTCGATCACCATTGACTACCGCGATCCTCCATCGGCAGCGGATATTGTTGCGCTCATTAACGGCGATCCTGAAATCAACGTTCTGTTTGCCGCTTCGCTCCCCGACTATTCCAATGGGGAGGGGATCATTACGATCAGTGATCGAGCAGTGCTCACAGGCGGGGTGATGCCGCTGTATGCCCGAGCCGAAGGATCGATTGTCGCATCAGGGGGAATCCATTCGACGTTCAACATCCAGGCAAAACAGGTTAACGACCAATACAACAATACAGAGGTTCTCGTTGTTCGTGATCCTTTTGGACCTAGCGTTTCCTACCATGTGCAGTCGAAGCAGTTGACCATTGGCATTGCCCCCGACCGAATTCCACCGACGACGGCATCGGATATTGTCGATTTGATCAACAATACGCCGGGAGTTCGCAACATCTTTTCGGCATCGATTCCGCTTTTCGTTGCAGGTACATCCATCGTCCCGAATGGCAGCGGCGTGGTGAGCGTCGGTGACTCCAGTGTGTTGCGGACGACAGCAACGGGCGCGGCAATGGGTGCCGCGATGATCGGAGCCACGGATAACGAAAGTTTGGGGATCGTATTTTACTCGGTCGAGTACGGCAGCATGCAATTCGTTGACCTTTGGGCGACGCACGGCGGTGAGTTTCCGGTGGTGGACCGCTTTGGCAACGTCGTGGAAATGGCTTGGGGAACGGATGTCGTGGCAGACATCAATGGTCGCCGGGCAATTGGTGAGGGGCGAACGGCAAAGTCCGCCACCTCGGATTTGGACATTGCGATTGCGACTGATCCATCACTCATGGCAAATGACGTTTTTGGCTTCCGCATTTCCGGCGGCGGAGCATTGATGCAGTTGGGACCGAACGCAACGTGGAGTCAACAGGTTCGGGTTTCGATTCCGAGCGTTCACTCGACGGCACTTGGCGGAGAAAATGGCACGATTTCGCAACTGAAAACAGGTGAGCCGTTTAGTTTGCTCAAGGACACGCACCGGGCTTTCCGTATTATTGAGGAGGCGGAGGTTCAAGTTGCCACATTGCGTGGTCGCTTGGGCTCATTGCAACGAAATCAGGTCGATATGGCTATGGATCACATGACGGATGTGATTAGCATCGAGTCGGATGCCCGGAGCACCATTGCGGATGCGGAGTTTGCTGCGGAGTCGACTGAATTTGCTCGGCAACAGTTATTGATGCAAGCCAGCGTTTCGGTGTTGCAACAATCGAGTCAGATCAAACAGTTGTTGCTCTCGTTGTTGCAACGGTAGTTCCACTCTAATCCTTAAACCGATGTACTAACGTAACCTGTTTGATGACTTGGCTTGCCGGATCGAAACAACGAATCGTGATCCTGATCGCTTCCAGCCCAGAGTAGGGGGGGCTGCGGTAGTAAGGAGGGACTTGATTTCTATACTTCGTCGTCCAAGAATCCCAAACATAGGATAGTCCTGTCTGCTCGCCATCACCTGCCCAGCCTGTTCTGGGAGTTCCCAAATCAACGAAATCTTTCGTCTGGGTATCCCAAACCTTTATATCGAATGACAACACGTTCGTCAGAACTACATCTTCACCGGCGCGGTGATGCCGGGGAGTACCGGGGGGGAGTAACAGTAGTGATCCGCTTTCTCGGTCTTGCTCGTGGAAGAAATGGGGTTGATTCCATAGGTCAGGTTTGGCTATCGGTTGCAACGTATTTATTAAGTCGTTTGATGCTGTCTTCCAGTATTCGTCCCACCAACTGGCGGAAAGTTCTTCTTCCAGTGTCGGCATCCGCAGATAGTACCAGCCGGGGTTTGCCGCAGTGTAGAGCGGATGCGGAAAAGGATTGCGGGGGGAAAGACCATCATGCCCAAAACGTCTTGCTCGGAGAGCCAAATCCTCTATCGAGTTCAGGGCTTTCCACTCCACGTCACCGCCCTTTTCTATTGCATAATAACGCCGCGATCTGCCATCACTACTTTCGTCTGCTCGAACAAACGCATGTCCTGCTTTCTGCGGTAAATCAACCTTCTTCGTTTCAAATTCTGCTCTGGTTTGGAATGAACCAAGAACGTCAGAGTTTTCACTAATGGTGATGTCGTCAATCAGCCGAAGTCGCCGGTAGAGCGTGTTCCCACGAACAAACCAGACGATTTCGGCGGTGTCTCTTTCTTCAATCGCCCCATTGATCAATCCTCTAAAGGGCGTTTTCGGCTCCACAAGATTAGCATCTGCCGTAAAACCGATGATGTCATCCACATCACCGACGGTAACATCGGGATTACCTTGCTCGTCGACATAAGGATGGGGCAAAATATCGGGCAAGGGTTGGGGCAGAGGATTGGGAAAAGGTTTGTTAGGACCTTCAGCGACGAATAGATAACCGTCGAAGTCTTCCACGTCCACATTTCCGGCGGCAATACGTTGCGGTTTGTTCCACAAAGTGGAGGGTATCCGGTCGAGGTCTTGCCGGAGTAGCATTGCCGCCTCATTGAGGTTGACCGATGTACTCATTGCCGACCGGGTATCATTCATGGTACCACCGACCCGTTTGAACAGTTCGGAAACGGCAAGTAACAAAAACAGCGACAGTGTTAAGGCTATCAGCAGTTCAACCAGTGTGTAGGCGGAAGTGGAAGAGAATCGCATCGTTTTACAATAGGCTTTTTGGGGCGAACATCCGCCCGTACCTATTTCATCATAAAATTGACTGAAATTCAACGGGTAGCATACTCTATAAAGTGTCGTGCAAGTTGACTCATTTCCGCTATCCTATACAATCATGGGACAGGAAAGCGGTTTATGGATAAAAAAGACAGTTGGTGGTTGCGGCCTTGCGGAGGAGTGGACGTACTTCGGCAAGCCATTCCACTTATCATCTCTTGTGGTTCACTTTCGTTGATGAACTTCACCGACCGCGTGTTTTTGGCGCACCTTCCCGGTGATTCCATGACTGCCTCCTTTACGGGAGGAATGCTCTTTTGGACTACAGTGTCGCTCCCGACGGCAACTGCAGCCTTTGTTACGACTTTTGTCGCCCAATACCACGGCAGTGGAAACTATCGACGCATCGGTCGAGTTGTTTGGCAAGGAATATGGTTCGGTTTCATCATGATGCCGATCCTCATGCTACTTTTCGAGCAATTTGCTCAAGCGTTCCTTTGGTTCGGACACGACTCAAAACTGATCGAACTCGAACGTACCTATTACTTTTACCTGCTACTGGGCAGTGCCGCCACGATCAGCGGAGAAGCCGCCGCTTCCTTCTTTCGAGGGCAAGGAAAAATGCACGTCGAAATGTACAACAACATTTTCTGCATCGTGTTGAATATTGTCCTCGATTATTGCTGGATTTTCGGTCATTTCGGTTTTCCCGCTTGGGGACTTGCCGGTGCTGCCATTGGCACCGCTATTTCCCAGTGGGTACGATTTCTCATTTATGTGATCTTGATGTTTATGCAAGATCACAATGCCAATAAATTTCACGTTCTCGGCGGGATGGTGATCGATCTGTCGTTGATAGGGCGGCTTTGTTATTACGGTATTCCGTCGGGACTGTACAATTTCATTGACACGCTAACATTTACGGCATTTATTTTAATCATTGCCGGACTCGGACACATGCAACGGGATGCCACCACGATTGCTTTTACGCTTAATTCGTTTACATACATACCGATCAATGGAATTGGAATCGTTGTTACCTCAATGGTCGGTAATCAACTGGGAAAGAATCGCCCCGATTTAGCCCGGCGGGCAACGATGACGGCGCAAATGATTGGTTGGGTCTATGCGGGAACCTTCGGAATCGCCTTTCTAGTGTGTCCCGATGTGTTTTTGTTTCCCTTTGCTCAAACGGAAGAGTTTACCGGTGTTCGTGATTTGTGCATCGTGTTGCTTAGGTTCATTGCCCTGTATCTTCTTTTTGACAGTTGTGCGATGATCTTTGTTTCTACGCTCCGCGGAGCGGGAGACACGATTTTTGTTGCATGGATGATGGGTCTATTTGCCCCGCTGATGCCGATCCTCTGTGCGGTGGGTATTTATTGTTTCGGACTCGGCATAATATGGTGCTGGATCGTGTTAACGGTACTTGTTCTTGCGTATTGTGTCGGTTTTTCTCTCCGTTATCGTAGTAAACATTGGGAATCTATGCGAGTTATTGAAAAGGAATGTGTATGGTAAGCGGTGGGAGCATTTTCCAAAAAGGGGCGGAATTGCTCTTGCCTTTTCGGTGGAATTTTTGCAGAATCCCTTTTTAGCTTAAAGGGGATTTTTCATGCAGGGCTAACGCATCAAGGGCAACGAATTTGTGATTCAGGATTTGCAGAATTCC
>Ga0123353_10016227_pt1 | contig 10874 bp, 9 predicted proteins | sample TergutLab28metaG_3_FD_92763 | JGI IMG/M metagenome (GOLD analysis project Ga0123353, IMG submission 92763) | Labiotermes labralis P3 segment gut microbial communities from Petit-Saut dam, French Guiana - Lab288 P3 | ecosystem: Host-associated > Arthropoda: Insects > Digestive system > Gut ... | reverse complement strand
TTTGTCCGTGACGGAAATCACCGGGTCTCTGTTGCCCGATCCCAGGGAGGGGAACAGATCGACGCCGAGGTAACAAGCCTTTCAACGGAAATTTCCATTAACCCTTCCATGACTACAGATGACCTTAAGGGAGCGGTCATAGACTACGAAAAAAAAATCTTTTACGAAAAAACATTATTCGGGAAGCTCACAAACGACAGGGAGCTCAACTTTACCCAGCCGGGACGTTATGACGAAATTTACAATCATATCCTTGTGCATAAATATTACCTTAACCAGGATCACAATGACGAGCTGCCTTTTGAGGAAGCTCTGGTTTCCTGGTACAACAACGTATACAGCCCAATAATAAAAATAATAAATGAAGATATGCTCTGCCTGAATTTTCCAGGAAGAAGCCCGAGCGATCTTTACGTCTGGATTGTACAGCACTGGGACTTTCTTAAAAAAGAAAACGGCGTCCACTACTCTGTCGCCGACGCGATCCGCGACTTCTCCGCAAAGCACGGGGACAGCAGCGGAAGGTTCTTCCGTCTGCCGGCGGCGTTACTCGCCAGGATATTCAGGCCCCGCCGTCCGGAGCGGGAGTAAGAGCTCCATGCACGACTTAAACCCCGCCTCGGGTACAATTCCCTGGCGCTACTTCAAACAATTCATCGCCCCCGCTGCCGACCGTTTTGCCATTATAAAGTCCATACTTGAGGAAACAGCGGTTGATTACTCGGTCTTGCAGACGGCGGAAAGCCGCCATTTTATTGTATCGCCTTCCCTGCCGGAACAGATTTACCTGCGTCATCCGCCAATAGTGCTGGTGGCCCATTATGACCGCGCCGAAGGCAGCCCCGGGGCAAACGACAACAGCGTCGGTGTTTTCATGCTTTTGGAAACCGCCTTTAAACTCAAATCCGACAGCGCGAAAAACTGGATCATTATCTTTACGGACAAGGAGGAGTTAAAGCCCGGCGAGAGCATTCAATCTCAGGGCTCATACTCCCTCGCGGAAAAGATGAAGAAATCCATGCTGGAAAACGCGAAAATTTTCAGTTTTGACGCCTGCGGCACCGGAGACACCATTATTATCTCAAATACTGTAGAATACCTGTTAAAACAGGAAGGCGGCGGGGATAAACTGCTTGAATCTGTCATGGAACTAAGAAAAATCGCCCTGGATACTGCCACAAACTTGAGAATTTCCAAAGTTCTGCTCGCGCCCACGCCGTTTTCCGATGATGTGGGATTTTTCCGTGCCGGGCTCGCCGCCCAAACCGTCACAATGCTGCCTTCGGCCGAATGTGAGCGCCTTGTGACCGAACTCCGCAGGCATCATTATTTCACAAACACCATTATCAGCGCAGAATTTCGGAAAGCCGGCCGCGTCCAGTTCATTCCCAAGACCTGGAGTTACCTCAACACACCGGGCGACAGCTACCTCCGCCTGACCCCGCAGCATTTTCGTATTGTTACCCGTTTCGCCGAAGCCTTGTGTAAAGCATAAGCTTATAGTATGATCCCCGTATATTAAGCAAATAATATACAAGGAGTACATTTATGAAGAAATTTTGCTATGTTTTAGTAATTCTTGCGCTGATCTTCGCGGTTATGGCATGCAGTAGTTCAGCTCCGAAGAGTGAAGGCCCGACACAGACACCGCCATGGCTGAATGATTTCCCGCCGGATGATGTTTTTTGGGGTATCGGAACCGCGAAACAGTCTTCCCCTACCATGTCGATGACAACAGCGGAAGCCCGGGCAAGAACAAATATAGCCCGCCAGCTCCAGACCAGAGTTCAGGCAATGTTTGTAGATTACAATATTGACGCGGGGACTGTATCCGCCCAGGCAAACGCCTCCATGCAGGAAGATGTCAGCCGGCAGATCACCAATATCGATCTCTCGGGCGCCCGCCCTATTCAAAGATGGGAAGCTCCCGACGGCACATGGTGGTATCTGGTATCGTACAGGAAGACTGACGCCAGAAACGCAGTAGCCAGCATTTTGGGAAATGAAGAAGCGGCCTATGCCCAGTTCAAAGCCCAGCAGGCCCTGCTGTACCTGGATTCCCAGCTGGGTAAATCCGAAAGGCCGGTTCCCCTAAGTGAATAAACATTCGGTGAAATCTTTCACCGCGGTTTTCTATTTTTGTTTACTGTGCCTCTGCCTGCAGCTGGTGTTTTCCGCTTGCGCGAGTTCACCGGCTTCAGGCGGTTCCGCTGCCTCCAGAAGCAAGCCCGCATGGGTCGAATCCGTTGATACGGTTTATGACAGGGGTCTTTATGTCGCGGCAGTGGGCCACGCCTCAGATCGCGAGACGGCGGAAAAAAGCGCGCTTACAAACCTTGCCGCGATATTCGGACAGTCAATACAGTCGGATCAGGCAATCACCAATACTTACCGCGAAGCTGTAATCAACGGCGCCACGGCAGGGTGGACAGACGATATCGCAATGCAGAATACAATAGAAACCTCCGTGTCCATGGATAATCTTATAGGCGCGGAAGTCCGTGAAACCTGGTACGACGGCGTGGGTACTTACTACGCGGCCGCTGTGATGGACAGGCTAAAGACTGCCGAGATTTACATGAACATGATAAGGGCAAACCAGGCAATGATTGGCAACCTTATCAAAATGAATCAGACAGAAAAATACACTATCGAAGGTTTTATCAGGTATCAGTTTGCCGCTGTTACAGCTGATGTCAATTTGACCTACGCCAATGTGTTAAGCGCAATAGGCTTCCCCTACCCCGGCAATCTGCAAAAGGGCGATGAATACCGGCTGGAGGCGCTTGAAATTGTCAAGGCCATTCCGGTTTTGGTACAGGTCGCAAAACGCGATGATATTGACAGGGCGGGAAGGATCAGCGCCGCGTTCACAAAGGCGCTGTCAGATTTCGGCTTCAGGACATCGACCAGCGGCTCAGGCAGTACTCCCTATACCCTGCGTGTGGATTTCAACCTTTCGGAAGTTCAACTGCCCAACCAGCAGAACAAATTCGTCCGTTATGAAATCACCGCCAATTTTACCGGCTCCATGTCAGGGGTTGGCCAATTGCCGTCCTACAGCATAAGCGGGCGCGAAGGCCACACATCCGTTTCTGAAGCGGAAAATCGCGCCATCATGATCGCCGAACGTAAAATCGTCGAAGAGTACAAGAACCTTCTTTCGGAGTATTTTTCCCGGCTGCTGCCAAAAAGATAAGGCCGCGTTATATGGATTATTATGCGCTCCAGGTTAAGACCCGCGGAGAAGAAAAATTCATACGCCTTTTTAAAAGACAGAATCCCGACATCACGCTGCCCCTTTATTTTCCTCAGCGTTCCCTGGACTTACGGCGGGGAGGCAGAATAATACCTTCCAAGCTGGCGATTTTTCCGGGCTATGTTTTTCTGGAAATGGCAGAAGGCGAATCCATACTTGATTATCAATGGACGTTCAGGCGTACCAAAGGGTTCTACCGTTTTTTAAGATCCAATCAGGATATCATACCTCTGCAAAACCGCGACCTGGAACTGGTAATGCATTTTATTAGAAACGTGGGTCCGCTGGCCGGCAAATCAAGCGTATATTTTGATGATAATTCCCGTATCGTGGTCATATCCGGTCCCCTTTCGGGCCTTGAGGGCAGAATAGTAAAAGTCGACAAAAGGAAAGGCAGGGCCAAAATAAAACTTGACCTATACGGCGATTCCTTCTGCATAGACCTGGCCTTTGAAGTTTTGATAAAAAGCGAAATGCCATGACCACATTTAAATCTGGCCGCCTTTACATTGTCGGGGCAGGATTTGCCGGACAAACCCTAGCCAATGAAATTAAATCCAAAGGGATATTCGGTGAGGTGGTGGCGTTTCTGGATGATGCTCCTGAAAAAATCGGCCGCCGTATAGAAGGCACTCCTGTCCTGGGGCCAATACGAGATGTGGCAAACCTTTTAAGGCTCCACCCCGCGGACCAGGCAATCATTGCCATTCCCAGCGCGGGCCGTGATTACCTGGAAGAAATTTACCGCGTACTGAAAAATTCCGGTTTTGAAAAAATAAGCATACTGCCGGGTATTTCGCAGATCATTGACGGCGACGCCCACCTTATACAAACCCGTTCCATTGATCCGCAAGACCTCCTGGGCCGTACCCCGGTTGTTGTAAATCTCCGCCAGAGCCTAAATTACCTGAGGGGCAAGCGGGTGCTTGTTACAGGCGCGGGCGGCTCCATAGGCAGCGAACTTTGCAGGCAGCTTCTTTCAGGCGGCGCGTCGCGGCTTTACCTTTTCGGCCACGGGGAAAATTCCATCTATCAGATAGACAGGGAGCTTAAGCTGCTGCAGGAAGAAGGGGTGGGCGAAAAAGCTGTTCTTGTCCCCGTAATAGGTGACATGAAAGACCGCGATTACATGGACTGGATCTTTGCCCACCTTAAGGCCGACGTGATCTTCCATACCGCGGCCTACAAGCATGTTCCCATGATGGAGGAAAACCCGGTAGCCGCAATCGAAAACAACCTTTTCGGTACGGACAACCTTCTGTTCGCGGCAAAAAAACACGAAGTAGAACGCTTTGTCCATATCACAACCGACAAGGCGGTCGAGCCGGTTTCGGTATACGGCATTTCTAAATTGCTCTGCGAGGGACTCGTTCTTGAAGCGGCCGGAAATTCCGCCCGGTCCTCATTTATCGTGGTACGCTTCGGCAATGTACTTAACTCACGCGGATCCATCATGCCGCTTTTCCAGAAACAGATTGAAAAGGGCGGCCCTGTTACCATTACACACCCACAAATGCGCCGCTGGTTCATGACCATCCCTGAAGCCTGTTCCCTTGTGCTTAAGGCCGGCGGAGTCGGAGAAAACGGAAACCTCTACCTGCTTGATATGGGAGATCCTGTTAAAATCCGCGATCTGGCCGAACAGATGATACACTTTTACGGGCTGGAAGCGGAAAAAGACATCAGTATTGAATATGTCGGGCTCAGACCAGGTGAGAAGCTGCACGAAAAACTCTGGTGGGATTCCGAAAACGTATGCCCGACAGATTTTGATCGCATCCTAAAAGTAGAGCGTAACAAAACAGACAAATTAAACATCGCCGCGATAATCGAAGAACTAAGGCCGGTGTGCCGCTTTGACGGCGCCCAGGCGGGGATATACCGTGACAATGCCCTTTTAAGGAGCATACTGAAAAAATACATTCCAAGTTATGCCAATGAATAAAAAAAATGATACGGAAGTTATTCCCTTTGCCAAACCCTACATAGGAAAGGAAGAAGAAAAGGCAGTCCTTACCGTCCTCCGCTCCGGCTGGCTTACAACCGGAAAAGAAACCCTTGCCTTTGAAAAGGACTTTGAAGATTTTTTGAAAGCTGGAAGCGGCAAGCACAACAGAGTCCGGAAAAGCGGCAGCGGCGCACCTGACGGTGCGGATGAAAACCCTCTCTACTGTATGGCTGTAAACTCCGCCACCTCGGGCCTTCACCTTGCCCTGGAAGCCTGCGGGATAAAAAAGGGTGACCTCGTGCTTCTTCCTTCAATGACCTTTACTTCCACCGCCGAAGTTATACGCTATCTCGGGGCGGAGGCGGTTTTCGTGGATGTGCGAAAAGGCAGCTATCATATTGATCCGGCCGCATTGGAGCACACGTTAAGCGGTTTGGAAAAAGGGACCATTCCCCTCCGGGGCAGGACACGCCGGGGCAAGGCGGCGGCTGTAATGCTTGTACACTTCGGCGGCCTTCCCTGCGACATGGACGCCATACTCCCCATCGCGAAAAAATACGGCCTAAAGGTGATAGAAGACTCAGCTCACGCTTTTCCGTCGTTAATTCCCGCACCCTCTCCCCGCCCTCCCCTCTTTGCCGGAACCATGGGCGACGCGGGGGTTTTTTCTTTTTACGCGACAAAGACTGTCACTTCAGGCGAAGGCGGCATGGTTGTTACACGCAACAAGGCAATCGCGGACAGGATAAAGATCATGCGCTCCCACGGCATAGACCGCAGTATCTGGGATCGATATACGGATACAAAAGCTTCGTGGTACTACGAGGTTGTCGAACCCGGATTCAAATATAATATCCCGGACATACTTTCGGCGCTTGGAAGGGTACAGCTCCGCCGCTGTTGGGATCTTTTTGCCATGCGCAAGGAGATTGCGCAGCGTTATGACAAAGCTTTCGCAAATGACGGACATTTTATCCTCCCACCCACAGGCCCCGCAGACGCGCGCCACATATACCCGCTGCGTTTAAAGCTGGAAAAGCTTTCGATAGACCGTACAGAATTCGCCGCTAAAATGCAGGAGCGCGGCATCGGCATTTCGGTTCACTTTATACCCCTTCATATCATGCCTTATTATAAAAAACGCTACTCTTTGGAAGACGTAGATTTTCCGGAAACACTGGATACATTCAAAAGGACAATTTCGCTTCCTGTCTGGCCAGGCATGACGGAAGCCCAGGTAAAAAGAGTAATCACAGTAGTAAAAACCCTGGGCTCAGAATATAATAAGTAAATAATTAAGGCCCTTGAGGAAAAAATTTGAAAGAGAACACAGTATTTGTTGAAGACATTTCTGTCCAGGGCATGATTCACGCCCTCACCATACGTTCTCCCGTTGCCAGGGGCAGCCTTAAAAATATAGAATGCCCTGCCCTGAGCGATTCCTATTTTCTTATTACATCTGACATGATTCCCGGCGTAAACACTCTGGCGGATTTTCCTGTACCGATACTGGCTGACAGGAAAATTTCCTACATCGGCCAGGGCCTTGCCCTTCTCGTCGGAACGGAAGAAGCCGTTCTTGAAGAACTGGCTTCACAGATAAAAATTTCCGTTGAGGAAGAGGCACCGGTATTCTCCGGCCACGAGTACAAGAGCGATGATATTATCGTTAAGCGTAATTATAATCATGGGGAACTGGACAGAGTACTGGAACAAAGTGACAAAGTGCTGTGCGAAACCTACATTACGGGGATTCAGGAACACTGGTACTCCGAGTCTCACGGAGCTGTGGCAGTTCCGTCCGGCGGTAAAAGAAAAGGCGGAACCATAACGGTTTATACCGCCACGCAATGGCCCAACCATGTCAGAAAAACCGTAGCGGATGTTTTGGGATTGAACAGCACAAAGGTAAGGGTAAACCCGACCCTGCTAGCTGTACACCTGGACGGGAAAATCTGGTATCCCTCCCTTATCGCCAGCCAGGCCGCTTTGGCCGCTTCGATTACCGGGAGTCCTGTTAAACTCATGCTGACCCGCGAGGAAGACTTCCTTTATTCGCCGAAGCGTAACAGATCGGAAATTAAAATCCGCAGCACCCTAGGCGAAAAAGGAGCTATTCACAGTTCGGCAATACAGGTAACGCTGGACTTGGGGGCGGAGGGAATTTTTGGGAATGAAATTATTGAACACACCTGCATTGGCGCACTGAACGCTTACAGGCGGAAATCGTTCACTCTCAATGCCGCGGGCATACGCACAAATATTCCGCCTCAGGGGCTTATGGCGGGTTTCGGCCTTTCACAGGGCTTCTTCGCGTCGGAACGCCATGTTTCGCGCATAGCCGACGCCCTGGGCCAGGATCCGGCGGAATGGCGAAAGAACAATTATCTTGAAAAAAGCCAAAATTTCGCGGCTGGGCAAGCCCTTAAGGAGAATATCCCGTTTGCGGAACTCATTGGCGCCGCGGCAGCCATGAGCGATTATTACCGCAAGTGGGCGTCTTACGAGCTTCTCAGGCACAGCCGGAATAAAGGCGGCGGAGAAAAATGGGACTTTATTAAAGATACTCTGCGCGGCATAGGAATCGCGACTTCCTTTCAGGGGGGCGGCTTTCTTTATAACAATGAATCGCTCATAGGCAACTACGGATTGGAAACCCCAAAACGTCCGGCCAAGGGCAATCGTAAGGATTTTACCCACCCGTCATGGGCCGCGGTGGTAGTGGAAATCGAAATAAATCCCGTTTCCTTTACACCTTTAATCCGGGGAATCTGGCTTTGCGTTGACGGCGGGAAGATCCTTTCCCCGCGCGAAGCCCGCCGTTCCCTGCAAACCGGGATCGTCCATGCCCTGGGATGGACATGCCGGGAGCAGGTTCAATACGAAGAAGGAAAAATACCTCTCGAACTCAGCCTGGGCTACGACATTCCAGCTCCTGAAGAAATTCCGCCAATCAGGGTGGATTTTATTAAAAATAAATCTTCGGAGCCAAAGAATATTGATAATCTTCCTTTCGGCTGCGTTCCCGCGGCTTTTGTTCAGGCGGTTTCACAGGCAATGAATCATCCCTTTGAAAAAATTCCGCTCGACGCCCGTGACATCTGGGACGCGTGGAAGCTTAAACACACGGAGAGCCCGCAATGACCTTGAGTTTTATACTGAACGGAGAAGATGTAACAATAAACTCAAACGCCGAAAACAGGCTTGTTGATGTGCTGCGCATAAACTTCGGCCTTAAGGGAACCAAGGGCGGCTGCTATACCGGAAACTGCGGGGTATGTTCAGTCATCCTGAACGGGAATGTGGTTAAATCCTGCCTTATCCCGGTTTTCAAGATCGAAGGCAGCGAAATCATAACCATAGAAGGATTTTCACAAACCGATGAATACCAGGATATAATTCTCGGGTTTACAGAAACCGGAGTTGAAAGCTGCGGCTTCTGCGATACCAGCAAGATCATGACAACAGAAGCGCTGCTCAGCAGAAATCAACGGCCATCAAGAGAAGAAATTCTTTCCGCTTTTTGCGGGATTAAATGCCGCTGCACTGAAAGCGAAGAAATGGTACAGGGTGTTATGAAAGCCGCCGAATACAGGAGATGGAGGCTCTATGGCCGCTCCTCTTAGCCAGGTTTTTTCCCCGGCAAATTTTCAGGAACTCTTTTCGTACTGGGATCGCTTCCCCAAAGCAAAGATCTTCGCCGGCGGTGTCGAACAAATCCGGAGACAGGGCGGGCGCATGCTCTTGCTTCCTCCCGATATAATCTCACTGGACAAGATGGAAGAACTTCGCAGAATCAGCCGCACCGAGCGCTACCTGGAAATCGGGGCCATGGTGAATCTTAACCAGATTATTCACCTGGGCAAAATAGTTCCTGAAGCCCTTATACGCTGCCTTGAAAGCATCTCAGGCCCGCAGCTGCGAAACATGGCCACAATCGGGGGAAACATCTGTAATCCGTCGCGAAGGCTGGACGCTTCCGCCCCGATGATTGCGCTGGATGCCCATTACGAACTCAGAACAGCCCAAGCTGCAAGGTGGATTTCCGCATCCAGATTTTCTTCGCTTCCCGGCCCTCCTGTTCTGGGCTCCAGGGAAATACTTACACGCATAAGGGTACCGCTTGAACCCTGGACTTTTACCTGGTACCACAAGTTCAGTACCCCGCTCAGCAACGAAGGCGGGGGCGGCATTCTTTTCATCATCAGAAATCAGAAAAACATTCTTACCGATATCCGTGTTGTTTATTCAGGCAAAAGTATACTCAGGGAAAAAGACAGCGAAACAATGCTTGCCGGCAAACACCTGCCCCTGGATAGAAAAGACGCACAAGCTTTCATAGAAAAGTGGAAGAACTACCTGTCCGTCTTCAAAGGCGGCAACGAAAAATTTATTTTCGGCGGGGACGACAGGTATTCAAATCCCGAATTGATAAAAGCCCAGATACTCAACTTTATTGAAACTACGGTGATGAGTATCTCGGATTAAGAGCTACATAAAAATAATAATATCTCACAGAGGCACGGAGCTCACTGAGTACACAAAGGAAGAAGGGAGAGGAAGAAGCTCTCGCGGAGGCGTAGGAGTCAATAGGAAAACAGAAGAAGCTCTCGCGGAGGCGCAAAGGCGCGGAGCCGTTGTTTGAAAACTGGTGGAAAACATCAGAACATTCTTAGTACGAGAGATATTAATTTAATATTTTAATCCTGGACATAACGATAATCCCGACAGTATAACGAAAATATTCCGAACAACAACTCCGTGAGCTCTGCGCCCTTGCGCCTCTGCGAGAAAAAAAATTAAGGTTAATCCCTACTGGGTAGTCTTATAAAAGTACGATTGCTCCCTGAAGAGGCGGTTTACTGTCCATTCCGAGAGCAGGTACATCTGGCTTGAACCGGATACAGTTGCGCTGCGGTAATGTTCATCTTCCTGGCCCGGAACCTGGGCTAGTACTTCGCCCAATAGGAGTGTCCTTGTTGTGCCGTCGCCGAAGCGAAGATTTATGCTGCCTTCCATCATGACAGGAGGGTGAAGGCAGAATTCATCGGCGGATGCTTCCAGTACTGTGCGTAGCCAGGCTTCTACCCTGGTGCTTTCCAAAGCAACGCTCTCATTGCCCGGGATGATCCAGCCTCCTCCGCTGCGGCGAAGGAGAAAGCTCCTCCCGCTCTTATAACCGGATGCGGCAATAGCCGCGTTTGTGTCAGCCTCGCCTGCTTCGTCATCGGCTTCTATCTTGATTTCTGGAAGCAAAATTTCCGCCTGCTGAACCGCGGCGGCGCCGGCAGCGGCAATTTCCGGCGGGAACAGGCGTAGATCGTACCAGGAAACAGGTTTACTGTCTGTATAATAGGTAAAGTAATCCTCTCCGGAGTAAATTTCATTCGCGCCGTTTCTTCTTAAATACACTTCCCTTCCAAGGGCGTCGCCTGAGCCTATGAAAAGATCCAGCAGCGGAAGGCCCGCGCCTCCCATGATACGGAGCCTTGAAGAGCTCTCTTCGGTAACACCCAGCCTCTCTCTTGCTGCCTGGGAAGACGCCCGCAGGGGATAAACTTGTTTCCTGGATAAAGCGGAGAGCAGATCTTCCACCCTTGCCTGCTTTACAGGATATTCCTGCGTCCCTGTCGAAACACTCCCGTCGGGAACCTGCGAAAAAGAAAC
>Ga0123353_10016225_pt1 | contig 10875 bp, 11 predicted proteins | sample TergutLab28metaG_3_FD_92763 | JGI IMG/M metagenome (GOLD analysis project Ga0123353, IMG submission 92763) | Labiotermes labralis P3 segment gut microbial communities from Petit-Saut dam, French Guiana - Lab288 P3 | ecosystem: Host-associated > Arthropoda: Insects > Digestive system > Gut ... | reverse complement strand
GAACTCCTTCAAGTCCTTGCCCTGAATCTCGAAGAATTTTAGCTCTGCGCCGGATTTGAGCATCGTGCGCAACCGTTCCCGGCCACGTGTTATTGTGCGGGATTGTTTCTGCCCCTTGGGGGCTGGCTTCAACGCTGCCATCAGCAACGCCAAGATGTGCTCCGCGCCCGCGCCCGCGATCTTCAGCACATGTTCAGCTCCATCAAAGGCCAATCGTGTGACTTGTTCAGCGGCTTCTCCGCCTGAACTCATGCCGGTTCACCTCACTTTCTTTTTTGTCGGTCTGCATGTTATCGAATCGTAGATTCGTGCGCATAATTCCCGCCCGGAAAAGTATCCTATCGCATATTGCCGCCTCCTTCTTTGATGCTGTTTTCCTGAATGCCGCAAGCTGCTCCGGCGTGTCGATTTCATGCTCACACAACAGCCGCAGCTCACGGGAGATTTGGTCTATCTTGATCAGCTCGCCCCGGTACACCGGGCGCACCTTTTCGGGCGGGCGCTGGCGGTGCTTCGGAAGCTTTCCCAATAAATATAAGTAGCGGAAGTACAGCGCCCGGAAGCCCAGCCGCCGCGTGTGTTGGAACGTGCCGTGTAATAAAAAAACACGCACTTGGCGTGTGGGTTCGGGGTCGGGGCGGCGGGGCCGTGCCTGCTCCAGGATGCGGCGGCGTATGCCCTCAATCGAATACTCCGGGCCGAAATTGCGCTGGAGCTTCAAGCCGCGATCCCGCCCGATGGGACGCAGGGTAATATCCTCTCCCCGTTTGATGCTGTAGCCCATGGCGCGGAGGTTGTCGAAGAACTGCCGCTCCGTCATGGCCTCGGCGATGGCGCGGTCGATGTCGGCTTTCATCATGCCGCGATAGTTGGGCTTGCCCTGTTGGGCCGCCTGCCATTCGGCATAGTGCTGCGTCCGTCCCGCCTGCGGGGATTCGATCACTGAAAGGCCGTACTCGCGGCAGAGGACATCGCTGGCGGTGCGCATGTTATAGTAATCTTGCTCGGAGCGGTAGTACCGTTTGCTGTCGGCGAAGGAAACCGAATTGACGACGAAATGATTGTGCAAGTGATTCGCCTTGTCTAGGTGGGTCGCGACAAGAACCTCGAAGCGGTCGCCCCATAGCTGCTCTGCCAACCGCACCCCGATCTTATGTGCCAGTCCGGGGCTGACCTCCCCCGGCGCGAAGCTCTGATAACCGTGGTAGGCGACAACGCCGCCGTCTTTTTTATGCAGACGTTTTGTGCGCAGCATTTCATCTCGGGCGGTATCGGGTTGACAGTTCACGCCGGTGACAAGCTGCCGGAGCAATACCGGGTTTTCTGCCTGTACCGTTTTGCGCTCCTGCACAGCGTAATCAATCACGTCAACGAGGCCCTGCGCCTGCTGCTCGGTCATACCCTGCTTCTCGAAGAACGCCGGGTTCTCCGTCTTTGCGGGGTTCTCAGCATAAACCACTATGCAGCCCAGCCAGCCCTTAACGCTCCATATTGAAGTCGTAGCCATAACTATTCCCGCTTGCGTGGCATCCGTACTGCGTCGATGATGTCTAGGAGCGCCCGGTTCAGCACCTGCTCTGCCTCGTCATATTTTGCTGCGTCGATGAAGCCGAGGGCGTTAGACACCTGCGCGATATAGTTCAAATTTGCGCCGATGCTACGCAGTTCTTTCATCATAGCGAAGTAGTCCGGGGGCGGTGCGTTCTGGGGAACAATGCCGTTGATCAGGTGACGCAGGTATGTCGATTGCGTCAGCCCGCTGCGTTTCACCAGCTTCTTGAGGTGCGCGGCTTCTTTTTCATACAACCAAAGCTGGATATGGATATTACGATTTCGCATTATGCCGTCCTTTCTAGCGGGGTTTTAGGGGCGCAGCCCCTAAGTCACTGTGCCTGTGGTATCACAGGCACGATGCTTGCTGTACGTTATTCCGACCGTTCATTAGGCCCGTACATCCCGGTTATCCCGGCGCTCTATCAGGCCCAACCGCCGACATAAATACTCGTTGACATCCTTGCCAGTGGGCGGTGAACGGTTGCGCACTACAAAGGAATCGCCAAGCAAATCCGATATATTCTGTGTTGCCGCCCGCCCCGCAGGGTCGTTATCCAAGTGCAAGTCAATTCGCCCGATGCCGGGGTAGTCCTCCAGGTATCGCGTCAACGCAACCGGCAAACGCTGGCTTGGGTTCCGCGCCGGGGCGAACACGCCTGCCAATGATAGCAGGTGCGCCTGCGAATAATCCCGCCCGTGCATTTGCATGATGGTGGCATAGGACAGCGCGTCAATGGCGCTCTCGAACAGGTGGAGCGTTTCGCTCTCGCCCTGCGCTGGCAGGGAAAAAGAGTAGCGTTTGTCACTGCCGCTGGCCTCGCCCTTGAAGCTGCCGATGGTTCCCCGCAGGGCGGCATAGCGGGGTGTGCCTGCGTTGTCCATGCCGACAAAAACGCAATTGCCATGATTGGCGCTCTGATACAACCGTTCGCTCTCAACGCAACGCCCCAGCACGGCCCGGTCGATCCCACGTGATTGTAGGTAGGCCAGAGCGCGGTCGTTGCCGGGCGCGGCGGGTGGCAGGCGCAGGGTTTTCTTCGGTGGCGGCTTCGCCGGGCATGAAAAAACGGGCGGCTGTAAAACAGACCGCCCGAGAAGGTGCTGTGCTGCGTCCATGAAACTCATGTTTTGCACTTTTATGAGGTAGTCAAGCGCCGTCTTGCCGCCGATGTTCCGTGAATGCCAGCACCAGAGGCCGTGAGAGATACGCAGGCTGTCGTGGGATTTGGTGCAGTATTCGCCGCCGCCAGCAGAAACAAGTTCTTCGGGGTCGTAGGTTTGCAGGTAGGTCAACAGGTCTATTCGCTTTACCTGCTGAATCAGGTCGGGTGGGATGTAGGGCATTGGAATCGCTCCTTTCCAGTAAATTAAAAAAGTATTGACAAGTGTCTATCTATCGCATATAATAAGGCATAGACGAATATCTATATAAAGGTGATTCATATGAACCAATACGCAGCGAATGCAAACCTGTTCAAAGCCTTGTGCGATCCAAACCGGCTGATGATCGTGGATATGCTTTCCTGCGGCGAGCTTTGCGCTTGCCGGATTTTAGAGCGTTTTCATATCACGCAGCCGACGCTCTCCCACCACATGAAAACCCTCTGCGACTGCGGCTTGGTGCTATGGCGCAAAGAGGGGCGGTGGGTGTACTACTCCTTGAACGGGGAAGTCGTCCAGCAGTTGAAGGACTTTCTTACGCTGGTAACGACGGCGAAATGCGATTGTATCTGTAAAGGGGGAACACAATAATGAATTGTTCCAGCGTAAACGAATGCGCCTGCCCGAAAAAGACCTGCCCCAACAACGGGCGCTGCTGCGCCTGCGTGATCAAACATAAGGAAACCGACAGCCTGCCGTTTTGCCTGTTCCTCGACAACGGCGGCGACAAGAGCCTGGAAAACTACTACCGCAAGCTGAAAGAGCGGTTTGAAAACGAGCAATCACAGTAATATCAATAAATATAGGAGGCACTCACATGGCAGATCACAATGAAGAAGTAAGGCAATTCATCCGGGAACGGTACGCTGGGGTGGCGAAGGGCGCACAGCCCTCCTGCTGCGGCGGCGGGTGCAGCTGCGGCGGCCCCCAGGAAACCGCCGCCCTGCTTGGCTATGACGCGGGCGATCTTTCCGACGCGCCGTCCGCGTCCAACATGGGCCTGGGCTGCGGAAACCCCATCGCCATCGCCGCCCTGAAAGAGGGCGAAACTGTCCTCGATCTCGGGAGCGGCGGCGGCTTCGACTGCTTCCTTGCCAGAAAACAGGTCGGCAAAACAGGCCAAGTCATCGGCGTGGATATGACCCCGGATATGATCGCCCTTGCGAGAAAAAACGCGGCAGAGATGGGCTACACGAACGTGGATTTCCGGCTAGGCGAGATCGAGCATCTGCCCGTGGCCGACGGCAGCGTGGACGCGATTATCTCCAACTGCGTGATCAATCTGTCGTTAGATAAGGAGCAGGTTTTCCGGGAGATGTTCCGGGTGCTGAGGCCGGGCGGGAGGATTTCCACGTCCGATGTCGTGGCGATAGCGGTAATCCCCCAGGGCTTGCGGGACGATTTCGGGATGATAGCAAGCTGCATCGGCGGCGCGGAGCACGTTGATTCTATCAAGGCGATGCTGCTTGCGGTGGGATTCAGTGACATTCGCCTGTATCCCAAAGACAACAGCGCGGAGATCGTAAACTCATGGCTGCCCGAGGGTGGGCTTGACAGCTACATCGCTTCCTATGTCATGGAGGCGGTGAAACCGGGGTGCTGCTGCGCGGGCGGGTGCTGCTGAGCCTATAAAGAAACCAAATAACAAACAGCCTTGAAACATGGTCGTTTCAAGGCTGTTTAGTAGTGCATACGGCAAATGTGCAATTACCGTTCCCGCGCATCTTTTTTCCGCTGCGGCGCATCTGCCCCACCTCCCTCGTCGGGCGCTTCCCCTTCGAGGAACTCCGGCTCGCTCTGGTCTACTTGCAACGCCGCGGTCAGCTCGCCCAGACGCGCGGTTTTCTCGGACAGCTCCGTTTCCTGCTGGAAGGGCTTGTCCTTTTCGGCCAGTGCGACGGTCAACTGCTGCTGGGCCTCGCCCAATGCCCGCTGCCTGACACGAAGCTCCTTCGGCAGATCGTACAGGGCGTTGTCGATACGGGAGATGTTGCCCCGCGCGTCCGTGCCCAGGTGGATTTTGTGCCGCTCCTGCCCGACAATGTGCAGCATGTGGCCCTTCTCCCACATATCCCACGAAAGCTCCAGCCCGAAGCCGCGATATATGCCCACCGACAGAGGGTCGTGGCTTGTGCAGGTTTTGCAGACTTCAAGGAGGGCGTAGCCCGCGTCCTTCGGTGTATTGAGCCATCTGCCCTCCACCATCATGCCCTCGAAGTGCTCCGCACTGGCGGGACGGGACTGTGCAGCAAGAGCGGCATCCGCTTCAAAACTCTTAATCTCACTCTCAATCCCGCGAATCTTGACAGGCAAATGCCGCATGGCGCTGTCCTGCAAGTCGTAGCGTTCGCTCATGAAGCTGGATTTGAGCAGCTTCAGCCTGCTGACCTCGGCCTCCAGGGTGCAAAGCTCCAGGATACGCTTGTCACCCGAAGCGATGGCTTTCACCTCCGCGAAATTGAGCACGGTTTCGTCCACGTCCTGCATCACGCGGGCCGGGGATTTCGATGTGAACACCTGGGAGATAAAACGCTGCTTGTTTTCGATGATCTGATACAGATATGCGTCGAAAGTATGCTCTGTCACGTAGCGGTATATCTCCACCTCGGGGTTTGTGTTTCCGCGCCGCTCCAAGCGCCCTGCTCTCTGTTCCAGGTCAGTCGGACAGATTTAGCGGACAGTTTATTGTATCAGGGTTATTGTAAAGCAGCTTTTGCTTTGTTTCTCAGGTAGTACGCCCTGCGCCATTGCTTGGTGGCCTGTACCTTGGCTTCAGGGAAGCAGGCCGGGCAAAACCGCGCGTTAGGGGATTTTGGTTTGAATACCGCGCCGCAGCATCCGCAGGGCTTCGGGTCAAGCGCCGTGCTGCCGCGTTTGGCCTTACGAATCCCGTAGTTAAGCCGGGCCTTTTCCTTCGTGACTATCTTGCGGCACTCCGGGCAATACTGCGCGATGTTCGAGCCGGGCAAATACAGTTCCCCGCATCGTGTACACCTCTTTTCTTCCATGTAGGTTGTCCGTTTGGTAACGGCGATGTAATGTTCGTGGAGGTTCCCCACGAACTTGTAATAGATGGTAATCTTTTGCTCTAAAGCGCCCTCTGCGTTGCGGTAGCGCTCGGAAACGGTTATCCTGTCAATCAGGGCGTTGAGGACGGAGGCGGTCAATTCCGTAATGCCGGAGTAGCTTTTTATCAGGGCCAGGAAGTCCTCCGCGCCCCGGTCAGCGTGGCCCTTGGCGGCAAGCTCCGCGTCAATCTCCCGCAGCCGTGCGTCCCCCTCCAACTGTTCTTTTTCATACTTAGCAGAAAGAGAAGTATAGTTGCGCTCGGTGATGGCCTCGTTCACCCTGTCCTCATACAGGGCCGCGAACAGGCGGTCAAGCTCGGCCAGGCGCTTGGACAGCTTGCGCCGTTCCCGTTCCAGGGCCTTCACCTCGCCCGTGCTGACGGCGCTCAGTTTCTGCTGGATGGCCTTCAGGGCCTTGGGGTCGCGCAGGGCCATATCCGCGAAGTGGTTGATGTCGGCAAGCACGGCGTTGTGCAGGTCGCGGGCTTCCAGGCTGTGCGAGCTGCACGTGAGATTTCCGTAGCGGGTGTAATTCCCGCAGAAGAATACAACGCAGTCAATCACATCGGGCCGCTTGCGCCTGTTAGCGCTGCCTGCGCTCAGGGCATAGCCGCAGTCGGCGCACTTAATCAGCCCGGCGAAAATGTTGTCGTAGCCGCTGCTGCCCTTGCCCCTCCTGCCGGTGATCAACTCCTGCACAACGTCAAAATCTTCTTGCGATACGATGCCCTCATGGGTGCCCTGCACGGTTTCCCATTCCTCCGGGAGGCGGGAGGGCCGCTTCTTGCTTTTCATGCTCACGGCAGGCCGCTTGTAGCCCGTCAGGTTGCCCGCGTAGACAGGGCTGCGCAGAATCATCCTCACGCTGTTCTCGCTCCACGTCGTGCGGTTTTCCTCGTTGTCCTCGAAGTAGCGCTCGAAGCCCAGCGCGCCCTGCTCCACCTGGTAGGCGGCGGGCCGCAGGACGTTCTGCGTGTTGAGCCAGTGCCGTATCTTCGGGATGCCCCAGCCGCCAAGGGCGAGGGAGAATATCTTGCGTATGACAGGCGCGACAGCTTCATCGACAATCAGGTGGTTGTGGTCTGCGGGGTCTTTCAGGTAGCCGTAAGGCGCGTTTGTGCCCATGAATTTGCCCTGGCTGAACCGGGCGCGGTAGGCCGATTTCACTTTCATGGACACGTCGGCCGAGTACATCTCGTTTAGGATATTCCGAAAAGGGGTGATGTCCATGGCGGTCTTGTTCAGGGTGTCCACGCCATCATTCAGGGAAATGAACCGCACGTTGTGTTCCGGGAAGAACACCTCCAGGTACAGCCCGCAGTCCAGATAGTTGCGGCCCAGCCGCGACAGGTCTTTCACGACAACGCAGTCAATCAGCCCCGCCTCGATGTCCCGCAGCATCTCCTGAAAGCCGGGGCGGTTGAAATTCGTGCCCGTGTAACCGTCGTCGGAGAGTCTTATTTCGTGGAAACAAAAAAATGGGCAACAAGGGCAATCGGGAAACCGCCGGATCTTTGATGATTCCGGCGGTTATTATTTCTGAACATGCAAAATATATCATATAATGGCTGTGAGTGTAAGCGCACTCGCAGTTACTTTATTTTGCTGAAGGAGATAAATTCTATGATCTACGGATATGTGCGGGTGAGCGATATCTCACAGAACGACGATAGACAGATGATTGCCATGGCAGAACAGGGTGTTCCGGCAAAGAATATTTTCGCCGAAAAGCAAAGCGGGAAAGATTTTGAACGTACAGCCTACAAAGCGATGGTGCGTAAGCTACGCTCCGGAGATGTACTTTACATAAAGGCCATTGACCGCTTGGGCCGTAACTACGAAGAAATTATCCGGCAATGGCGGATTCTTACCAAAGATAAGGGTATAGATATCGTTGTCATTGATATGCCTTTGCTAGACACGCGCCGGGATAAAGATTTGCTAGGCACGCTGATTAGTGATATAGTGCTTCAGCTGTTAAGCTATGTTGCCCAAAGCGAGCGGGAAAACATAAAGCAACGACAGGCAGAGGGCATCGCAGCGGCGAAAGCAAAAGGAGTGGTTTTTGGGCGGCCTCCCATTGGTATTCCAAATAACTTCGGTGAACTTATACAAAAATGGGAGCGCAAGCAGATGTCGTTCGATGATATGCTGGCGCAGTGCAATATGTGCCGGGCCACTTTCTACAACCGCCTACACGAGTACCGGCTTGCACAGAAATTTAGCCCCAAAGTCTAAAAAGGTATACATTTTTAGACTGAATCAATGAGTATATTTTAACACATGAAAAACCCATTTGCAAGCCTTTTTTGAAAATATTTCCGCGAATTTCCCCGAGTGATGGTTTTGATTCTATGGAGTTGCCGGTAGAAGGGCTTTTCTAAAAATGTATACATTTCTAGAAACACCCTCAATGAGTAAAGCAAGGGGATAACCCTGCAAATAAAAAATAACGGGAGGAATCCATCCATGGCAGACCAAACGACTACCATCAACGTCACTACCACCACCGCGTCGAACCCCGCCCCTGTGGGGCAGCTGAAAACCCATCGTGGAGTTGTCAAAGTCATTTTACTAAGCATCCTGACACTTGGCATCTACGCCATCGCATTCCGGGCTGGAATTGGCAATGACCTCAATATCATCGCCAGCCGGTACGACGGCAAGAAGACAATGAATTACTGGCTCCTGATGCTTGTGATTGCCCCGCTGACTCTTGGTATCGGGTATCTTGTATGGAACCATAATGCCGCAAAGCGCATTGGGGCCGAACTCAAGCGTCGCGGAATTCGCTTCTCTTTTGGCGCAGGCACGTTTTGGTTCTGGAGTGTACTTGGTCTGTTTTTCGCCGCAGGCCCGTTTGTTTACACCTCAAAACTGTGCAAGGCCATGAACAAACTGGCCAAAGATTATAACGAGAAGGGCTGAGTCAAATGGGCAGCTTTCTTAAATTATTTGCGGGTGCCAAAGGGATACGTTTGCTAATCAAGTTCCTTATTTGGGGGACTTTGATTGTTGGGCTGATAGCCATGATGCAGGATGATGAATTCATGGCCATGTTGAGTAGTGCCATTCCGTTCAGCGATACGGTAATGAGGATAGTGCAGCTCTTTACAAATCTATCAGATGATTGGTTTGAAATCGGCAAAACAATCATAGATCCTCTCTATCCAGCACCTCCGACAGCATCATCGCAGCTCATCAATGAATTCTCCAAGCTTTTTCTTGCGATAATTTTTACTGGAATCGCCAAGGGGATTAGAGATGTTGTTAGTAGCAAAAAGCCCATAATTGCATGGATACAGGACGCTGCAGCAAACGGGATACTGATCCCACTGGCTGTTTCTCTTTTAATGACCTTTAGCATAGAGCGCGGGATTGCTTTGGCCACGGGAGGGGATACATTGTGGAGCACCATCATTAGCACTGTAATTCTGCTTGTGTTTTTTGGTATGCTTATATGGGCAATTCTTTACATTGTGAGAAAGGGCGGCTTTAGTCCATCCAAGATGGTGCTTGCCTTTTTGAGTATCGCAGTCCAATTGCTCCTGAAGGTTCTGTCAATTTTACTTGGCTTTAGCGTAGTGTACGCCATTGCTTTTTTAGTCCAAACAGAAAACACGCAGTATATCGCCGTGCTGGCTTCGCTGTTCTTTGTTATAATTGCAGTTGCCTTGACAAAGCTGTTGTTCCAAAAAATCCTAGACACAAAGCTACCAAAGCCGCTTAGCTACTTTTGGGATTAGGCCATATCCTTTCTTGTCCCCGCCGTTCGCTCGAATCGGCGGGGATTCATTATTATAGCACATAGGACAAAACCCTTTGGACATATCCTGTCCTTGACAAGATACACCAAGGGGGTTATAATAATGACAGCAAGTCCGAATTTTCCGCAGGTGTTAGCCGCCCTGCCCCAATGGGTGTGCTGGCGGCTGGAACCCGACAAACGCTCAGGCCGCGACGCCAAAGTGCCCTACGATCCGAACACGAACCGTAGGGCCGCAGCTAATAACCCCGCGACCTGGGGAACCCTCGCGCAGGCCCACGCCTGTGCCAACAAATATAACTTCTCCGGCGTGGGCTTCATGTTCACAAAGGAGCGTCGCATCGCGGGCATTGACATCGACAAATGCCTTATAGACGGCAAGCCCAATGACATCGCCGCTGAAATTCTGAGCCGTCTGCCGCCAACATACATCGAAATATCACCTAGCGGCATGGGCTTGCATATATTCCTGCTTGGTGTGTTGCCGCCCGGCGGGAATCGCAACAGCAAAATCGGCGTGGAAATGTACGACAGCGCCCGATATTTCACCATGACGGGCAAGCGGTACAATCATAACAATTCAAGCGAAAATATAGCCGATGACAACGGCGCGATTGATTACATTCATCGGAAATTCATCCGGATTGAAAAAACAATCAAGAAAAAATCAACATCGAATCAAGCTTTGATTTCCGACGATGAAATCATACGACTGGCGAAGAAGTCAACGGACGGCGCGGCGTTCAGCGCGCTGTGGGCCGGGCAGTGGGAGGGCGAGTTCCCCTCGCAGTCTGAGGCCGACTATTCCCTGTGCAAAAAGCTGGCCTTCTGGACGGCCCGCGACGAAACGCAGATTGACAGAATGTTTCGCAGCAGCGGCCTGTATCGTGAAAAATGGGATCGGCAGCAGGGCAATGGCACATATGGCGAGATCACCGTGCGCAACGCCTGTAAAAATACCGCGCACATCTACATGCCGCCAAACAAGAAACCTGACTCGGAAATCTTCGAACAGGGCGGCGCATACTACCGCCGCAAGGGGGATAAATTCAGCAAGATCACGAATTTCTTGGTGGAGCCCGTCGAGATGGTTCTGTCCGATGATGACGCGCAGATCACATGCGATTTAATCACGGAAACCGGCGAACGCTTCCGGCAGCACTTTCTTTCCGGCGATATGGCCTATCTGAGAACCTTCAAAAATGTGCTGTCCAAGCGAACCATCGCGCTGTCATTCTTTGGCACCGAGGGCGATTTGGATCTGTTCAAAATCCACATATACAATAACTTGGAGTGGCTGAAAAAGCGCGGCGTAAAGGCCATGGG
>Ga0123353_10016223_pt1 | contig 10875 bp, 6 predicted proteins | sample TergutLab28metaG_3_FD_92763 | JGI IMG/M metagenome (GOLD analysis project Ga0123353, IMG submission 92763) | Labiotermes labralis P3 segment gut microbial communities from Petit-Saut dam, French Guiana - Lab288 P3 | ecosystem: Host-associated > Arthropoda: Insects > Digestive system > Gut ... | reverse complement strand
CAAACCCAGCGGATAAAGAAAAGAAATAAAAAAAAAAAAAAGAAACACAAATAAAGCAAGACCAGATAGCCCTATATAAGTGATTATATGCTGTAAAGGTAAAGGTATCCCTAATCCAGGGATGTACAAATCCAGGGCGCCACGTCGCCGTGGCAACTAAATATTGTACTATGGCGCCTAATGTCTGTGGAACTTGCTGTATGTCAGTCTTTTGGCACCTAGAATTTTGAGGTGGTTCTTAGAGTTCTGGATAATTGTTGTTCCTCTGCCCTAAGCCTAATTAAGTAAAAAGCCCTAATGGAGCGTGGGAGCAAGACCCCACGCTCACTTAATTTCTACATTAATGGAAGTGATTACTCGGCTTATTGTTCCGGGTGCTTAACACCCCCCCTCCCCCCAGTAAAGGAAGCCCCTGTGCCTACTAAGCAGGTGTCTGGGTGGAATCGACAGCCGTTCTAGACATTGTGGTTGAGGAAAATATCTCTTATCTATGTATATTACATACGTGGAAATTTTTCATGTATATGTATACATGAGTTCCCCCCCCCCCTTTATCCGTCTAGGCTAAAATTGTTTCATAAACTTAATGGCATATATATATATATATACAAACTCTCTGTACATAAATTTATATGCGTGAACTGCTTTGTTCTTACGTTTTAAACTAAAATCAATCTTACGGCTGGAAAGGATCTTGGTATTAAAACACACGGCCTTTTCTCGCGTCTTAACTGTGAGCAATGCATCATCATTATGTCCTGTCATTCCCATTATCCTAGAGCTGAATTAAACAATCGATAATGCAAACAAGCCGCACATTGAAATTCCTCACCTCATTCTTTTGCCATTAAGCAGTATACCGTGTCTTTATTCAGGACACCGACACGGTAGAAAGAATAATCCATTCCGCCTTCTTTAAGTGAAATTTAATTTTTTGCGTATTAACAGAGTACTGTTACGTATTTTGAACAAACCACGTTTGCTCAGTCGACAGCACAGCTTTATTTTAATTCAAACTGGTTACATTTACAAGCATACATGTCAAGGTAACCAATATGAAAATTAAAGTAAGCCTGTGTTGTGTTAGATTAAGTGTTGACTGTACAGCAATATCGTAATGGGATGGCTTCCATAAAGACAGGCGTTGACGGTGGGGCACTTAAGACGTTTGGGGGGGCCAGGATAGCGCAGACGGTATAGCGACTTGCTACGGGCTGGACGGTCCGGGGATCGAATCTCGGTGGGGGCGAGGTTTTCCGCACCCGTCCAATCCGGCTCTGGGGCCCACTCAGCCTCCTATACAATGGGTACCGGGTCTTTACCGGGAGTGAGGCGGCCAGGGCGTGGCATTCACCATCCACCCAATCTAGCGTGGAGGTTAAAGAAAGAGTTGAGCTATACCTCTACTCCCTCTCTGGGCTTTCGTGGCCTGTTCTTGGGTGACTTTAGCTTTTTACCTTTTGTTTAAGACGTTACATTAACTGTTTGACTGGTTAGCGTTAAGTAGAATTAATGTGCAAGGACGTGTTTCATCGACCGCAGATAAACACCCGATACACGTGCATTTCTGTTGAGTAAAGTCAATCTGCGTTTATCACTTAATGTTTTTGTCGCAATGTGCCCGTTGCGACGTCCTTCGCGCCATCAGAATCGCCAGTAATATATTGCGCTTTTAGAGTGCCGTGTGCCGTGGTGCCGTGGTGCCCTGTGTCGTCACGACCGCTGCGAAACTACCTCATCACTCCACTAACCTATTTTGTTGCCGATCCCAGTGGCCGCGCGTTCTAAGGCGTGGGTCTGCGGCCTCTGGCTTGCTGGGATTGCGGGTTCGAATCCCGCCGGGGGCAGGGATGTCTCTCTATTGTGAATGTTGTGTGTTGTTGGGTAGAGGTCGCTGGGAAGGACCGATCGCTCGTCTAGATGAGTTTTACCGAGTGTAGTGTGTCTGAGTTTGATCGCGGGGCCCCATAGAAAGAGGCCTAGGCACACTAGGTCTGTCTAGGCATGAAGAAAGAAGTAACCTACTTTATTGTAAGTTTGTCTGCCGTATATTCCTTATGAAGTACAGGATTCCATACTCGGGCGGGTTACAACATACCAGCTCAGCTATACTGCTTGTGGCTTGCATACAGGAAGTACGCATTTCGAGTTCTAAGAGAGGAAAAATAACTCGAATTTCCCAATTATTTATAGCTGCAGCATCACGAGAGAAGTAAGACCATTCCATCCCAAACATCTCATTCATTACACATAATAATGTTATCAGAAACTGTACACGGTACATCACTCTAGCTGTTGTACAACACTAAAGCAATATAGCGCCAACGAATTCGTGTCCGCTTGGTCTGATCCTGTGCGCTGGAGACGCGACTGACTGCCAAATGAAATCTGTGTAATGTCAGACGCCATTATATTCAACAACAATGGCCCCGTCATATAATGGGGCAACACAATATTCACGCGCAATTCCACCCCCTGTCACTACCTGAAAAGAAATATTCCCTTAATATAATACCGTAATCCTATAAACCCGGTCCCAATTCAACCCCCGGCTGTGACATCGCTCACAAACCAAGCTGCTTCATAATCGTGGCAACCTGGGAATCTTATAAACACGGTCTCACCATTACACAGTTTGTGACCCAGTCGCTTTGAATCAAAGTATCATTAATGAGTCACACCCAAGGGACGAGCAGAGTAAGGGAACAAATCGTAACTGACTATTCATACCGGATAGTTTTAAATAGGATCGTCCGCGATTTATCAGTCAGTTGTCCCAAGCGATCGATTCTAAATCTGTAAAAGAGAGTGGTTACTGTGTGTACCCAACACATTACTAAATTTCGCTAATTGAATTTTTCCCACATGGTGTATTTATGCGTTGCTTGTGGTTTTCGGAGTGAATACGAATTGCGTACCTAAAAACATTAACCGACGCAAATTTGTAATGATAAGAAATTGTGTTTTACATTGAGATAGCAACTGAATTTTTGTACATTATGTAGGTGAATGCAATACTTCAGACTATTGAAGTAAAATAAGTTTCGTGGCGGTCCTGGTTAAGTAACACAAAGTTTAATAATTAGTACGTTAATACTCGATAGTTTTGAAGATTCGCTTTAATTATCTCTGTGTGAGAACTGACATGACAAATGAAAATGAAAATTTTTTAAATTACAAATACGCGCTAAGCACTCTAGACTGAAACTATTACACTTCACACTTCTGAGTCATGAAACCTTATTTTTTACCTCTGGTATTTCACCATAACATGAAATATTTGAGGTTAAATCTGGCCTATTTGCCATTCCAACCTGTTTTCTTAAGACATTACGACATACTGTGGAAGCTGTGCACTTCTGTAGTGACGTCACTAGTCCACCGTGCTTATTTATGATCCATAGTAGCCATACATTTATAGCATACATAAGAATCATGGCATTTTCTCTCTTCATATCAGTTATAAAGCAGTCATTTCTGTATTATTCCTTCCCTGTTAACCCCGAACGCCGTCTATTCTGCGTCATTTACGTGCCGTTATGAAGGGTGGCTTGAATGTGACATGCAAAGTGTCCTGATATTTTAGTTTATTCTGCCGTTATTCAACGTGAAGGGTTTAAAAAGCTATTTTGTGTAAAAGTGTTAGAAGCTACAAGAACTGGACATCATCTGGGTCCTTTGATAGAGTGTTGGGTAGTGCTGTATCGTCTCAGAGCAGCTGGAGCAGTATCCTTACAATCTGGAAGACTGGCATCCCAACACGTGACACGAGCCTCCACATCTGTCATACTAGACTCCCTGTTTATAACACTAGCCTCCCCATCTGGAACACTAGACTCCATGTTTGGAACACTAGACTCCCAATCTGGAACACTAGACTCCCTATTTAGAACACTAGACTCCCTGTTTAGAACACCAGCCTCCCCATTTGGAACACTAGACTCCCTGTTTTGCACACTAGACTCACAATCTGGAACATTAGACTCCCTGTTTGAAACACTAGACTCCCCATCTGGAACACTAGACTCCCTATTCGGAACACTAGAGTCCCCATCTGGAACACTGGACTCCCTGTTTGGAACACTAGACTCCCCATCCGGAACACTAGACTCCATGTTTGGAACACTAGACTCCCTGTTAGGAACACTAGACTCCCCATCTGGAACACTAGACTGCCTCTTTGGAACACTAGCCTCCTCATCTGGAACACTGGAGTCCCCAACTGAAACACTAGATTCTCCGTCTGGAACACTAGATTTCCTGTTTGTAACACTAGACTCCCCATCTGGAACACTAGACTACCTCTTTGGAACACTAACCTCCTCATCTGGAACACTGGAGTCCCCAACTGAAACACTAGACTCTCCATCTGGAACACTAGATTTCCTGTTTGAAACACTAGACGCCCTGCTTGGAACACTAAACTCATCTGGAACTCGGATCTAGGGTTGAAATATTTTCAGCACGAGTTAATACGTCACAGCTACTAAACCAAATAACGTACAGACCAGTTCTGATGTACAGCAGTTTCAGGTGCTGTTGTGTGTAAGACGCCCATTCCAGGATTAAAGAAGTCGAAACGTGGAAGTGATGACGATAGAGTACAAACAGGATAGTGTCAGAAACTGTCGAGGTTCGTTCATCATGGGAACACAGTTACCTCAATTCCGTTGAAATAGGTTAGAGAATTGAATTGACATCTGAATAATTAGTAATTTGTGTGGTAAAGTGCGATATCATGAAGCATGTACCAGGAATCTGAATTTGCCTTCGATATACTCGGATAGCAATGCATCTATTTTCGTTCCCAGTACTCTGTGGTACACTGAGTAGAAATTAACAGAATTACACTGTCGTCAGCGCACAAGAACCGACACCTTGCTTCATACGAAGGTTCGTTCGTACTTCTCTGGATATGCGAGCTATCGATTTTACTATTTGCAGAAACGATCTTCTGAAATGGAAACTGCGATATGGCAAGTGGGATAGGCAGGCCGTTCGATTAACCGCTGCAGCGTGAGGAAAGCAATTATCCGTGCGGTGTTAACTGCCAATCTACGTAAATACATGCAGCGGCAGCGTGATTGTCCAAAACGACATTTAAAGTGGCTTATATTGGAATTACAGAGACAAGGCAAATGCACGTTGCGCACTTAAGCGAGTAGGTAGGATTTGCATAAGCCTATAATACAGACACGAATGGAAATTCATTGTTGCTAATACCGCCTATAATCGAAATCTCTTTCTTCCTGTCATTTCTTTCTTTATTTTCTATTCGTTTGTGTACTTACTTCCGTCCTCATCTTATTTTTTATTCTTTGACTTGCTGTTTTTCTTTCCTTTCTATCCACATTTCTTCGTTCATTGTGCTGTCTGGTTTACACATTTTTTGTCTTCTTTCAATTACCCTTTTCTTTCTTCTCTACTCGCATTTCATTCGCTCATTTCTGATAAAATATAAGTCCACTAAAGCATATTTTGTGTGCATGTAATCTTATGTGCTGCTTGTCTTTATATATAAAGGTAAAGGTAAAGTGATCCCGTTACAGCCCCGGAGTGGCCCAGAGGGTGGGCAGAGGTATAGCTCTACTCTTCCATGACCGCGGCACTAGAAGGGGGTGAGTGGTCAGCAGCACGCCCGGCCGCACTTTACCCCCGGGAAAGACCCGGTACCCGTTTTACAGGAGGCTGGGTGGGCCCCAGGGTCGGTCTGGACGGGCGGAAAATCTCGTCCCCACCGGGATTCGATCCCCGGACCGTCCAGCCCGTAGTATATACACACATACATACATACATACGTACATACATACCTACATACATACATGCGTACATACATACATACATACATGCATACATACATTCATACATACATACATACGTACGTACATACATACATACATACATACATACCTAAATACATACATACATACATATAGTCTTGGCGTAAGTTCTGTTACTTGGATTTTGTGATCTAGAAGGAAAATGAAACAAAACATCTACATTTCGAGCCAAATAATTTATTAGCAATAGTTTTAAGATTTTATTTACAATTATCTTGTTGTTCTGGTTGTTATACTGATCCTCGATGGCGATAATCTTCTCGTCCGTGAAGAGGACGTTTTCGTGCCCCTTCTCGATGTGCCACCGGAGGAGACGCTCTGCTCTTCTCCGTCGGATTTCCTTCAAAGCAGGAGTAATGAGTTGTCCCTTTGAGTGGACGTGCGCTCTCATGTGTAGATCGTTTGAAAATTGGAGAATGGTATTTTCCTCAATCGGGAAGGGCAATCACAGCCACGTGGTTTTACTTGACACCCCACTCCATGTTGACGCTGTGACAGACGAGGCAAACTGCCTGGGCACAAGTACCTGAAGGGACAGCAGTCCAGAAACAGCCATTCTTACAGCCTTCCCAACTCATTGTCTCCAGCTTTGGAAAACATTAAAGTTCTAATAGAACTTACGGCAGGACTATGTTTATATATACATATAGTGTATATATTAGTTTCTTGATTTTAATTTGATATCTTATGAAGGGGAACAGGACATTCACAACAAATTAAATAACTTTTTGAAAATTACAGGTATTTTAAATAATGTGTTTAGACCACAAAAACCCCTTAAGAAAACAAGAATAAAACTATACAATACACTGGCCCTTCCAGTCTTGTTATATGGCAGCGAAACTTGGACTGTTAAAGCAAGTGACGCCAGGAGAATAACAGCAACGGAGATGAAATACATGAGAAGAACAGCAGGATACACTTGGACAGATTACTAAACAAGTGTATAAGTTGCAAAGGAGTTAAAAATAACACCAATTTTGGAAAAATTACTGGAATACGAGAGAAGCTGGATACAATATGTAAATAGAATGCGTCGAAATAGATTACCCAGGGTAATGAAATACTACTTCCCAACTGGTAGAAAGAATCATGGTAGGCCTTTGAAGAGACTTCTGGATACGTGAGACCGGAACGGGTCAACAAGTGGCCCAACTCCATGAAATATACATGATGATGATGATTAATTTTTATTTTAAAAAATTGGTAGCGGCTCTTTTGATGTTAAACATTAAATTCCGTCAGTAATCTAAAATAAAAAAAAAACACATTAGGAGAACATATAACTATAGAAGCACTGTTAATGAAGAACAGAGTGTCCCTTTTATCTTGTCCCTGAGCACGATAGTTTTATCGCATAGAAAGCCTGCGTTCACCGAGACATCACGTGACAGCTGCCATGTTCAGGGCATGTATAAAAAAGACACAATATCACAGACCGTAGGCAGTGTGTAACATAATGCTGTAATAATTGTAGCCTGATTTATTTAATATGAATAAATGGCTCTCTCTGTGATCTATTCCTGATTCGGTCAGATAGGTTATGCGCTGCAATTCACAGCAGAGTAGTGCTGTTCATTTGCCGATGTTTGTACAACAGTGCGTGGACTTCCTTAATTCTACCACGTGTCGTTTGACACCGTGAGACGTGTACATGGATTGGCACTAAGCAAATGTCTATTGACTGCCCGAGACGTGGTAATTATAGCCAAATGACAAAGACTTCTCTATGTACGTTAGTAATCCTTAGTTTAATTCTAGTGGCAAGGATCAGAGTTTTTACATTGAGATGCGCAGTGGCGTGATGCGTTGGTGTTTGTAATGTGACAGACAAGTGAAGATTGCAGTAGAATTTCAAACTACTCTTCTGCCAAGCGACTCCTTGGCAATCTTCATACAATGATGAAACCCCTTTAAAATTAAATAAAGTAACGAATTTTCGTTGTTACACCGTGCAAGTTGTTGAGTTACTCAATTATTATACCAACTACTGCACAAATATATAATTTATAAAATTTACACATTAAAATATTAAAACATTAAAAACGCTCCGACATGTTTCGGTCCTAGGACCATCAGCAGGGAGCAATATCGCCCTTACCAAAGTCACATTAATTTCGCTGTGCCAGTTGGGTATTGTGGCAGCATGCCGTGTTGTGTAATGTTATGTTGCGAAGAGGGCATTCTGTGCTTCGTTGCGTTGCAACGAAGCACAGAATGCACATCCGTAGCAGGGCACTCTTCGCAACATAACATTACACAACACGGCATGCTGCCACAACACCCAACTCATACAACGAAATTAATGTGACTTTTTATAGTGTGACTTTAGCAAGGACGATGTTGCTCCCTGATGATGGTCGTAGGACCGAAACATGTCGGAGCGTTTTTAATGTTTTAATGTGTACAACGTAGTTGGTATAATAATTGAGTAAAGTAAAGAATGTTTATAAGGAATGCTGTAATTACGGTCAAAATGTATGTAATACAATAAACCCAGAATAGAAGAAGAATTGTGCCACACGTTCGTTAACATTGTTACAAATAAGCTCTTTATATGTCATAATCAAATAAAGCACTTGCAGTTCTAGTTGATGTAGGGAAACGTAGTTGGAAATTCCGACAATCTGACCCCTGGCGTCGTAAAATGACAGCAAAAGAAAGACAGCCATTTCCCGAGCTGGATTCCATCTCGCAATATGTGTTTCTTTAGTCTAAACGGCCCAAGTTCGATAGCGAGCGCCAGGAATTGCACACACAACGTTTTAACCTACCCTAACGGCCGCCTTCTAAGGTACATCGAATGCTTAGGTCACGCTTTCGAATCCCAGGTGAAGTGCTTTTTATCTTCCACGGCTTCGTTATTTTCCCACATCGGGAGTTCAGTCAGGGGTTTGTTCTCACTCCCTCATGGAGATTAAATGACAGTATCCTAGGCGTTTAATCCCAAGATTTAGCAAAATGTGGTGCACAACATTTTGTAGAGAATTCCTACGGAATTTTGCAGAGAATACATACCGAATTTTGCAAAGAATACCTACCGAATTTTGCAGAGAATACTTACCGAATTTTGCAGAGAATACATACCGAATTTTGCACAGAATACCTACCGAATTTTGCAGAGAATACCTACCGAATTTTGCAGAGAATATCTACCCTATTTTTCAGAGAATACCTACCGAATTTTGCAGAGATTACCTACCGAATTTTGCAGAGAATACTTACCGAATTTTGCAAGGAATACCTACCGAATTTTGCAAAGAATACCTACCGAATTTTGCAGAGAATACGTACCGAATTTTGCAGATAATACCTACCTAATTTTGCAGAGAATACATACCGAATTTTGCAGAGAATACATACCGAATTTTGCAGAGAATATCTACCGAATTTTGCAGAGAATACCTACCGAATTTTGCAGAGAATACCTACCAAATTTTGTAGAGAATAGCTGCAGAATTTTGCAGAGAATATCTATCGAATTTTGTTCTATCGAAATATAAGATAATGTGGGATTCATAATGGTTTACGGGTTCTGTCTCAAAACATAAGCATTAATGAAGAAGGAGTGTAACTGAATGAATCTCATCTCTTTTTTGCCCAAGGGTGAAACACGCGTACTTCGCTTTACACGGTGAAATTGCTGCTTAAACAGCTGACTCTGAACACACTTTGTCACCTGTGTGTTTCTATAATGGAGCAGTGTGGGGTTCGACAAAGTTCATATTAAGCCGCGTCGTCAGACAAGTTTACAGCGGAGAGGGATTCACTAACGTAATTTCTAGCGGGTCGTAATATTGACGGTGTAGTATTGATCACTGTCACGTTTAAGTGACAGCTCTATAGAGAGGCAAAACCTGTAACGCTAAAATTGAATTTATATGTATGACTATGGCACACAATTGCAAAGCTTTGGATACTGTGGGAACATGTCAGGTGCAGTATTAGCAGAATTTATTCGTGCGTTTGCAACACATCTCTGATCAACATTCACAGGCAGTACTACTTCCAGTGATGCCAGTGTTCGACACTTATGAAGCTGCTGTTGGAATAAGAGCTTTGTGTTCCAGTTCAGTTCGCTTTCCGTTCTGTAGACTGATTTTACCGATAAAACAAGATATGTTTTTATTCTGCTACATAAACATCGAAGTGAGAAGTTCTTTCTTTGTAGCATGTGCACAGACATTTTAAGATAGTTTTGCTCATCATATAGCGTAAACCACGATAAACTATCCACTGATTTAACGCAATAAATTTTATGTTTTTACACTGTGTATTGTAATATAATCACACAACATCGACCAACGACATGTACAGTTTCTAAATTAATATTTTCATGATGATGATGATGATGATGATAATGATGATGATAATAATAATAATAATAATAAACATCAAGGATTGGACCCTTTGATCCGTTCCGTCTAGTAACCGGCCAGGGTCCGTAGTTCAAATCTCGGACTAGGCAATCAAGAAGGTGAGATAAACTGGTCGTCGAAAGATGGCTAGTTGATATATTGAAAGGGAAGAGGTGAAGTTCGTTTGGTGTGCACACGTGCACTTTCCAGGCTATATGAAAGAGACTGTTGAGTTCCACCTAGCACACATGAATTGATTCTCTGTTCGCGATGTCGGCTATGTGCAAGTGTTCACTGATAGTATCTGTATCACTAAGGCTTAAGAGGTAGTCAGTTGTTACGGAGACGTAAGCTGTTCGCAGTTGTGAATGCTAGATGAACAACGAGCAACCAAAAGTTGTTAGTTCTGGAACCAAAAGTTGTGGTGCTGGAACATCAGTGAATAAAGAGTACTGAAAGAGCAAAGCGCCTTCTATTTCCAATGTATATTCCTTGTGAGGGATCCGTGCCTACGACAAGCTACAAATAGTTGTAAGTGAAGACGGACAAGTCAAACAGACGGTTACAGTCTCGAGATTTACAACTGCTCTTTCCAGCGTTTCTTCGGTCTTCCAGCTGTTCTCCTTCCTTGTGGTCTGTGGTAGTATGACTAATATTTTAAATTTTAATTTTTATGT
>Ga0123353_10016222_pt1 | contig 10876 bp, 9 predicted proteins | sample TergutLab28metaG_3_FD_92763 | JGI IMG/M metagenome (GOLD analysis project Ga0123353, IMG submission 92763) | Labiotermes labralis P3 segment gut microbial communities from Petit-Saut dam, French Guiana - Lab288 P3 | ecosystem: Host-associated > Arthropoda: Insects > Digestive system > Gut ... | reverse complement strand
TTACTTCCTATCTTTCCCAGACAAATGCCAATCCCAAGCCTTTCGTCTGGGTGAAGAGCGCGGAACAAATCATTGAAAGCGTCGGCATATTTTGTTCACAGATTTATGACTCGGAACACTAGGCTATGAGCCTATTTTACAGGAACTGGACAGCCCCAACACTTCCGTCGTCAAAAATACCTCCGTCTTTCTTGGACTTACGAACTCACTCTGCTTTTCGTAGTAGGAGTCGTTATAGAAATGCGTAGTAGAAATTTCTTCAAATACGCAGCCTTGTTCCGATGTAAAGCTGTGCGGCATACCGCGTTCCACTGTCATAGTTTCGCCTTTGTAGAGGAAGTGCTCTCGATCCTGGCATGTGACCTTAAGGTCGCCGTGCAACACGATAAAGGTTTCTTCCTTTTCAGTGTGGTAATGAATGGGATGATTTTGGCCGGGAAGAACCACAAGTAGCTTTTTGCAATATTCGCGATTGACGCAGTCTATGAGTGCCAAGCCTGTTTTTTCGTAGTTCTCAAGTCCATAGTGATGCGAAAGAGCACAGGTGCTATCCACCGGGACAACTGCGTTGCTGGCCTTCAGCAGGCTAACAATTTGCCCCACATACTTGGCTACTAATAGGCGCCGCGATTCATCCATGAAGACGTTTTCGCGCATCACTGCATCGTTTTTAGCATGACCTCTTTTCAGCACAATTCGGCTGTATTTGGTAAAGTCCTGGGCCAGCACCTGTCCAGGTTGACAGGGGAAGGCAAAATACACATCCTCCGCGTTCAGTTCCGTTTCCGGCTCAATCTTGTCAATCTTTACAAATGCCCCACGCTTCAACGCGGCAAGGTCGGCAAGCTCCTTCTCAGTGGGGGTGTGACGAATGTTTTCTATCCCGCATAGCTTGAACGTTGCATCGGCAGCGTTCAGCCAGACCCGCACCTGTTCCGGGTTGGCAGAGTAATCGTTCAGTACGATGCTGTCTGTAGCCACGCCAACATGTTTTTCAAAAATGCGCGCTCCCTTGGCAACGGCAATTTTCACCGGTTCCAGATTATCCGGAGCCTCATGCGTGGAAAAGCCTATGGTAATATCCGGAAACTCGCGGCGGAAATAATCGATCTGGTTCATCTGAAAATGCTCGTCCGGGGTGGGGTATTCCCCTACGCAGTGCATCAGGGAGAATGGAATACGGCGGTGCGTAAAAAAGGAAACCACGTCACGCACGGTGTTCATGCTGCTGCCCGCTGTCGAGGCGATTATCGGCAAACGCATTTCGGCTACTGCTTCCATAAGGGGCCAATCCCCGAGCGAGCAACTGGCTATTTTGAGATAGTCATAGCCTTCTTCCTTCACCCGCTGGGCAGATACTTCATCAAAGGGCGTACATACGGAAAGAAAGCTGTTTTCACGCACACAGGCAAGCAGTTCAGCGAACTCGGGCTGCGAAAGGCGCGTTTCCATAAAACGTTTGACATGCTTTATATCCGAGCGGTCTTTCATGGACGGATGGATGAAAGTGTCCAAATCGCGGTACTGGAATTTAACGGCAAAGCGGAAGCGATCAGTGAATGGCGCGGCGGCATCATTCATGGCGCGTATTATGCGTTTGCCGTGTTCCACACAGCCTTGATGATTGTTGGCCAGTTCAAAGATAAAAAGCGGTTTTTGTGGCGTGGTGCTCATGGGTACATTCCTTTGCGCTTCACGGAAGGCGCGCATAAATGGCGGCAAGTTCATCATCGGGCAGAAAGGGATACGGATTCTCAAGCGCGGCCGAAACGCGCTTGCCTTCCGCGTTCACGCTGGAAACGCATTTTGGTATTTCATCAAAGTGCATATCACCGAGTATCTCGCAGATAACCGGGCCGTTCGTGGCCATAGCCCTGCTTACGCCTTCATCTATTCCGCCATCTGATGCTATGCGGATGAAAGGGAATCCATAGGTTCCCGCGATACTTTCCAGGCATGGCATACTCAAACCGCTGGCCTCATCGCTGCCCACACGAAAGCCCGCGAAGTTGCGGTCTTGCATGGTGGCTATGGCCGCGTAGCCGCTGTTGGAAAAAATGAAGAGCTTTGCATTGATATTGTGATGCCGGATCGTCTGTAATTCCTGAATGTTGAGTTGCAGCGAGCCGTCACCTTCCAACATGACTACCCGCCGCTTGCCCGAAGCGAACCATGCCCCGACTACAGAGGGGAGCGCAAAGCCCATGGATCCAAAACCCATGGACGAAACCGGCTGCTGCCCTGTTTTGTATTTGAAGGCGATATGCCCGACCGTATTGCAACGGCTGGTGGAAGATATGACGACGACATCATCGGGAGCCCAAACACCCGATATGACATCAGCAACACGATAGAGATTTGCCTTTTGCAGCGGCCTGTCCTGCGCTTCTTGCAGCAAGGGGAATTTCTCTCTCATATCCGCGCAAAAGCTTTTCCATGCACTGATGTTACCCACCGGGCGTTCAGGAAGCTTGGCAAGCAGGTGTTTAACGAACAAGCCCGCATCGCAGACCACCGGAGTCAGTCCGGGCATGTCCAGCTTGGCGATTTCATTCGCATCCAAATCAACCACGATCTTTTGGGCGCGAAAAGCAAAGCGGGGCTCGGAAAAAGCCGTGATCATATTGTCCAAGCGTGTTCCCAATACCAGCAGAAAGTCAGCTCCCTGCGTGATCAGATTGGAGTAGCGCGGCGCTTGGAGGCCCGGACTGCCGAAAAATAACGGGTCTTCATGACTCATCACGCCAAGCGCCCGCCATGTGGCGACTACGGGCACGCCAAGCTTGGCGGATAACCGGATAAATTGTTCTTGCGCCCCGGAGGCGACCAGCCCGTGCCCAACCAGGATGAGAGGCCTACGCGCTTTGGCGAGCAACTGTAGCGCCATGTCTACGCCGTGCGCCGCCTGCGCCCCATCCGGCGCCAACTGCGCGGTGATGCTTGCATCGGATAATACCGCGCCTTCCTGCAGCAACGGCTCAAAGCGGCGTAGCGAATTTTCTTCCACATCGGCGGACTGCATATCCAGCGGCACATCAACCCATACCGGCCCTTTGCGGCCATGCATGGATATAAAAATGGCCTTTTGCAGCTCATACAGGGCGTCTTCGAGTCTTTCCACCAACACGGCGTACTTGGTTACTGGGCGGGCCATGGAAACAATGTCGTTTTCCTGCGCTCCGAACTGGCGCACATGGCGCTTTACGGCCAAGTCCGCTGTTTTTACCTGGCCGGACAGGAACAGCACAGGGGTGGAATCCATATAGGCGGCGGCGCAGGCGGTAAGCGCGTTCGTGCCGCCGGGGCCCGTGGTTACCAGACAAACGCCCAGGCTGTTTTTTTGCATGGCATAGCTTTGCGCAGCAATGGCGGCAGACTGTTCGTGATGGCAGCACACATGCTCCATCGGACTACGCCCCAAGGCATCCAAAAGATACATCATGCCGCCGCCGCTCAGGGTGAACACATGCGTCACCCCCTGCCGGGCCACCTCTTCAATCAGGATATCCGCTATGCGCCGTTGCATTGCCTCGCGCCCCTTGTGCTCAGGAGAAATTGTAAATGGCTTTGACCGCTTCTTCCCATTGTCCGCGTTCTTTGAGGATAAATTCGGCCACATCTCTGAAAGCGCCCTCTCCACCCTTGAGTTTGGATATATAATGCGCTTCGGCCTTGACTTCCGCGCAGGCGTCTTGTGGACAGGCTACAAAACAGGTCAGGCGCATTGCCCCAACATCGTTCAGATCATCTCCCACATAGGCCATGTTTTCCCGTTGTATCCCGTGTTCGGACATATAGCTGTGCAGCCAGGCATGTTTGTCTTTGACGTTCTGCTGAATCACATCCACGTGAAAATATTCCATACGTCGCTTGACGGAAAATGATTCTCGCCCCGTGAGGACGACAAGTTTTATACCCACATGCCGCATTGCGAAAAAACCGGCACCGTCACGGGTACAGAATTTTTTTACCTCATTCCCCTGTTCATCGTAGTAAATGCCGCCGTCGGTAAGTGTGCCGTCAACATCAATGACAGTGTGGGATATGCGTTTCAAATTCAAAGGACTCTTCGTATCACCTGATGTCGTGTGCATATTTATTTCTCCAGCAGTTCAGGTATGTAGTCGGCAACCCGCATCTCAAACGCTTCTCCTTATTGTTCTCGCTGTTCACCGCAGGGTGACTATCGGATTGTTCCATTTCAGTGTTTCGCGGATTATTTTTTCTACTGCCGCCCCTTCGCGGATAGTGCCCACCACCACCGGGCCGGTAAAATCGCCCCGAATATCCGGGCCGCCCACCGGCGCTCCGGCCAATCGGCGACCAACATAGACGGGGTTACTATCCACTACGGCGCGGATATTCATCTTGCTCAAGCAGGTGGAACTTAGAAGTAGGGAAACGGTCTGTCCGGCTCCCCATACGATCACCTCGTCGGTGCTAGCTAAATCCCGATGCAGACGATGGTCAATTTCTGCCAAAAGCGTTGCGGATTTTTGGACATAGGCTTTCAGATTGTTCGACAGTTCCGTATCAAAACCAGGGACTGGCGACTCCATCGTATTGCCGCCGGGTTTGAACAAGCCGTAGACAATCGGTTCATTCCATTTTGGGGTATGGGGCATAACCTCCCGCCCCAGAGCTATTTCCGGCCAGCCTTGGCGGCAAAAAAGAGAGCGCAGAGTTTCGGGTGAAAAATGGTTGATATGCTCAATATTGAAATCCTGGAAAGGCGCGTCCAGAAATTCAACATAACGGGAGGCGTCAGGCTCCACCACGAATGCAGCGCCGCCAGGAATCAGGAGATTTTTAAGGCCGGTCAGGTCTTCCGCAGGGTTAAGCAAGTGCTCAAGCACTCCTGTGGAAATGACCAAATCAAAACTGGCCAGAGGGAAAGGTGGTTCGGATAGGACGCCAACCCGCGCATCAATATTCAGTGCCCGGCGCACAGCTTCAACGCAGGCGGGATTAGGGTCCATAGCTGATAAATTGTTGTAGCCACACTCCCGCAACTTGGCCAGAAACCCACCAGCACCGCAGCCCACATCAAGAATCGCGGCTTCTTTATTTGGAAAAATGCGGGTCAGGATATCAGCCAATTTTGCAAATTTGTCCGCGCCGACCATAGGGGAAAAAGACGTGGCGTATTTTGACAGTTCTGTATAATGAGCCGCATAAGCCTCAACTGGAGGAACCTGTTGATTGAACCCCAAGCCGCACTTGCGGCAAATGACGGTTACGCACTTGCCGGACAAAGGATGCCCGTCAAACAATATGAAGGTATGTTCATGGATGGCTTCAGCTTCTATTCCACTGCAAACCGGGCAAGGGCGCCGAGAGATCATTGGCGCACCTCGCTGTCATAGGAAAGAACCGAACGGCGTAGGCCATCGGGCAGTTTTACCTGTTCCCGCCAGCCCAAAGACTTGAGCTTGGCTGTATTCAAGGGGACAGGTCTTTGGGTGGAGGTGGCGCTTTTTACTCTGGAGTCGGCAGTTCCGGCGTTTTGGATCAACTCCAAACCGCGCTCAGGGAATAAGTTTACGATCAACTGAGCCAGTTCGAGGATAGAGCAATATTCGGTTTCACTACCCACGTTGTAGGCCTCTCCGGTTTCCCCTCGCAACAGAACGGTAAACAGGCCAGCCACCGTGTCGGACAGGTAGCAAAAATAACGGATGGCAGACCCATCACTGTTCAAAATTAAAGGGCGGCGCTCCGCAGCGGCGGTTATGAAGTCGGCGAAGGAACGACCGTCATCAGCTCTCAGGCCCGGACCATAGGTATGGGATATGCGGGCCGCAGCTATGGAAAAGCCGAATTTATCGGTGTAGAGGCGACATAAAGTTTCCCCCGCTCTTTTCCCTTCCTCATAGGCTGACCTCAAAGACAGTGGGTCCAATGCCCCAAAATCGGTTTCCTTGACGCTCTGAATTTCCAGAGGTAGTTGCCCATAGACAGCCCCGCTGCTCAAAAACAGGAACTTTTGGGTCTGGCGCGTTTGGGCCAGTTCCAGCATATTTCGTGTGCCGCCGACATTGGCTTCAAAGGTGCCCAACGGATCAGCGGCCATTGCCGCAGGTGAAGCCGGACTGGCCCCGTGAATAATAAAATCAGCTTCACCGGCCCAAGCCGGTGGTCCTGCCGCCACATCGCAGGTCAGTAGAATCAGATCGGGCCGTCCGGCATAGTAGGAAAAACGCTCGGTCAAAACCTCCAGACGCCGGGAAAAAGCCACAACTTTAACCGGGGCGGCCAAGCGGCCAAGTTCATTAAGACGCAAAAGAACTTCACAGCAGTAGCCGGGCAAAAGGCCGGAAGCGCCGGACACCAGCACGACCGAGCCGGAAAACATTTCCCAAGGCAACGTCTGGGCCAAAATTCGATCCAAGTCCTCGGTGACTATGGAGCGCCGAAACGTCATGCCGGAAGCTCCATAGCCGCCGAAGCAGTTATGATTGCTTGGTGCTTATCACGGTGGAGAAAAAAGAAATTCGTCTCCACCGTTTCTTCCGTCATGGATTCAAAGGCTTTCAAGCCATTTACAGTCGGCTCGAAGCAGGCATATCCCAATTTCGCTAAAAAATTTATTATGTTATTGGGAGTATAGCCAAATTTAGCCGACCATTTTCTGAGCATCTCGCAGAATATGATCGGTTGCGCTTCAGCCAAGCAATCCCGCCCTCCGCGAAAGACAAACAGTTCCGCCCCTTCCACATCACATTTAATCAGGTCCGGGTTGCGGCCTATCTCTCGCCAACAATCATCTAAACGACGAATGGGACAGTCATATATCGAGCTTGCGGATTCAGTAATGTTTCGGGCGGAAGCTGCTCCGGTCATGTCAGGCCGAAAATAAAATTGCATTATCTCTTCTTTTTCGCCCAAGCCGACATTGAATGATTCGATATTGTTAAATCCATTAAGATCTATATTGCGTTTCAACCATTCATAGGTGACCGGCAAAGGCTCGAAAGCGTAGACTTGGACCTGGGGGTGGCTTTGGGCAAAGTGGCAGGAATACCAGCCCACATTAGCTCCAATATCAAAGAACACACCCTTTTCCGGCATGAAGCGTCTGAGCAGGTCGCCAGCTACCCGCTCAACTTCACCAAAACTGAAAGCTCCTAACGGGATGCCGTAAATATCGTCGGGATCACAGGCGAACCGGACTCCGGCACGAGAGGTTAATTCCACTCCCTGATTGGTTATACACAAACGCTCCACAACATTTTCGCGCAACCGCTGGCTATATTGGAATAAAACTCTGTGGTACTGGTGCATGGACTCAATAAATTGATGCTTGGTCAAAGTCCCCGTAGCCCATAGACGATGCAACACTTCCAAATGGTCAGCTTCAATAGTGAGGGACGAAGCCGACAACTGGTGGCGCGAATAAAGGTGATGGGCCAGTGGTTGTTTATCGGTCATTTTTAGGTCTCCCATGGCAAGCTTTTGACAATCCCAAGCTTGCGACCCAGTTTTCGCCACCGGGAGCGTGATAACTGTTCGAGGCGTTGTTCGGAGTATTGGAGAGCAACCGAATCCACCGCGAGTTAGAAATCGGTTTATTGCTGAAGAAATCAGGCAGAATATACGCAATGTTGGCTTGAAGCGACCCATTACAGTTCGCCTGAAGGAAGTGCCAGAGGACGGGAAAATTTACGATTTAGTTTGTGGGCAGGGCCGCTTGGAAGCATTTATTGAGGCTGGTGTCGAAAAAATTCCTGCTGTCATCACCAATGTCAGTATTGAAGATGCCGCAGTTATGAGCCTTGTCGAAAACATAGCGCGGCGCAACTACAGTTCAATCGAACTCTTACAGAGCGTCCGTTACCTTAGTCAGCAGGGTTACAGTGATGCCAAAATAGCTGAAAAAACATGCCTGGATAAGAACTATATCCACGGCATTGTCACTTTGCTTGATAAAGGGGAGCATAGACTCGTCAACGCAGTCGAAAAGAAAGGAATCCCTCTCTATATTGCCATGAAAATGATGACTGATAGTAATGAAGAAATGCAAAAAGCACTCATTGAAGCATATGAATCCGGAGAGTTAAGCTGAAAAAGGCTTCTTGATGCCAAAAAAGTTTTTATGCACAGAATACACTATGGTAAAGGAAGGTCACCATCAAAAAACATTAATGTATCGTCAAAAGACATCATGTCAGCATTAGGAGATAGCATTAAGGCAAAAAGGAGATTGATAAAAAAATCTGACAATCTATCATCGCTTATTACTTATTCTGCCGCTGCGTTAAAAAAATTATTCAAAGATGTAAATTTCAGAAATCAACTCAAAGTTGAGAATATTACTGAAATGCCTGAAAGCGTTATGGAAATAATAGGAAGTGCGTAGTATCATGAATAATTCAATAAAATCTAGCTTTGAGGACAAGTTGCGATTGATTGGCATGGATGATATTATATCTACAAAAACTAATTTGAGTAGAATAAAACGCAGTCGCAAGTATGAACAAATATTAGCATCAATAAAAGAAGTTGGCATTATTGAGCCACCAGCCGTTATTTGGAGTGAAGACAAAAAGAAATTTATAATTCTTGACGGCCATTTACGGATTGCTGCATTAAAAGAAACTGGTCAAGAATATGTCATGTGTCTTATATCAACAGACGATGAATCGTACACTTATAATAGATACGTTAATAGGCTTTCAGCAATACAATCAAACAAAATGATTCTCAAAGTCATTAGCGATGGCGTATCGGAAGAAAAAATTGCAAAAGCATTGGGTATATCTATTCTTTCTCTACAGAAAAAGAAGGCTATGATAAATGGAGTTTGTCATGAAGCAATAGAATTATTGAAAGATAAGGTAATGTCTGAAGAAACTTTCTTAGTTTTGAAAAAAATGAAGCCCGCAAGGCAAATAGATGTTGCTATGATCATGAATGATGAGCGCCGTTATGGACACAGGTTTGCTGAAGAATTATTAGAGGCAACTTCCGATGATATGCTTATTACACAACGAAAAATTAGAAAGTTTTCACCGGCTGAAATCGAGAGGCGTATCAGGCTCGAACAAGAAAGCCTCGCCGTGAACAGTGATTTGCGTTCAATTCAAGATAGTTATGGCATTGATATGCTTACATTCACTTCCATACAGAAATACTTGAAAAGGCTGCTGAACAATGAAAATATTGCTGAGTATATGCGACAGTATTATCCTGAATTTTTTGAAAAGTTTTCTCAAATTTGTGCTATAGACTTTACTGGTGTGGAAAGCGCATAGGAGGCATTTTGCCGTCAGGCCAGGCTATGGCGCAGTATGCTCGCCGTACGGATGGGATGGAGACGAGTTGTTTGTTTTTGGAGTCCACTAAGATGCAGTTATTATTTAGATGTTTGATAGCGCACGGCCATATTACGAAATTCTGCCCGTAAGAGCCTCTTTTGGCTTTCAGTAAGCGCACGAGAGCTGTTATCCTCATATCCCGCTCTAATCAACCGCTTGTCTATGTTATGCGGAATAAACGATGAAGTAATTACCATCTTTTCTTCATCACATAACTCTTCGAAAATTTGTTTTGCAATAGAGGACCTATTATTAAGCTGAGCGCTCGTAATATCTTGTGGCGTTTGTATTTTTTCCTCAACTGGAGGGGTAATGTTTGTAGTACTTTCTTTTAGTCTGGCAAATCCCTTTATATCTGAAATTTGCCATAGAGCATAATGATCCGCTTCTGATTTGAGGTTAGGCGATGTTGCCAACGCTGAATGTATTGTCAGAAGATGGACACGAACGCCAAGAGATTGAGCGACCCCAACCCCAGGTACCATATCTCCATCTCCTGATAAGAGTAAAGCGTGGGATATGGCCTTACTTTGAGCAAGACTAATTAAATCAGCAATAATAAAACCATCAACGCCTTTCTGTTTGCCAGTAACAGCTTCTGTTGCCCTATGCCCAAGCCTGAGCTTAAAATCGTTCAAATTTGCAATTTTTTTGTGTTCTGTGGAAATAGCGCCATCACTTAGCGGGCCATCGTACCAATAACAGCGCAAAAACGGTATTCCCCTGAAATGACTTGCAATGTATCCAATAAGAGCACCATGAAATGCCGAATAATTTATTTGAACTTTTGAGCGCGCATATTGTCTATCATCAGCATCTGGGCAAAGGGCTTTCCAAAGCTGTTTCCATACGTAGCCTGCATCTGCAAAAGCAGCCACTCGTAGCATATTTACTTCCCCCTAATAAAGTTAAGGGGAGGTTCCCCTCCCCAATTAGAAGTGCCAACGGCACCGAATTTTGGATGACTCTTTCGAGTTCGCTCCGTACCTAATATTTAGATGCGATATGCCGAAAAGTCAACCTCCTATTTTTGCTATCGACACTACCTACGGAACTACGGCCACAACCAAGTTTTCTGACCCCTTGTTTTCCTCAATAATTTCACTTAGATTGAGGTCTGTCCGGCTGGCTGGCTCGTCAGGCCGTGACCACCACGCCACAGCGACATCCGATGGATGTTTCGCCATCGGGCGGGCGCAAAAAAAGACCCGCCCCGCTACCGGACGGAGCGGGTGGGCCTCGAAACGAATTTTTTTGAAAATATTTTTTATTTTTGCAAAAATATTTTCATTTGCTATAATTATCTTGAATTGTTAACAAAAAATGTCAGACGAATGGAAAAATGGATAAGTAAATGGATAAGCAAGTGCGGGATTTAGGGGATAAAACAGGCACTTTGGCCGAGTGTCAAAACTATAATAAACCTCTGAATTTGTAGCTAAAAGCACCTTGGTGTAACAGCATGATTCCGAATCTCTCTCTCTCTCTCTCTCAACACAACGCCCATAACGCGCCCGGCGTAAAGCCCCGCGCGGTTTTGCCATTTCCAAAACGGCTCT
>Ga0123353_10016219_pt1 | contig 10876 bp, 6 predicted proteins | sample TergutLab28metaG_3_FD_92763 | JGI IMG/M metagenome (GOLD analysis project Ga0123353, IMG submission 92763) | Labiotermes labralis P3 segment gut microbial communities from Petit-Saut dam, French Guiana - Lab288 P3 | ecosystem: Host-associated > Arthropoda: Insects > Digestive system > Gut ... | reverse complement strand
TGGTACTACGTGTGATCACGATAGGTCGAAAGAATGGTACTACGTGTGATCACGACAGGTGGAATCAGTGGTACTAAGTGTGATCACGACAGATCGAAACAATGGTACTACGTGTGATCACGACAGGTTGAAACAACTGTACTACGTGTGATCACGACAGGTCGAAACAATGGCACTACGTGTGATCACGACAGGTCGAAAGAATGGCACTACGTGTGATTACGACAGGTCGAAAAAATTTTACTACGCGTGATCACGACAGGTCGAAATTCCGGACATCGAAGTTCCCCGTACTCAAGTTGTTGGAATAACAAGAGAGTGCTGCTATTTACGGGAACTCGATGAACTCTATTTGGTAAAGATGCATACTGTAATAGCACTTCAAGACTACTACCTCAGTACACTGCTGTCATCTTTTGCTCATACTCGTAAGTGCTAGCCAAAAAATAAAGACGGACTGAAAAGCCTTTTCACACACCCATAATTAAGGCCCGATTTATATAATGGTGCTGTGGGCTGTACCTGCTTTCATGGATACAACGAAGGTTTGTGCCTGAAAGGAACAAAGATTAAATTTAGTACAGTCTGCTGGCGGCATCGAAAGATGTAGTGGTCTACTGAGTGCTATAATTGGCGAACAGTTTGCAGCACTATGTGGAACTTGTTGCAACGCGTCATTCAAAGTGCTATCTTTCAAAGCAACTAACAGCTTTAAAGGCAAAGCTTTCCAGAAATTTCTACACAGTTGCAAAAAGAAAATGGTTCTTTACGGCTACTTACCGGCTCCCCAGCGCCAATCACGTGATGCGGCAAGTCCTGGCACAACGCAGCCGGGCGTTACGTTTCTTCGTATTCTTTGTACAACTCACAAATATAATAAACGGCAAGTCTGCAAATACCAAAACGTGAAGCCGGAAATGTGCACACGTACAGACACAATGCACAACGGTTTCACCAGTCTGTACTGTCGCATGGTCTTAACTCCCTTCACCTCTCGCAAGGCGACCTGCAGTTCACCTTACAACCAAACGACTAATATTACATTTCCACACACACACACACAACAGATCAAATCAAACGATGTGCTGGCGACACATTACACTGCACGTCAAACTGCAGCCAAATGCACTCACTCACGTACATAAATCTTTTTTAATTAATTAATTCATTTATTATGCATTCTGTCAATCCATTTACAAGGTCAAACAACCTATAGGATATAGAGTTTGTCATATTGCTAAGGTAATTACATAATAAGGTATGTCTTACAGTAAATTCTAAAAGCACAAGAAATAAAAACACAAGATATTTGGATTCTAAAAACACAAGAAGTAAAGACACAGAAGCTTAAGGGACCTGTTCCAGTGCCCTCATATGAGTATAGTATATCATCTGTTTGACTGCATGCACAAAAGATATGATACCCTTAAATCTTCTCTGGACAATAGAGATGTCGCAATTTAATAGTGACGTATTCTGTTAGAGTTTGCTTATTATCCATCAAAACAACTCAATTCATTGATCCGCTTTGAGGGGACCATTGTTGATAGTGTAACTATGTACAACACATGCTAAATATGTGACTTGTATGTATAAGCGTAAGTGTTTTGAGTTATACAATAATTTAGCAGCAGTGCAATCTCACTCACTACGCACTACACAAACACACACAACTGCCCAACTACCTCGCTATTTGACTACACCGAACACAAGACATGGTTGCCGCCGGCTGTTCAATGGGTGCGTTCTTTTAGGCACAACATTCTACACGACGCGCGAAAACAAGAGCCGATACTATTCTGTACGTTTATTGTGGGTCAGAGTTTTAATTTAGTGTATTAACGGTAATGCTGTCAAACTGGCAATTCATACAGAAGTTGATAGCGTGGAGCACGACAGGAAACCAGCAAAACGTACAGACGGATAGTCTTAGAGGTTCTAACTAACGAAATACATAATTTCCTGATATCCGAAGGACGTGCAGGGTTGTTTGATGAAACTTGAGAGGGAGGCTATAATGACATAACCTACGTCATACATACAATCTAACCTCAATTAGTTTATTTATGGAGGCACCTTAATTACTTCTTCGCTTTACAAACTCTATTAATGAATCAGATTTTTTGTTATTCTGTAGCACTTCTTGATAGGCTGTGGATATTAAACTTGATATAAAGGTTTAATTATGCATCACATTAGGAAAGCTGTAGGTTTGCATGTAAACATGGAGACCATTGAGAATTTTTCAGGTTTTCCTCACTCTCTCTACACACCAGCTGGCGCAATATCTTTCGACAAGACACGACAACTTGCTTCCAAATTTATGTTCATATTCAGTTCGTTCCACGATTCTGATACCCGTGAACTCATTTTGAGAAAGTAAATAGCATTTCAAAAATGTTACGCTACTGTTAATCCCCCTAAAAATGTTGTTTTCAAGCAAACATATAAATAATAACCACGAACTTCTAAATCCTTATTCGCAGTGAATTTTAGACAGAACTAATAATATTATCCACTGCGTCTTTAAACAGACTCTCAAAGAAATTTTGGGATTTACTTTTCTTCCCGATTCATGCTGTAAGCCTAGCCCACCTTAATTTAATTGCCTTTAAAAAGCCAGCTGGGCTGTAGAAAATGCTACAGCTTTCATTCTGCAGTTTTCTGAAACCTTCTCTAACCTCCTCCCACTCAGTCCCAAATATTTCCCTCAGCACCCCCTTCTTGAACACCCCTCAGTAAGTCTTCTTCTCTTAATAGGACAAACCAAGTTTCACACACATAAAAAACAGTGGGTAAAGTTACAATTGTGTACATTCTTAATGTTCCACAGGTGTTTTTTTATCAGAAGTTCTTAAGGAACAAAACCTCTTTAGAATTGGCAGAGACAGCAGGATAATATTAAAATGGACCTTAAAGAAACAGGGTGTAAGGATGCAGACTGGAATCCTTTTCCTAAGCATGTTATTTAACAATGCTGTCAGCTGCTCAACTGTCAATTTTTGTGACAGATGGAGTGAATGAGTATGGAGCAATGCTGGTATGATACTGACACAGAAAACTTAAGTACTTGTAGAAAAGCCTGTCCCAGTGCCACTTTGTACACCACAAATCTCATGCAGACCGATTGGAGATCGAGTCCAGGACTCTACAGTGAGAGGATGGTGACTGACTGTCTGTCTGAGCCACAACACAACCTGCAGACCACAGTCTCATGAGTGGCAACTGGGTCTAGTGATGAGCTTTTTGAATACTGCACAGAGTATTTTAGTTCAAAAGTGATGGGAAGTTCTAGAGTAGCTGAGCCACGATCAGCTTCTCACAGACTCTGCTTCGTGAAGTTTGCTGGCTTGTTAACCTTTGCAGCGTTTGACAAGCAGCTGCGAACGAAAAAGGAACCTTATTGTAATCGGCTGTTTGCAAGTAGCACAGAAACTTGAAGTGTCACAAAAACAAAAACAGCTAAAAAAATATATTCAAATATTTGTATAGAACAATTTAGTGTTTCAAATTCATGTTTAAAATGTCATAAATTACAAAAATATCCAGTTCGTAAAGTAAAGCTGTCCCTGTGCACAATATGAAGACATACGGAGCAGTGGAGGTGGAGCTCCACTCATTCTTAACCTCAGCACTAGAAAGGGGTGAGTGATCAGCTTCCAACACCACCTGCTTTACCCTAAGTGAAGTACCCGGGTACCCACCAAATAATGAATAATGCTGGGTGAGCCCCAAAGCTGGTCTTATCATTTTGGAGAATAGGAACATCTCTTAGCCTACTGGGAATCAAAACTCAGATCATCTGGCCTATCCAGTCACTATATTGACTGGGCCACTTCAACCTCCCCACAGAACTCCGGCATAGACTAACTTTAACAAAATATGGTATTCCGTATCTTTAAACCCCAACAAAATGCACCAATTATAATACAACACAACAGATCACAGAACACACTTCGCATCAGGTGCCAACTACTACATGTTTTGGCACCAAGGTGCCATCATCAGGCAGTCTGTCAGCGACAAAATTTCGTAGGTCCAACAAGTATGTCAGGCGCCATTTGCCCTCACTTCCATCAAAAAGCCTTACGATGTTAAAACTCCAGACTACAGTTCAACAATACCTGTACACACTGCTGCAACAGCAGCCTGCACTGTTACACAGACACAGCTGTTCATACTTCCTGGCTCTGCACGTTTTGAGACTTTTAAATTTTATCATGGAAGTAAGGGTGAATGTCACCTGAAATACTTGTTGGACCTATGGAATTTTTTTGTTGATAAAACTGCCTGATGATGGCACCTTGGTGCCAAAACATGTGGCAGTTGGCACCTGATGTGAAGTGTCCTTTATGACCTGTTGTACTGTACTGTTTTAATTGGTGCATTTTGTTGGTTTTAAAATATGGCATGTAAGAAAATGGGGTGAATGAATACAGCATATAATATGGTATATTTACTTTGGCCTATAATCAACTTCAGAATCAGCCATGTGTTAAATAATATTTAGAGATTCACCACTTTAAAAGCTAGAAGGTGATATAAATATATAAACTTTTTAAGAAGTCTGGTTACACGCAACATGTTTGGTGTTATGGTGATAGCTCAGTGGCTGTTTAGAGCGGGCTGGCCCCGTATACTGCCTCCAGCCAACACACACTACCAGCCTGGTGCGTTGCCAGTCCATCTAAGCTAGAGGCTCCTTCATGTTTGTGCTGAACACATAGGGTGCAGACCCAAACGTGTTCATCTTGATAAATGTCTGGGGCTTATTCTCCTCTTTTTCTGGCGGGCTCTCTTCTTTGTCCTGGCTGTTATATTTGCGGATTGACTTGGTGGAGCCACGACAGCGCAAGATGAACCTGAACTCTGCCATCAGCTCCTCCAGAAATGGAACCTGCAGAGAAACAACCAGCGCTTTACTTAACATTGTCAGATTTTATGAAGATTAAAATATACACACAATTTTGCCTTTTGTTTCTCAGTAACTCAACTCAAACATTTAACTTTTGTCTCTGTGATGTCTCAAACACTTTACACAGCAACTCAAACACAAACACTTATCTTTTCTCTCTGTGATGTCTCAAACACTGTGCACAGCAACTCAAACATTAAACACTTACTTTTTCTCTCTTTGATGTCTCATACACTTTACACAGCAACTCAAACAGTGCCATAAAACATGACAACAACAGACCAGCCATCAGCACCACAAATACACCACCCACGTTCTCCAGGTTCAGAGAATTGGGGTTCCCACTCCCACCTGTATCCTGCAGATGAACACAACCAGATTAGCAGAAATAAACCATCTCTCATTGATATTATTTCCAGCCAGCTAGAATGGACAAATGATGCAAGAACAACACTTAAAAGTTTCTTAAGAAAATGTGCAAATGTGGCCACCCATTACTCTTGTACGAGAAATGCTCGAAGTTGAAGTAACAGCATAAAAGTAAAATTGCATAGCCGAGTGATAAGAAAACCTGTGAACAGTTGCACCTGCTAATGTAATGCAGATAGGGTTGGCACAACACAGTTATAGCTGTACCAAACACAGTAATGCTTCTAGCCAACACTGATGACTTCCTGCATCCACAGCTGCACACAGTAGGGTTTCAACTTTTTTTTTCACACTTGTACGGTTGATGTTTGACCCACTAAGAACGAGGAACATCATATTTTAATGCTGGTGGCAGCAGACTCCACAAGTTGAGAGAGAGAGAGTTTAAACTAAATCTTGGAAATGACTAATCAATAAAATTGGAACCACCAGCTACACTGAAACACGTAGGTTGCTAGGGAATAATCGTATTCAAATTGAATCGTAATACAATAATGCTGAATTTAGCCTGGTATCTTGACATAATACACTGATGCTGAATTTAGCCTGGTATCTTGACATAATACACTGATGCTGAATTTAGCCTGGTATCTTCATATATTACACTGATGCTGACTTCAGCCTCAAATCTTGACATAATACATTGATGATGACTTTATCCTCATACTTTGACATAATACACTGATGCTAATTTAGCCTGGTATCTTGATATATTACACTGATGCTGACTTGAGTCTCATATCTTGACATAATATGCTGATTCTGACTTTAGCCTCATACATTGATATAACATGCTGATGCTGACTTTCAACTTGCATCTTGACATAATACACTAAAATTTATTTTAGCCTGACCTTGACATAATACACTGACATTTACTTTAGCCTGGTATCTTGACATAATACACTGATGCTGACTTTAGCCTGATATCTTGACATAATACACTGATACTGACTTTAGCCTGGTATCTTGACATACATGTAATACACTGATGCTGACTTGAGCCTGGTATCTTGATATAATACAGTGATGCTGACTTTAACCTGGTATCTTGACATAATACACTGATGCTGACTTGAGCCTGGTAGCTTGACATAATACACTGATGCTGACTTGAGCCTGGTAGCTTGACATTACACTGATACTTACTTTAGCCTCATACCTTGACATAATACACTGATGCTGGCTTCAGCCTGGTATCTTGATATAATACACTGAAGCTGACTTTAGCCTGGTATCTTGAGATAACTTCCTGTATTCACATTCACAAGCTAGCAAAATCAAGTTCACAAATTTATCCCTCCCACAGGCATTAAAACTAGGATCAACAGGTTGGCAGAACGCATGATTAATTTCACGAAAGAAACCTATGTATGTTAAATGATGAATGTCAGTAATGAAACAGCTAAATAAATAAGCCAAATTATATTTAGACTACAATAAGGAGTTCAAAATTAGCCCCTGTGCAATATGCAGTCTGCAGTTTCTTTTACATGGTCCTCCCAGCAACGTTACTGCAGTTATAGGATGTGCTCTGGCTCAGTGTTGATGAAATTTCATTTGAAACTTTCTATTATTATGGGCCTGAAGGCTGAAAGCTTTTGCTATCCCTGGATGGCAACATAAGACATCAAAGAGACAGCAATGCAATACCACTTCAAATTCTAGAATTACAATATATTTTGATTCTGTTATAAGTATAATGTAGTTTATATGATGTATTTCATTTTAATTAACGATACTTACTCTCTACATTTCTCAAAATAATGTGCAGTCAGTCTTAAATTTCAATGTTATCTATTTTACCTGCATATTATTTGGGTTTATGATCTCCAGTCTACTTTGTCTTGCACACTGAATATTGTGATCCAAAGTCAATACTGACAGCAACTTACTGCTAATTAAGTGCTGACAAAATCACTTCTTATTGAATAGTCACAGAAACTCACCACTAATTCAATAGTGACAGCAACTCACCACTAATTCAATACTAACAGCAACTCACCACCAATTCTGTAGTGACAGCAAATACCACTAATTCAATAATGATAGCAACTCACCACTAATTCAATACTGACAGCAGCTCAGCAATTCAATGGTGCCAGCAACTTCCAGTTCAATAATGCCAGCAACTCACTGATTCAATATTGATAGCAACTCACCACTAATTCAATACTGACAGCAACTCACCAATTCAATAGCACCAGTAACTCACCAATTCAATCATGCCAGCAACTCACTGATTCAATACTGACAGCAACTCACCACTAATTCAATAATGACAGCAACTCACCACTAATTCAATACTGACAACAACCCAGCAATTCAATAGTGCCGGCAACTCAACAATTCAATAATGCCAGCAACTCACTATGAATTCAATATGGACAGCAACTCACAACTGATTCAATAATGACAGCAACTCACCTCGCACTTGCCTCCTTCACGTTCTTCCTTCCACCATTTAGTCCTCATCTTTGCAAGCTTGCCCGATTCCTGCAGTTTAAGAACTGCGGTACTCAGCTGGTTACGGTATGATGAGTCTGTGACAGAGGAAAGCAGTTACTAAATCTGTTTGGTCAGTCAGCCACCAAGACAGAATGACAGCCCTGTCTCCCCCAAAACATCTGCTTTGTATCAGTGCCACCACAGCAACCTGTGTCATGTCAATGTGATTGTTACGAACAGTACAAATTACAGAGTGCCCCAACGTTCAGGATTTTGACCTTTCATAATCACTCACTTTCAAACAACTGATTTAACCTTCCAAGACAGGTTTTGATGAATTGAAATGAGCCACATGGTTGGTAAGTCAATTATCCTCCTGCACTGCACAGATCATTCTCAGCTCAGTCATCCTCTGTCTTTCATTAAGTAGGGTTTATTGTGTTGTGCTTTATGGAGTAAGACTCATCTTCAATCATTTGACATATCAAAAGCTTCTAGAAAGTGTTCATATTTTATAAATAATAAATTTTCAGATATTTTACGCTTTTTTAGATTATTTTTTCGTATTACTACTGGTATTTCATTAAGTTATGGAACCCAATAGGTTTTGTATGTTGAAAAGGAATTTCAATGTTGGTAATAACATTCAGTTCCAGTCAGTCACCAACACAGTGTATAATGCACATCGCTGTGTGGTCTGGAAGATAGGTACAAACATTTTGAAGGATCCTGTCATCTCCACTGTCTGTCTACAACACTGAAGTTGGAGGTAGCAGTACCACATACTAGCAGTAGTCAATAATATTCACCATTTTACGAAGCTTGACTCTCACACACAAGGAACTCTAGAAAGCAACTTCATCATTCATATTATTCATAAAACAAAGGCATGATGGAGAGGCAATACTCAGGAATTTATGTATTTCAACTGCGAAAATACTGAACAATTTTTAATGAAATGTGGTACTAGGAATGTGTTCCAAATATTGTGTGGCTAACTTCATTCTAGTGTGTACTTCCAACAAATTAGTGTGATACGAACAAGCACATCAATAAAATCTACAACTTTACATTGACTAATTACTCACTGTGCACATAATACAATTACAATTTAATAAATGTCCATCACAGTACACACAACATCTACTTATTGTTATGCTAACATGGTCATCATAGGTGACAGTGAAATTAATTAACAGAAGAAATTACATGCAGGTTCAGCATTCACTTTGTCTTAAAACTTAACTAAGATTGGACCCACTTGTCATGAACTTAAATAACTCCTAACTAACTAAACAAATAATTCCATGGAGAAGAGTCCTTCTTGAGAAGCTAAGAGTTCACGAGCCAGTCAAGAAATTACCTGCATTGTACGGAGCTCAAATGTTCATTACCGCATTCACTAGAGCCTGCCACCTGTCCCTTGAGTCAGATCAATCCAGTTTATGTCCCTCACCCTATTTCTTTCAGATTCATTTAATATTATATAATTTATATTTTTGTATATAGAGTTTATAATGTACATAATTATTTATTAATAACAAACATATCATGTAATTGGTCAGTTTCCTATGTAGCTTTCTGACAAAGGGATCCAATATGCACTTAGTTCGTACAGCACATAATTACCTTCAAGTTGAGCATGAATGTAGAACCTACACACACTCCCTTCTGTTAAAACAGTATGGTCTCCCTGATGGCAAAGAGCATTGTCTATAGCATGTCTGAGTCACACTGAAGTGAGGTCCTGAATTTGAGGCTCTCACAGTGGTTTTGTTAATGATGAAAGTCATATGGTATGTGATGCTGTGACATTGGGTTTGTAGCCCTGTTTTTTCAAAGGAACACTGTGCTTCATGCTCAAGCTGAGACCGTTGGTGCACACAGACCAACAACATTTCCCACTCTGCAGTGCTAAGTACTGCTCAGTTCCATGCTAAAAACTCTTCACATGATGAACCTTAACTGAACTGTAAGATATAAACTTCACTTGAAACATTTTTTAATGCAGTGAATATTTAACAGTTTCTAATATTATCGTATGTCATTAGCTTAGTAACAAACAAATATGAGGACCATAGTACATGGTACGCACTCTTTTTCATTGCTATGCCATAGCCCTTTGTGTCCAGCTTCTCACCAACTCCCGTCAATTCACAGTTTCGTTCGGTCTTATACTCGATGGTCGTTGACTCCATGAAGTATGCGTAGCCTCCCATCTTGACCATGTTTAAACCCTCATCATTTGTTTTTACAAGGACCCGTGGGTCCTTCATCATGTTTTTGTACATCTCTCGATACATTGGATCAGTCGAGTCCTGTCACAGCAGCAAAAAAAGTCACTTGCTCAACTCTGACAAGCTAAAGCTCTCTGTTCCAAACAGCTTGACAATGATCTGATGTAAACTGTAGTTCAAATACACAACTGTACTTAAGAATACATGTACTTGCAACTACCTGCACATCTGTTGGTTAACTATGTATTTCGCTGACACATTTTGGCTAATAACAACAGTCATGTCAGAGAAGTAACAATAGACATGTGGACCAATGGATGAGCAGCTAGTTGAAATAAATATACATTTTTTATGTCTTTTGCACGGAAGATGTATTCATATCAAACACACATTCACCAACTGGAGCACTTAACACACTGCCACATACTTATAATGAATGTGTTGCAGTTTCATACAACAGTCACCATTTTCATTGTGTGACATCCTGCCAATGTTCCCCATTTATTGTGTTCATGTAATGTATAATGGGCATAATTAATACAAGTTACACATACCACTTCCTTGATGCAAATAATTTTTTCATTTTTCCTTTTTTGATTGTGCTTAATGATGTTTTATGTTTCTGTCTCAAGGTCACAATCTACAACACCAAGTTGTCTCAAGGTCACAATCTACAAAACCAAGTTCTGTCTCAAGGTCACAATCTACAATATCACGTTCTGTCTCAAGGTCACAATCTACAACATCAAGTTGTCTCAAGGTCACAATCTACAAAATCAAGTTCTGTCTCAAGGTCACAACCTACAACATCAAGTTGTCTCAAGGTCACAATCTACAACACCAAGTT
>Ga0123353_10016218_pt1 | contig 10876 bp, 9 predicted proteins | sample TergutLab28metaG_3_FD_92763 | JGI IMG/M metagenome (GOLD analysis project Ga0123353, IMG submission 92763) | Labiotermes labralis P3 segment gut microbial communities from Petit-Saut dam, French Guiana - Lab288 P3 | ecosystem: Host-associated > Arthropoda: Insects > Digestive system > Gut ... | reverse complement strand
GGCGGAGGCGGGTTTGGAAAGTCCAATCCCCCCTGCGACAGCCCATGCACTATCGACCGATTCGGACGATAAATAGGAGTAAAATAGGGATTGCACAACCAGATAGACTTTCTATTTGGTACCGTGTTTTCTAGCATGTGACGGTATTTGTAGCGTCAAAAGGCATGCCAGAAAAAACGGTGAAATTACTTGTAGCGTTTTTCGTCCCAGAAAAAAGCCGAAATACTGTGCTCTTCTCTCTGGGCAGCGCAATGACGGAGTAATTTAGCCGGTACTCCGGGATTGCACTTCTCCCATCGGTAAGGTACAATCCTCTCCATCGGTGGCACGCCGTGTCGCCATTTACATTGGCTTAGTTCGCAAGTTTTTACCGTTAGGCTTCCAAGTTGCACCCGGCTTGCCGGTTTGGAAGTTTAGAAAAATTCCGTGAAAGCGTGCGTCTCCATAAGGGGGACGTTATGCACGAGACTTGAAAGGTTTCGGTGCGGGACGATCCTTTTCTCTCGCATTTCCATTCGTGTTTCGATTTTTCGTCAATCGTCTCCGAACAACGAATGGAAGGGGCTGGGCGGCGGCTGTTGCGGAGGTTGAGGCAGAGAAGGAAGCGGTGCTGGCGGAGGCGGCGGAACGTTTTCCTGCGGCAGTTGGGGTGCCTGAACCCGCTGGTAGGATTCAAATGCGTGGGAAGCCGCCGGAACTTGTACGACCAATTTATTCAGAGTGGGTTCGTGGGCATCGGGAACCCGACTCCGCCATCGGGCTGCCTCGCGCCGGGGTAACGTATAAAACGTTACTTCTACTGCCGACGGCACACATTTGCGATCCAGACTTGCCCAGTGCTCGTGCCAGGTATCGCCGTCAAAATACCGGAACTGTCCGTTCACAATTTCCGGGGCGATCTGCATGGCTCCTTCGACCGATTTCATGGCGGCATAGTCCCGCTCCCGACGAACGAGTCCACTCGTCTGATGAAATTCGTAAGTAATTGTTCGTAATTCTGACGACTCCGCAGACCGCCACGAGAAATCGGTTACATCAATCCGCAACTGCGTCGACGTACCATTCATTCCGAAGTGCCGGATGGTTTCGCTCCCTTCCGTCTTGCTTAACTGTTCCGTGTCTTGAACGGCAGACCGGAAATCATCATTTAATATCTCCGCCCACTTTCGCACAATTCGCTGCTGTTCGGTATGGTGGATTCGACCTGTTTCCGTTTTCGCAAGGAGCATCATGGCACTCCAGACGATTCCCAGCAGTACGGCAAGGGCGGCGGTAGTCAAAAGCAATTCAAACAGAGTAAACCCTCGCCGCATGGTCATGTTGTCCCGAACAAAGTACGCAAAGGAAATGATAATCTAATTGCGTTCTTTGTACAATCCGGTCACTCCGCTTTGCTTCGGTTCTGGATTGCATGTCCCTTTCGGAATGCTTCGAGGTTGACGGCAACGAACTTTTCTTTGACACTTTGTGTAATAGCGGTTTTCCACGCATGTTCCGGCAAGTCTAAATAGGCAGAAATCGCTCCCAGCAAGATGATGTTTGCCGTCTTTACATTTCCGAGTGCGGTTGCCAGTTCGAGGGCTTGCACATAAACAAGTTTCGGAAAAAACGCTGTCAGCATCGTCTCATCGACATCGGGATAAGGAGTTCCGCCGGTCGAAGCCGTTACCGGTACGATCATTTGATCGGAAACAACTGCGACTCCATCGTCGGCGAGGTAATCAACGTACCGCAGACACTCGATTCGTTCAAGTGAACCGAGTACCTTTGCAGTTCCCTTTGGGACGATGGGACTGAAAACTTCCTTTCCGTATCGAATATGTGCAATGACGGAACCACCGCGTTGTGCCATTCCATGTACTTCGTTAGTTTTCACATCGAACCCGGCGACCATTGCCGCCTGTGCGACGATTTCACTTGCCAGCAAGATTCCTTGTCCGCCGACTCCCGCTAAAACTACACTTGTTGTCATGGCAGACATTCTACTCTAAACGGATTAAAAAACAACCCGGTAAAGAATCCGGTCGATCCGCTCCCGGCTTTCATGCCAGCCCTAATTTTTATCGTTTTCCTTCCCAAACAAGCGTGCGTCAATTTTTATGACCACCTTTTTGACATTCAGCGTCTCCGTGCCGGGAGTGAGTTGCGGACTGTGCGCATCTTGCGGGAAAAACATGGCAAAACTGCCCGGTACCATCAACAACTGGACGGCGGGAGACTCGATCCTTTTGTAGAAACGAATGTCTTTCTGTTCGTCATAATCGGTGTCGGGAATCAAGGCATCGGGAGGGGTTACATCCATTCTTTCCGAGCCTGACAACATGATTTGAATGTCGACGTAGCGTTTGTGGGTTTCCAAACGCACCTCGTGAATGGGACGCGTCTTGTACGATGAGACATCTGCATAAATCTCCGGTTCTCGAATCCAACATTTGCCTTCCGGCATATCGGAATTCAAGCGGTGGATGATGGGTTTCAATTTTTTCCAAACCTCCGGTGGTAAGTACTGCGATAAATGAGAATTTGTATCAAAAATCATAGTCGTTGTTACGCAATAGGAACAGAACACTGTTCATGCTACCAAATATGACAAAAAAAACAAGCCATGATCGTTTTTGCGTAGTTTGCCACAAAACCGATTCGCTACATCCCCAGTCGCGACTTTTTTGCTCGCTCCACAATCTCTTTGTCCTTCGCCGTTTGCTCGACTTTTAGCAAGATAGGGTCGAACGTTGTCTTGTTTGGCTCTCGCAGAAATCGGTGATGCGCCAGTTCGACAATAACCACACACGCCGTTTGCGATAGCACCGAATCGTCTAAAAATGATGCCGCCCAATCGACCGTTTCCATCGTCCGAATCGTTGCCGCCCGACTTAAACACCACTGTCGGTCGGCATCATCTTTCGCAATGCTCATCGCTCTTTTTAGCATTGCCAATGTTTCTCCTTCAGGGCGGTCACTTCTGAGGGTAACAACACGAATGAAAGCCCGCAGTGCCCACTGACGGAACTCCGCCGAAGAATGTTCCGAAGCAATGGTCCAAATATCGTCGAGAAACTCCGCATTGTGCCAATTACACAATGCCCGAATCGCCGACCGCTGCAATGCCAACTGTTGCGGAGCCTCGTCGCTAGAATTCAGGAGCGGTCGGATCATATCCGCCACACGTTTGTTGCCGACTCTCCCAAGCAGCGGTAACGTGTCAATCAATAATTGTCCAGAAAGTCCGCCGTCCCGCTTTTCGAGAATCACCAGTAACTGATCAGCGCGAGCGGACACGTCGGGATTCTTTTCACACACCACGACAAGTGCCCGCTCAATTCGTTCTCGCTTCGCACCAGGTGGACTGCTCAAATAGAGGTCTAACAACCGCGGCAAATCAGGTTCATCGGGATCGCAGAGTCGACCCAGTCCGGCAATGACGGAATCAACGTTTTCTTCGCTTTTGGCAATCCGAATCATCGGATCAATGGCATCGTAATACTTGATGGCAACGATAACGTCGATTGCCGAATCTCGAATCGCCGGTTCTTGGAGAGCGGCGATTAGTTGCGGACCTACGTCTGGAGCAGGAAACCGCGCCAGGGCTTCTTTGGCGGTGTTTCTCGAAATTTCGTCTTTGGACAAGGCGGCAATCAGCACCGGTATTGTCGAGGGATTCCCGAGATTGCCGATCATGCGAAGGGCGATTGCCCGTTCGGCGGCCTCATTGCTTTCGAGGGCTTGGAGAAGTGATTCAAGCAGTTGTTCTCCTTTTCGTTCGGCGGCAATCTCGAAAAAGATGACACGGCTCCGCGTTCCCATCTTTCCGATGCTCTTGAACATTTCATCGAAGGCGGCATCGGAGAGTTCTCCCAAGTGGAAGGCGGCAATATCGTTTTTCATTGGGTCGCTGTCAAAGAACCAGTCAGCGATTGTTTTTTTCCTCTGTTCGTCAGAGAGAATCCGTAACAGTCCTGAAAACGCCGCCCGGCGGAGACCGACAGGATATTTCGTATCGGTATATTCGGCAAAAATTTCCGCCGCCGTATCGGTTTCGCCCTGCTCAATCAAGTTATTTGCAATGCCGATGCGTGCTGTTCCAACTCCCGGCAAGTCTTTTTTCTTTGTCAAGGCATCGAGACCTTCCCTTCCGAACCGTTCGAGTGCTGAAACTACGGCACTGGCTATATCTCTATTTGGGTTGTCGAGAAGTCGGACAAGTGTCGGTATGGAATTTTTATCCTTACGCGCTGCCACCGAGCCGATGATGCCGATCACCGCTTCTCCATTGAATGTTTCGAGGGCTCTGCGGAGCGGATGAAGCGATTCTTCGCATTGCATATCGGTCAATACCAATCGGACGTTTTCGGAATCTTCCGGTTGGTTTAGCCATTCGGACAGTTTGGGGACTTCTGTTGCTCCGCCGACGAGTCGCAGTTGCATACAGACGAACTGCCGCCCCGGATAAGTGGTGTTGTCATCGAGCAGTGCAGCCAATCGGGCGGCGGTCTCGATTTTCGTTTCCGGTGAAGCCAGCGAGCGTTGCACTTCCGCTTCGACAGCCAAAAGCGATTTGAAATCATCGCCGTATTGGTACGATTTGATGGCGTTCCAAGCATCGTCATCGGCTGAGATCGCAGGGACAAACAATACAGCGGCAAACAGTAAAAACAGCAGGAAGAAAATGTGTCGCATGGTCTTTGGGCATACAGGAAACACCATGACAGATTCTAGACTCGTCTGTTGAAAAAATCAAGGCTCTTTCACAACGATTCAGTTCGATTTTGTACCCGCGTTTTTCACGTGCGTCTCGAAAAAGTCGGCAATTTTCGGAAACAATCCTCGCGACTGCGTAATAATGGTTTGGTCATGTCCGCCTCCCTCAACGATTTCAAACTCAACATTTACGCCCGCTTTTTTCAGGGCATCGAAAAACCGTTCGCTCTGAGAAAAAGGAACAAGTTTATCTTCCGTACCGTGAATAATCAGGAACGGAGGACAGTCTTTCGTAATATGGACAATAGGACTCATTAACGATATAAGTTCACGTTTTTCCGAGACAGGACCGCCTAGTGCCATTTGTGCAAGGGCATCAAGGTCTCGTCCTTCGAGGAGTTGAGCAATTTCCGGGGGCGGATTTTCGAAAATGTCGAAAATGATCGTGAAGTCCGTCGGACCGAAAATATCGACTACCGCTTGCACCGCAGAAGAGTACTCGAGGTTTTCGCCAACTTCAAATTCCTTTTTGTGAGGAGAAGTTCCCAGTATTGCGGAGAGATGGCCTCCCGCCGATACTCCCCAAACTCCGATTCTATCAGGGTCGAGATTGTACGTTTCGGCGTTTGCCCGCAACCAGCGAATTGCCGTTTTGCAGTCTTCAATTTGAGCCGGAAACGGTGCCTGACGGATAAACCGATAATTGATACTGACACAAGCGTATCCCTGTGAGATAAAGTTCCCCTTGCCGCCCATAAGTAACGGCATGAGAGGCAAGATCATCTTCATGTCGTCTTTGCTGCCGCTCTGCCAACTCCCGCCGTGAATCCAGACCAGTACGGGCAGTTTTTCCCGTTCCTTATAGTTCGGTGGCAAAAAGATGTCGAGTTGCTGCCGGTCTCCGCCATTCGGAACATACGGAACATTGGCATACGTCGGTTGTAAGCCCGGCGAGCGTCGCCTTTCCTGTGAAAAAGCATCTGCCGCCGTAACCCATACGGCAAAACAAACGAACAAGAACGTGAAAGCCCAGTGGGAACGCTGCAATCTGATGGTCATGTGTAATCTCCTTGAAAGTTTTGGGAAAGGGTCTATAAACACCTCGGTATTCTACCCTGTCTCGTGAGGATTGCAAGGATGCGAAAAAATGTGTCATGCGAGTTGCGAGTTTTTTGGAGCGAAAGCCTATTCGCAAAATCAGATTTACGCGGTAATAGTTCTCCGCCGCCGTCAAATTTTATTTATTTTCCCCATGTTGACAAAACCGACAACGAGACGTAGAATAGGAAAAATTTGGCGATCTTGCTCCCTATGAAAATTACGTCCCTTGAAATTGAGCGTTTCGGTCTCTGGTCGGGACTGACTCTGCCCGAACTTTCGGACGGTATCAACGTCTTTTACGGAATAAACGAGGCAGGAAAATCCACCATTATGGAATTCATCCGCGCCGCCCTCTACGGCTTCGGCGGCGATCGGCAACGCTTCGTCCGAATTCCGAGCAAAACCAACCAGTCCCGAAGTGCCGATGCCTATCACGAACTCGCCCCCTTCGTAACTTCCGGCGGTGTACTCGAAATGAAATCCAGCAACGGCGATCAATTTCGACTGCGTCGAATGTTTCTGCCCGAGCAACCCGGAAACGAAGACCAAATCGACCTCGAAACCTCCGGCGGCACCAAGCAAGGCACCCATCTCTTGCGTTCCCTCGTTTCCGGGGTTGATGAACAAACGTTCAACAACGTTTTTTCCATCGGTCTCGACGAATTGCAGCGTCTCGCTTCTCTCAACGATACCGAAGCCGCCGAAATGCTCTTTCGATTAAGCGTCGGAATGGATCGCGTTGCCATCATCGAGACGATCAAAGAATTGTCCGCCCGACGAAACAAAATCCTGAACATTGCCGAAACAGAAGGAAAGCCCTCACAACTCACGCAACTCCTCGTCCAGCGTGAAAAAATTGTCGAGGCACTTTCCGAAACAAAACGTCTCGTTCGGCAGTACGTTCAACTGCGTAATGAGCGGCGCATCCTTGATCGAACCATCGCCCATCTCGAAGAAGATCACGCCAAACAGCAAAAGGAAAAACGACTCTACGAAATTGCCAAAAATGCTGATCCGATTTGGATTCGCCGGGATCAGGTTCGGGACGAAATAGACGCGATGGGCACCGTCGTTGCCGTCTCCGACAACATCATTCAACAGTTTAATGCGATTGAAAACGAGTTGACCGAACGCCGCACCGCCTTCGAAAAATTGAAAGAGGAATACCAAAAAGCGAGAAAAGCAATCGCAAGTCTGCCGATTAGCGCAAAAGTTACAAAACTTACTCCCCGTATTGAAATCCTGCTCGAAGAAGAGAGTCGAATCGTCGAACTCGACAAAGAAATTAACGACCTCGAATTGGAAATCGACAACTATAACAAACGTATTTACGAGAAGGAATCGCAAGTCCGGCAAGGAAATTACCCGCTGCCTCGCTCCGCAAAGAGTGTCTCCGAAATCGTCAAGCCGGAACCGAGCGGCGCAGAAGCCGCTGTCACCGCTTCGACAGCGACGCACTCAACGGCATTGCACTATCGTTCTCCTTCGGGAAACACCATTCAGATAAGTGTTTTGGAAGAGTACCGGGGTTATGCCAAGTCGGTGAACCTGTCCCGAAAGCAACTCACGAAAACGCAACAGCAGCATGCTGCATTGCAACACCGCTCCCGCGACTTGAATGACCGGCTCAAGGTCGAACTTGCCAAGCGGGATACTGGCAATCTTTCCGAAGCGGCGGACAAGGCGAGCGAAAGGGTAAATCAACTTCGTCGGCGGCAGAGTATGGGACAAAAACTTGCCGAAATGATGCAACATCATAGGGAACTCAGCCGAATCAATGCGTTTCTGATTCAAAATCAGACGCTACCCGGATGGATGTTCGGATTGATGATCTTGGCAGGACTCGCCGGAGCAGGATGTATCGCATTGGGAATTTTTCCGCCTGCCGGTCTGGATGCAAAATTGCGTCCCGTCTTGATGGTTGTAGGGTGTGTGATCTTGGGAGCACCTCTTATTGCGAAAAAGTTTTCCGAAAAGAACAGTGCCAAAAAATTAGCGGACAATCAACAAAAACTTGCCGCTCTCGTAGCACAAATCGACCGGACACGGCAGGAAGCGGCAGCGATTGATGCTCGATTCCCCTTTGCCGGAACAACGCCGATAGAAGTCCGATTGCAGGAATCACAACAGGAACTCTCTGCCCTCGAAAAACTGATGCCCTTCGAAGCCCAGCGTCAGGAAGTCAATCAGCGTTTGAAACAGACCGAAGTCAAGTTGCAACAATACAAAGAGGAAAATACTTCGGCACAGAAACGTTGGGATGACTGGCTCCACCGCGTCGGCTTGCCGAGTGATTGGACACCGGCACGAATCCGTGAGTACCTTGAACACTGCGATGACGTGGGCGATTTGAAAAAGGAACTCGACAGGCGGTGCGATACAGTAAATCAGCGGGTCAAAGATATGAAGGTGATCACGAAACGGATCGATGATCTCGTTGCCGAAATCAATCTGCCCGTTGAAGATGAGGCGAGTTACATCGAAATTTTCGCAGGGATTCGGAAAAAATTAGAGGAAAACAATGCCGCCGTCGTCAAACGAGACAGACTCCTCAAAGGCATCAAAGAGTTCCAAAAGATGCGCCGGAAAGTCGTTGCCGATCTACACCGGACGAAACAGCAGGAAATTGATATGCTTCGGCAGTTTAACGTGAGAAAGCCGGTAGAACTCCGGGCGTTGCATCAGCGGCATCAGAAATACCGCCGGTTGTTAGCGCAAGAACAAGGTATTCAGCGTGAACTCGATGCGGCGGTAGGTCATTTCTGTTCCGAATCGACGCTCGCCAATCTGTTGGTGCCGAGAATCGAACGGAAACGTTTGGAGCAACGAGTCGAGGCGGAACGGGAACGGCGGTTGCTGGAAGGAGATGTCGAATTCCATGACGAATCGCTTGCCGAAGAGTTGGCGAATCTTGAACCGCTGCCGAAGATTGACGAACTGCTCAAAGATGTGGCACAGCGGATCGAAACGTTGACGGCAAAACTGCGAGAAGAACTGCAAAATTGGGGACAATTGACGGAACAGTTGAATCGGATTGCCGAAGATCAGACTGCGACACAAAAGCAGCGTGAATTGGCAATTATTGACGAAAAGATTCGGGTGGCACAATCGGAATGGCAAACCTATGCGGTCTGTGCCAGAATGTTGGACGAAATTCGGTCGACGTATGAACGGGATCGACAACCGCGAACGTTGGCGGAAGCCTCCGAAATTTTGAAGCGTTTGACGAACAACAGATACCATCGGATTTGGACACCGCTCGGTGAAGAGACATTGTTGTTGGACGATAACGAAGGAAATACGTTTGACATCTCTTGGATTTCGCGGGGCGCGCGGGAGCAGTTGTTCATTGCGTTGCGGTTGGCGTTGGCTTCGGAGTTTGCCCGGCACGGCTCGGTATTGCCGCTGATTTTGGATGACGTGTTGGTCAACTTTGATTCTCGGCGCACGTGGGCGGCGATTCAAGTGTTGCGGGACGTTGCCGCAATGGGGTCAGGACGGCAGATACTTTTGTTCACGTGCCATGAACACGTGTGCCGAATGTTTGAAGCCATCAACATACCCGTTAAGAACTTACCGCCAGTGAGTCGGGAGCAGGAGTTAGAAGTTTTGACCGCCCTTGTACCCTGACTCCACAAATCCGCATTCACACGTGTTGTTTCCGTTGACAAAACCGCCGTTGAGGGTAGAATGGAGGAGATTGAAGCACTTTACGCTTGAAAAGACAGTCGAGTCAAAAAATATGTTCGGAAAAATGGTCGAACTCGGTTCGTTAATGAAACATGCTCGTGCATTCGGCGGGCGAGTTCACGAAATGAACGAAAAACTCAAAGAATTGCGTGTCGATGGCACCGCCGCTGGCGGACTCGTGATCGTCTGTGTTAACGGCTTGCAGGAAATCGTTTCCTGTAAAATCGATCCCGGCTTGTTTCAGAGCGGCGACGCGGAACTTCTGGAAGAACTGATCGTCAATGCCGTCAACGATGCGATTGACGAATCCCGAACACAGCAAGCGGAAACCATGCGGTCGCTCGCCGAAAATGTGGACATGAGCAGTTTGTCCGGCTTCATCGAAAAACTCACAAAATGAGCGAATTGACAGAATCTGTGTCACGGATGATCCGTGAGTTTGAAAAACTGCCGGGACTAGGTAAGAAGTCGGCGGAACGTATAGCGTACCATTTACTCAAATTGGACAAACACGAAGCCCTCGCACTTGTCGATTCCATTAGAGCGGTCAAGGAAAACGTTCGTTATTGCAAACACTGTTTCCATTTGACCGAAGAAGAACTCTGCGACATATGCAGAGACTCCCGAAGGAATCAAACGATTCTTTGCGTGGTGGAGCAGCCGCAAGACTTAATTCGGCTGGAACAAACGGGACGGTATGAGGGACTCTATCATGTTCTTTTGGGACGCTTGGCACCGCTTGACAAAATTACGCCGGATCAACTCACAATAGCGGCACTGGTCGAACGGATTCGGTCGGGAACGTTCACCGAAATCGTGATGGGAACGAATCCGACGGTAGAAGGCGACTCGACGGCATATTATATCATCGAGCAGTTGTCGTCCCTCCCGAACAAACCGAAGATTACTCGGCTAGCACGCGGCATCACCACGGGGAGCGATTTGCAATTCGTCAATATGGAAATGCTTGCCGATGCGCTTTCGGAACGGCAAGAAATGCGATAAGACTTTCGTCGGAAAGTTTTGCACCGGTTTTGTATGTTTTGTTTTATAACAATGAAAATTGAAATCGAAACAGTTGCGCCAAGAAGTCCGTAGAAAGGAGGAACGATGATGTAAAGTCAAGTCACTAAAACCTTTCGCATAGCACTTTAAGAGTCCGAGCAGGAGCGTGGACTTCCCGGTGCCGTGCGGTCCCACGATTTGGCTGATCGGATACCGGAGCGATTTTTCAAACAATGCGTCCATCGTTTCTCCGGGTTCCAAAAATTGAAACGGCAGAACAGTATCTGTTCCAGGAACGGCGTATTCAGAGAATTCTTTTTTGGGTCGATAAGGATTTCATAGTTTCCTTTTCCTCGAATCTTTTTTTCTGTAACCTCCCATG